>Ga0075370_10000022_pt1 | contig 54511 bp, 51 predicted proteins | sample EndMethybrTD3035_FD_71398 | JGI IMG/M metagenome (GOLD analysis project Ga0075370, IMG submission 71398) | Populus endosphere microbial communities from Tennessee, USA - Endosphere MetaG P. TD hybrid TD303-5 | ecosystem: Host-associated > Plants > Roots > Endosphere | place: USA: Tennessee... | reverse complement strand
TCCACGCCCAGCGCGCCGTGGCGCTTGGAAAGCTTGGCACCGTCGGACCCGTGGATCAGCGGCACATGCGCATATTCCGGCTCAGGCCAGCCCATCGCGCGGATGATCGCCAGCTGGCGAAAGGCATTGTTGAGATGGTCGTCGCCGCGAATGACGTGGGTTACGCCCATGTCGTGGTCATCGACCACGACCGCGAGCATATATGTCGGGGTGCCGTCCGAGCGCAAAATCACGAAATCGTCGAGTTCAGCGTTGTTGACCGTCACTTGCCCCTGAACCAGATCGGCAATGACAGTCTCGCCATCCTTGGGTGCTTTGATGCGCACGACAAAAGGCTTGTCTGACGGCGCACTAGCGGGGTCTGCATCGCGCCATTCACTGTCAATGCGGAATGGGCGGCGCTCGGCCTGCGCGGCAGCGCGGCGCTCGGCCAATTCCTCATTTGTCAGATAACAGCGGTAAGCATGCCCGGCGTCGAGCAACTGGTGCGCCACTTCGGCGTGCCGGCCAGACCGGGCAAATTGCATGACCGCTGGCTCATCGCCCGCCAGACCCAGCCAGTCGAGGCCATCATGGATGGCGGCAATCGCCGATTCGGTGGAGCGCGCCCGATCGGTATCCTCGATGCGCAACAGATACTTGCCGCCATGATGGCGCGCGAACAGCCAGTTGAACAGCGCCGTGCGTGCGCCGCCAATATGAAGGTAGCCCGTGGGCGAAGGCGCAAAGCGCGTGACAACCGGACGCGCAGAAGCGCCGCGACCCGAAGTCGCCGTGCTGCCCTGTTCACGCCCGCTTGCCATTACTTTGCCTTCCTGTCCTATATGCCCCGTGGCAAGCGAACCCGCCCCGATCCCTTCCGGACCGCGCGATACGGGCGCCTGCGCTGCAGTGCAACATTTCCCTTGGCGCAAGGTCGGCGCCTTGTCTAGCGGACTGCGCGCGCTGGCAAGCACTGTTGAACATTTTCTCTCAAGGGCTGGATTCGAGCGCGCACCGTGGATCGCAGTGGGTTTCGCGGCAGGAATTGCCTTGTGGTTCCAGCTTCCGGCCCCCGCCGATTGGCTGGCTTTGATCTGTCTGTGCGGCGCGCTCGCCACTGGATCATTAGGATTGCTCCGGCGCGAGGGGCGATTCCCCTACCTTCGGCTCGCCACCGCTTCGATGGCCCTGGCAGTTGCGGCTGGCTGTCTTACAGTCTGGACGAAGAGTACGCTTGTCGGCGCACCTGCTCTGTCACCGCCGGTTACCACCACTTTGACCGGCCGCGTGCTGCAAAGGCAGGATCAGCCTGCCGAGGCGCAAGTTCGCCTGGTGCTGGCTACACGCGAGCCAGAGACCGGCCGCGCGATTCGCGTGCGGCTGAATGTCCCGATTGAAAATGACAATGAGCGGGCCACGGAAGGGGCGCTGGTACGGCTGCGGGCACGGCTAATGCCGCCGCCCGCCGCCATGCTGCCCGGAAGCTACAACTTTGCCCGCGCTGCCTGGTTTCAAGGCCTCGCCGCAACGGGCAGCGTTTTCGACCCCGTTCAGGTCGTGGAACCGGCAGACACGGGAAATGGCCTCGCCCGGCTGCAACGAGCGTTGTCGAGCCATATCCATCGCCAGCTTGACGGCACGCCAGGCGGTATTGCGGCGGCATTCGCCAGCGGCGACCGGGGCGGCATCAACGAGGCTGATGAAACCGCGATGCGCGATGCCGGTCTCACCCATTTGCTCTCGGTCAGCGGATTGCATGTGGGCGCAGTGATTGCGGCGGCCTATTTTCTGGCAATGGGCCTGCTCGCCTTGTGGCCGTGGCTTGCCCTGAGGGTACGCCTACCGGTCTTGGCATCTGCAGTCGGGGCGGGCACGGGGGTTTTCTATACCTTGCTCACGGGCGCTGAAGTGCCAACCGTGCGCAGCTGCGCCGGTGCGATCCTGATCATGCTGGCGCTGGCGCTCGGGCGCGAGCCGCTATCGCTTCGCCTCCTCGCGATTGCTGCGTTGCTTGTTATGGCCTTGTGGCCCGAGGCTGTAATCGGACCGGGATTCCAGATGAGCTTCGCCTCGGTCCTCGCCATCGTGGCGCTGCATGGCACGCAGCCAGTCCGGAATTTTCTTACAGCGCGCGATGAGGAATGGTGGCGGCGGGCGGGCCGGAATCTCGTCATGTTGATGGCAACCGGCATTGTCATCGAAATCGCGCTGATGCCGATTGCGCTCTATCATTTCCATCGCGCCGGGATTTATGGAGCCCTGGCGAATACAATCGCCATTCCGCTCACCACATTTGCGACCATGCCTCTGATCGGCATAGCCCTGTTGTTTGACGCCGCGGGGGCAGGGGCGCCGTTCTGGTGGCTCGCTGGAAAGTCGATCGAACTGCTGCTGGCCATCGCGCACTGGACTGCGGCAAGACCGGGAGCTGTCAATCATTTGCCTGCCATGGGTGCCTGGCGCTTTGCGCTGTTCCTCGGCGGCGCTTTCTGGCTCGCGCTATGGCGCGGCAGGATCCGCCTCTGGGGCCTGCTGCCCGCCGGAATTGCCGCCATCTCGCTTTTGCTGCTGCGTCCGCCGGATCTGCTGATTTCCGGCGACGGTCGCCACGCCGGCATCACCGGAGAAGCTGACGGCAAACTCATCGTGCTGCGCGACGGGCGGGCGAGCTATGCCCGTGAAAATCTCACTGAACTGGCGGGAATGGCAGGGGAAACCATCACTCTTGCGGAATGGCCGGGCGCGCGGTGCAGCCGCGACTTCTGCGCCATCGAACTTCTGCGCGGCGACCGGCGCTGGCAGCTTTTGCTCGCGCGCGGCCCGGATCCAGTGCCCGAACGCGCGCTTTCTGCCGCCTGCGAGCGCAGTGATATCGTCATAGCCGCGCGCTGGCTGCCCTATTCGTGCAAACCCCGGTGGCTGAAGGCCGATCGCACCATGCTTGAGAGAACGGGCGGCCTTGCCATCTATCTTGATGCACCCCGGGTCGTGACAGTAGCCCAAGGCGAAGGCCGCCACGGTTGGTGGACCGGAGACCGGAAAAGTCAGTTCATCCAGGCTGCCAAGAAGCGGACCGAGGAAAAGCCGAGCTCTATTGCATCGTCAGCCAGCACAGACGCAAGATTACTACCGCGCGAACAGGCGCCCGGCAGCGGGTCGCCTGTGCCTTAGTGATAGCGGCGCAGCAGGCCCGCCAGCTTGCCCTGAACCTGGACTTCGCCCGGCTGATAGAACTGGGGATCGTAGGCCGCATTGGCCGGATCGAGACGCACCATGCCATTTTCGCGGCGCAGATATTTCAGCGTGGCTTCTTCACCGCGCACCAACGCCACTACGATCTCTCCATCGCGCGCGGATTCCGTGCGGCGGATCAAGGCATAGTCACCATCAAGAATGCCGGCTTCGACCATCGAATCGCCCGACACTTCCAGCGCATAATGATCGCCAGCGCCCAGCAATGCTGCGGGAACCGGCAACATCGACTGACCTTCCAGCGCCTCGATCGGCACACCGGCAGCAATCCGGCCATGCAGCGGAATTTCGATCACGTCATTGGCCGGGCGCAGCGGCGCGGCAGGCTTGGCCAGCGAGGCGAGCGCCGTATTGCCGACTGCCGCAGCTCGGGCAGGGGCCTTGGCGGCAATATTGTCAGGCTGCTTGAGCACTTCGAGCGCGCGGGCGCGGTTGGGCAGGCGGCGAATGAAGCCGCGTTCTTCCAGCGCCGAAATCAGGCGATGAACCCCGGACTTCGATTTGAGGTCGAGCGCTTCCTTCATTTCCTCGAACGACGGAGAGATACCAGTGGCTTCCAGCCGATCCTGAATGAAGCGGATCAATTCGTGCTGCTTGCGGGTGAGCATGGCGGCATTCCCTATCTGCGGTTCGGCCCCCGACCATTAAATATGGGGCTGAAAGGTATGGTGAACGAATACAGAACAATTAAGCAACGATTCGTGTCCCGTCAAGCCACCCCGCCATTTTCCAGCAGAAATATGGAAACCGGGTCGCCCACGTCTGCAGGCGCCACATTAGCCGCGCGGTCAATCAATGCATTGCTGAGGGCCAGCGAAGACAGCGCGCCTGAGTCCTGCAGCTGCATTGCCGTCACGTGGGCACCATCCCACTGCGCACGCAGGAATTCTCGGCGAGCGCCGCCCTGGCTGACGGGAGCGGCGAGAACCGACTGCACCGGTCGCGGTAGGCAATGCGCGGCGCCAGCCATCGCCCGCAACAAAGGCAACATGAAGAGGAAGGCAGTAACATGGCTCGACACCGGATTTCCCGGCAAACCGAGGATGAGTTGCATGCCGCGCGGCCTTTGTCGGGTTGCGACCAGCAAAGGCTTGCCGGGCTTAATCGCAATCCGCCAGAAATCGATCTCCGCGCCCCACTGCTCGAGCGCCGGACGGACGAGATCGTGATCGCCAACTGAAGCGCCGCCACTGGTGACGATCAGATCGGCGTCCTCGGCCTCGGCGAAAGCAGCCAGCAAGGCGTCCATCGTGTCGGCCACCGGGCCGATGCGCGACACTTCGCAAGGCTCCTGCGCGGCGAGGGCAGCGAGCATGATGCCATTGCTCGCCGGAATCTGGTGAGGTGGGCAGTTTTCGCAATCGCTCGCCAGTTCATCGCCGCTGTCGATTATCGCCACGTGCGGCTTTCGCCGGACTGGCAGAAAATGATGGCCCGAGGCGACGCCAATGGCCATTTGCGCCGGCCCAATCCGCGTGCCTGCGGCCATGATCTGGCTGCCCTGGATAAAATCCATGCCGAGCGGCCGGATGTGCCTGGCCTCGGGCGAGGGTGCCTCGCCAGTCAGCCGCAAATGATCGCCCTCACGGACAAGGTCTTCCTGGAGGATGACCGCGCCCGCGCCCTCCGGGATGAATGCCCCGGTTGAAATCCGCACTGCTTGCCCCGGCTGAACAGCGCATTTGCAAGGATGCCCTGCCGCGCTCTCGCCAATCACGCGCCATGGCCCGGCCAGATCGCCCGGCGCAACTGCATAGCCGTCCATGGCCGACAAATCGTGGGCCGGCTGGGTGCGGCGGGCCGCCAGCGGTTCTGCAAGATAGCGCCCTAGTGCAGATGGCGCATCGACGCGTTCGACTGGCAGAGGCGATATCAGTGCAAGCAGCCGCGCCTGCGCTTCCTCCAGCGGCAGTGGCGGCGCCTTCGCGCTCACGCTGGTGCTTTCCAGGTTCCGGTCTTTCCGCCGCGCTTTTCGATCAGGCGGACCGCATCGATCACCATCCCCTTGTCGATCGCTTTGGCCATGTCGTAAATTGTCAAGAGTGCGATGGAAGCTGCTGTCATTGCTTCCATTTCAACGCCTGTCTTGCCCGTAAGCGAAGCCGTAGCCGTGGCGAGGACGCCATCGGCTTCAATCGCGAAGTCGACAGTCACGCTATCAAGCGCGAGGGGATGGCAGAGTGGGATAAGCTCAGCTGTCTTCTTGGCGGCCATGATTCCGGCAATGCGCGCGGCGGCGAGGACATCGCCCTTGGGAACTTCGCCATCGCGGATGGCAGCCACTGCCGCTGGGCTCATGCGGATCCGGCCCGATGCAATGGCCACACGGCTGGTTTCCGCCTTGCCGCCGATGTTGACCATTCGCGCATGGCCCCGCGCATCAAGATGGGTGAGGTCAGCCATTGAGCAGGCTCCTTGTCGCCGCCGCAACATCGTCCTGCCGCATCAGGCTCTCACCCACCAGGAAAACACGCGCGCCGCAGCGTGACAGACGAATCAGGTCGGCATGCGAATTGATTCCGCTTTCACTGACCAGCAAAGTCCCTTCCGGCGCGAGTGGTGCGAGGCGTTCGGTGGTCGCGAGGTCCGTGACGAAACGCTTGAGATCGCGGTTGTTGACGCCAATCAGTCGCGAATTCAGGCGGGCCGCACGTTCCATTTCCGCCTCGTTGTGCACTTCGACAAGCACATCCATGCCGCGTTCGATCGCGGCTGCCTCGATTTCGGCCATCTGGGCATCTGCCAGCGCCGCGACGATGATCAGGATCGCATCAGCGCCAATCGCGCGCGCTTCGGCCACCTGCCAGGGATCGACCATGAAGTCCTTGCGCAGAACCGGCAAATCGCAGGCGGCGCGGGCAGCCACCAGATAGTCCTCATGTCCCTGAAAATAAGGCGCGTCGGTGAGCACCGAGAGGCACGCTGCTCCGCCCTGCTGATAGGCGCGGGCATGGGCTGGAGGATCGAAATCGGCGCGGATCAGGCCCTTGGAAGGCGATGCTTTCTTGATTTCGGCGATCAAAGCAAATCCGGAAGCTGCCTTGGCTTCCAGCGCGGCACGAAATCCGCGCGGCGCGCTTTGCGCCGCGGACAGGGCGTCAAGCTCACCCATTGAGGCATGGGCCTTCCGAAGGGCAACTTCCTCACGTTTGGTGTCGCAGATTTCGGTGAGTTTATCGGTCATGGGAGGTTCCCCTAACCGCGCGGAGCCAGCATCGCAATCGGCTTGGGCGGATTCAGCTCAGCCGGTCGATATCGGCCTCGCTGAGCGATCCCGGCACGACAAAGACCGGGCAAGTCAGAACACCTGCGGCAGCTCCAGTGAAATGCGATACCAGCGGGCCGGGACCGCCGTCGATCGCCGCGCCCAGCACCAGCGCCGAGATTTCCGGATGGTCCTTCAGGTAATCCCGCACCACCGAGACCCCGTCGCCCTGTTTGACCGAAATGACCGGCATGGCGCCGCCTTCCGACAGAATGCTGCCCGCAGCCGTCGCCGCTAGCGCCTGCGCACGTTCGCGCGCTTCTTCCTCGATAGTGGCCTGAACGCCAGCAAATGCTACAAATGGCTGCGGTTCCATCAGCGCGATGATATGCAACGAACCGTCCGTCTTGATGGCACGGCGCGAGGCAAAGCGCAGAGCGACAAGCGCCTCGTCAGTATTGTCGATGATCACCAGATAGACGCGCATCAACCTTACCCCCCGTCCGGATCGATATCAGGCACAATCGATCGATGCGCAAGACGCTTGCTCCGCGCGGCCATTTTGGCCAAGGGTTGCACCATGCCGACCGAAATCAAAATGCCCGCGCTGTCACCGACGATGGAGCAGGGGAAGCTCGCCAAATGGCTGGTCAAAGTGGGCGATACTGTCCGCTCCGGAGACTTGCTGGCCGAAATCGAAACCGACAAAGCAACGATGGAATTCGAAGCTGTCGACGAAGGCGAGATTCTTGCCATCACAGTACCCGAAGGCACGGACAATGTCGCGGTCGGCACTGTTATTGCCACGCTTTCAGGCGACGATGCGACAACTGGGGCACCGGCGAGTGCGCCTGCCAGTGCGCCCGCCGCAGCGACTGCCAGTGCCGCACAGCCCGTTCCCGCCACTGCCCCCGCACCCGCTCTTGCGGCTTCGGCACCCGCTCCTGCCGTCAATATGCAAAAAGGTGACCGTGTGATTGCTTCTCCGCTGGCCAAGCGCCTTGCCGCCAAAATGGGCGTCGATCTGGCTGCGGTCAAAGGCACAGGCCCCAATGGACGCATTGTCCGGGCTGACGTGGAGGCTGCCAAGGGCAGCGGCGGCGCGAGTGTTGCCACCGCCGCGGCTGCTCCGCCTGCCAGCGCACCGCAAGGGGGCAGCGAGCTCGTCTCTCCGATGGCGAAGCGGCTTGCTGCCGAACTCGGTGTCGACGTGGCCAAAGTCAAAGGCACGGGGCCGGGCGGACGGATCGTCAAAGCCGATATCGAGGCCGCAGCGGCGAGCGGTACGGCAAAGATCGGGGCAGACAGCCCGGCTGCCGATGCTTCCGCACCCGTTGGCGCCGAGATGGAAGCGGAAACCCGCGCGCTGCTCGATGCCCGCATTCCGCACAGCGTCGAAAAGTTGTCCGGCATGCGCAAGACCATTGCGCGCCGCCTCACACAATCCATGCAGCAGGCACCGCATATTTACCTCACGGTCGATGTGCAGCTCGACAAATTGCTGGCCCTGCGCGGCGAGCTCAATGCCGCGCTGGAAAGCCAGGGGATCAAGGTTTCGGTCAACGACTTGCTGGTCAAGGCGCTGGGCAGGGCGCTGATGCAGGTTCCCGAGTGCAATGTCGCTTTCGCTGGCAATGAACTGATCCGCTACAACCGCGCCGATATTTCCGTGGCAGTCAGCATTCCGGGCGGACTGATCACGCCGATCGTGTCGGAAGCCGACACGCGCAGCCTGTCATCGATTGCCCGCGCCATGGCCGATCTGGCCGCGCGCGCCAAGGAAGGCCGCCTCAAGTCTGAGGAATATCAGGGCGGCACGGCCAGCCTGTCGAACATGGGCATGATGGGGATCAAGCAGTTCACGGCTGTGATCAACCCGCCGCAAGCCACAATCCTCGCCATCGGCGCGGGCGAGAAGCGGCCGTGGGTGATGCCCGATGGCACTCTTGGCATTGCCAGCGTCATGTCGGTCACTGGAAGCTTCGATCACCGCGCAGTCGACGGTGCGGACGGCGCGCGGCTGATGGCGGCGTTCCGCGAGCTTTGCGAAAAGCCGCTGGGGATGCTGGCTTGAGGCGATGAGCGCCGTCCCACCCTCCCGCGAACCCGTCATCCGCGTCGTCGCGATGCCCAAGGACACAAATTCCAACGGCGATATATTCGGCGGCTGGCTGATGAGCCTGATGGATGCCGGCGCGGGGACTATTGCCATGCGGACCTGCAAGGGCCGCGCGGCGACCGTGGCGATGGACGGCATGCATTTTCTCGCACCGGTGGCGGTGGGCGATGAAGTCTCGGTCTATGGCGAACTGCTTCGTGTCGGCCGCACTTCGATGACTATCGCGGTAGAAGCCTGGCGGCGGCTGCGCGATGAGGAAATCTCGGAGAAAGTAACCGAGGCTCACATTACGTTCGTCGCTATCGACGAGCACGGGCGGCCTCGCCCGGTTTCAGAATAACCAGACCAAGCAGCAAGGAGTTTTCCCGCGTGTCCGATCCTTACGATCTCGTCGTCCTCGGTTCCGGCCCCGGCGGCTATGTCGCGGCAATCCGCGCGGCGCAGCTTGGTCTGAGGACCGCGATCGTCGAGCGTGAGAATCTGGGCGGCATTTGCCTGAACTGGGGCTGCATTCCCACCAAGGCGCTGCTGCGGTCGGCCGAAGTGTTTCACCAGATGAAGCACGCCAAGGATTACGGACTGGCCGCAGACAACATCACCGCGGACCTCGCTGCCGTCGTCGCGCGGTCGCGGGGCGTAGCGAAGCAGCTCAATCAGGGCGTCACACACCTGATGAAGAAGAACAAGATCACGGTCCACATGGGCTCTGGCAAGCTCGTCACCCCGGGCAAGGTCGAAGTGACGGGGGACAAGGGCAGCGAAGTGGTCGAGGGCAAGCACGTGATTGTCGCCACCGGCGCGCGCGCGCGCGACCTGCCTTTCGCCAAGGCCGATGGGGAGCGCATCTGGACCTATCGCCACGCCATGACGCCCAAGGAAATGCCAAGCAAGCTTCTGGTCATCGGCTCCGGCGCGATCGGCATCGAATTTGCCAGTTTCTACAACGATCTCGGCGCGCAAGTGACAGTGGTTGAAATGATGGACCGCATCGTCCCGGTCGAAGATGCCGATGTTTCCACTTTTCTGGAAAAGGCCCTAAAGAAGCAGGGCATGACAATCCTGACTGGCGCGGGAGTCGAAAGCATCACAGCCAGCGCCGGCGGCGTGAAAGCCGCGATCAAGGGCAAGGATGGCACTGTCAGCGAAAGCGATTTCAGCCATGTCATCGTCGCCGTCGGCATTGTCCCGAACACTGAGCAGATCGGACTTGAGGAACTTGGTGTGAAGGCCGAGCGCGGGATCATCGCGATTGATCCCTACGGCCGCACCAATGTGAAAGGCCTCTGGGCCATCGGCGACGTAACGCCTGGCCCCTGGCTGGCGCACAAGGCCAGCCACGAAGGCGTGACTGCAGCAGAAGCAATTGCCCAGGAACTCGGCAACAAGGATGTCCATCCCCACGCCATGGACAAGCGCAACATTCCCGGCTGCACTTATTGCCATCCGCAAGTGGCATCCGTTGGGCTCACTGAAGCCAAAGCCAAGGAAGCCGGCTACGAGATCAAGTCCGGCACGTTCCCGTTTATCGGCAATGGCAAGGCGATTGCGCTGGGCGAGGCGGAAGGCTTCATCAAGACTGTGTTCGACGCGAAGACCGGCGAGCTGCTGGGCGCACACATGGTCGGCGCAGAGGTCACTGAACTGATCCACGGCTATGTGATCGGCAAGACGCTGGAGACCACCGAAGTCGAATTGATGCAGACCGTGTTCCCGCATCCCACGCTGAGTGAAATGCTCCACGAATCGACGCTCGCGGCCTACGGGCGGGCGCTGCACATCTGATTTAGCGCGAAGGGCCTGTCTGTCCGCTATTGGTCCGAATGTGCTCGAAAACGGCGACATGCAGCGTCTCGTCGAATTCGCAGCCGACCGACTTGCCGCGCTGCCAGCGGATTGTCGCGCTTAGCAGTTGCAGTCCGGGGATGCGGATGCGCACCGGTTTCTGAGGATTGGCATCGGGCAGCCAGGCAATGCGGAATCCGGCCTGGGAAATGTCTTCCAGCCGGACCAGACGCCAGGGTTCGAGGCCCTGGCGAACCTCGCACAACAGCGAGACGGACGCTCGCTGCCCAAACTCCCGGCCTTCCGGTTCACCACTTGAAATCGATTCGTGCCGCAACTCGTGTCTCCAGAGCCGCGCAACTATTTGATACAGGTTTCCAGGAGGTTAGCGCCGCGGGCAGGGTTAGATCGTGGCCAGGGCGCCTTGTTCGGGCTCGCCTTCCGGCGGGCCGAGGAGTGCCGGTTCGAAGATCAGCGCGCAGACCAGCGTCCAGATCAGCGAAATCATCAGGATAAGCCCCATGCTTGCGGTGCCGGGATGGCTCGATATCCATAGCGCGCCAAATGCACTGCCCGTCGCCAGCGCGCTGAACAGCACTGCGCGGGCAAGGCTGGTCTGCAGGAGATTTCGCGCTCCTCGCCGCCACGCCATGACGAAATAGATGTGAAATGCGACGCCGACACCGAATAACAGCGGGAATGCAATGATGTTGGCGAAATTGAGCGGCTGGCCAATGATTACGCAGCTGCCCAGCGTCAGGAAACCCGAAAGCACCACCGGGGCAAGCGTGAACGCCACTTCGCGCACCGAACGCAGCACGGCGTAAAGCAGCAGACTGACAAGAATCAGCGCAATCACGCCGGCCTCGATGAAGGCACGCGAAATCGTCCGCGCTGCCTCTTGCGTCGAAACAGGCACACCGCTGGCATCAGGCGCAATGGCGCGCACGGCTGACGCAAACCGGGTGAGTACGGCGTTGTCGGCGCTGTCGCCCTTGGGCACCAGCTGCACGATTGCGCGCCCGTCCTTGGTAATCCAGCCTGAAACCATATCGGCCGGGAGACTGTCCCGGCTGATCTGCGATGCCTGCAGTGACAGGCGCAACTTGTCGAGCGTCACGCCCAGCGGCGGAACCAACATCGTCTCGACTTTACCGCGCATCTCGGGGGAGGCCTGCGCCAGCCGGTCGAAATCCTGTGCCAGCAGTCCCGCCGCGCGTCCCAGCGAGCCTTGGTCTGCCGCGGCAAGTCTGCGCAGTTCACCCGATGCCTTGCCAAGCGACGACACAGCGGCCGCATCGTCTCCCGGCGGGGCAAGATCGAAGGGGTTTATCGTCGCATCCAGCAGCAGCGCCGCGTCCTGGATCAAGGCCAGCTTTTCGGGCTGACCCTCCGGAATGAAGCTATCGAGCGTGATCGCATCGCGCACTTCCGGAAGCTTGCCCAGCCTGGCCGCGAGCGCGCGGGCGGCATTCTCGTTCGGCGTCAGCACCGACAGCGTGTTGGGCGTGCGCGCAGGATCGGACATCAGATCGCGGAGCGCGCGCATCGCCGGGGCATCGCGGTCGCGCAGGTTCAGCGGGTTGAAATCAAAGCGCACCAGCGGAAGCATGGCGATCGACACCAGCATGGCGATCACGAACGCCCAAAGGATCTGCTTGCGGTTGCGTTCAAGCCAGCGGTCGAGCGGCGCCGCGCCGGCATAGCCGACTTCTGCGGCGGGCGCCGCAGGTTTCATCAGCACCAGCAAGGCTGGCAGGAGTGTCAGGTTCAGCACCAGCGCGACGACCATGCCAAAAGCGGAGATGATGCCCAGTTCGGCAAGTCCGGTGTAATCGGTTGGCAGGAAGGCCACGAGCGCGAGGCAGATCGCCGCTGCGGCCAGCAGGATCGGCGCACCCACACCGACGGCCGCCCGTTCAAGCGCGGCGTGCAAATCGGCACCGGCCCAGCGTTCGGCGTTGAACCGCACCGAGACCTGAATGCCGAAATCGACGCCAAGGCCGACGAACAGCGGAATGAAGGCAATCGAAATGACATTCAGCGATCCCGCCGCCGCAAGTCCGCCCGCCAGCGTAATCACCAGGCCCGCGACGATCGTTATGGCAATTGCCGCAGTGATTTTTGCGCTGCGCGTGGCCAGCCATAGCGTGAGCAGCATGGCAATCGCCATGATCAGGCCAACGAGGCCGATATTCTCCTGGATCGAGCCGAATTCTTCATCGCCCAGCGGTGCCTCGCCAGTGATGCCGATTTTCAGACCATTGGCAGGCGTGATGCCAAGCTTCTCCGCGTGATCCCGAATGGCGGCCACCGCGCGCGAGGCCGGCTGCAGGTCGCTGAAGTCAAATACGGGCTGGGTCACGACCACGCGGCGCAATTGCGGCTTCAAATCGCCAGTGCCGCTGGCGAACAGCTCCTGCCACGAGAAATAGGCCGTCTTGTCATCCAGTTTCGCCGAAATCGCCTTGTGCAAACCGCTGAGCGGTTGCTCCAGCCGTTGCATAGCGGGGTCGGACGAATCGTCAGCCGCGCCGCCCGCAGCCGTGGCCAATGCCTCGCCGATCCCGCGCAAAGAGGGATCGAGCGCCAGGCCGCCCAGCAGGGGCTGCGCGTCAATCAGCTTTTGCGTCGTTTCGCGTACTTCGGGCAACGATGCGAAGAGCAGACCATTTCGATCAAAGAAGTCCCCGCCGTCCGGACGCTCAACGCTGGTGAAATTGGCCTTGTCGCTTTCCAGGGCATTGGCCAGCTTGATGGCCGCGTCCTCGGCCAGTTCGGGCGTCTTGCCGTCAACGATGATCGCGACGCTGCTGTCTACGCGCGGAAAAGCCTTGCTCACTTCCGCCTCATTGCGGCGCCAGTCAGTGTCAGGCGAGATCAGCGAAACCGTATCCGTGCTCATGTCGAAATTGCGCACAGCGAAGACTGCGGAAGCCAGCACGACCAGCGCGGCGATCACAAGCACAGGCCAGGGCCTGCGCGCAGTGGCGGCAACTGCCTTTTCGAGAAACAGTGTCAACATCGCGCCGCTCCATAGGGGCGCAGCGGCAAAAGGGGAAGCGGGGCCGCAAGAGGCAGTATCATTTCGCCACCGGGCAATGTAGTGAGCCGCGCGATGACTTTGGTGGCTGGCATGATCTGGTGGGCGGCGCTTGGCCTGACATTGGCGGCCATTGCTTATAGGCTGCTGGCGATCTGGGCGGTCTACACCTGGCGGCCAGTCAATGGCCCGGGTTTTCCCGATGGCACCTCTGTCACCATCCTGAAGCCGCTTTGCGGTCTGGAAGAGGGGCTGGAAGATGCGCTGGATAGTTTCCTCTCGCAGCAGAGCCGCCACCCGGTCCGCCATGTTTTCGGCGTGGCCGATGCCGGCGATCCCGCTTTGGCTCTGGCCCGCCAGATGGCCGCGCGCCATCCGCATGTCCGGACGGAATTCATTGTCAATCCCGCGCTGCACGGGGCCAACCGCAAAGTCAGCAACCTGATTAACATGTCGGAACGCGGTCTTGATGACATCGTCTTGATTTCGGACAGCGATATCGTGATTGCGCCTGGCGCTCTGCAAGCGGCGATTGATGCTCTGTCGGCCCCGGGAATTGGTGCGGTGACATCGCTCTATCGCGGAAGACCGGGCAGGGCAGGGGACCGGGTGCGCAGCTTCGGCGCGTGGTATCTCGATTACTGGTCGCTGCCGATGGCGGCACTGCACGCCCGCCTCGGCGAACTTGATGTGACCTATGGACCTTTGACCGCCCTGCGCAGCGACGTGCTGATGCGCGGCGGCGGCTTGCAGTCCGTAGCCATGCATCTTTGCGACGATGCGGCGCTGGGCAGGCTGGTGCTGGGCACGGGCATGAAACTCGGTTTCGCGCCGCAGGTCGTCGAGACGCTGGTCAACGATGCCAGCGCGGCCGCGCTCTTCGCCCACGAACTGCGCTGGTCTTGCACTGACCGCGCCGAACACCCGGTTGGCAACATAGCCACTGTCGTCAGCCACCCCGGTCCGCTGCCGTGGCTGCTGCTGATCCAGCCCGGCTGGATTGCCGCACTGGGCATTGCGCTGCCTGTGCTGCTGCGCTGGGCCTTGGCGCGCCTTGTTGAACGGCGTTTCGGGCGGGCGGCCAGCACGGCGCGCATTGGCCTGCTGGGCGTTTTCCTGCGCGATCTTGGTTGCTTCGCGGTCTGGCTGCGCGGGCTGACGGCCTCAACGGTTGACTGGCGCGGGCAGCGGCTCGCATTGGGGCGGGGCGGACTGCTGGCTGCAAGCGCAGAGGCCGGACAATGAGCAAGCGCCTGATCGTGACGGCCGACGATTTCGGCATGTCGATGGAAGTGAACGAAGCGGTCGAGGAGGCGCATCGCAAGGGCATCCTCACTTGTGCCAGTCTTGTTGTGGCGGGTGACGCAGCCGAAGACGCCGTCAAACGGGCAAGGCGGATGCCGTCGCTAGGCGTTGGCCTGCACCTTGCCATTTTCGGCGCACGCGCGGCAGCGAGCGGAAAATCGGTCGTCGCGCCCGATGGCGCTAACCTCGGCTACAGCCCTTTTGTTGCGGGATCGGCGATCATGGTCACGCAGGGCGGGCGCAGGGCGGCGCGGCGCGAAGTGACCGCCCAGTTCGAGGCCTATCGCAAGACCGGTCTCGAACTCGGCCACCTCGACGGCCACTGGCACTGCCACCAGCACCCGACCGTGTTGGCCCAGGCATTGGAAATCGGCGTGCCAATGGGCCTCAAGGCGCTGCGCGTTCCCTATGAGCCTTTCGGCTTTTCCCGGAGAGTTGCGGGCGCGGGGAAGGCCGGGGCGCGGCTTGCCCATGCCGTGTTCGGCTTGCCGCTCACGCTGACAATGCGCATGCAGGCCGCCGCCGCTGGCGTCGCAGTGAATGACTGTTTCTTCGGCAAGACCGACGACGGCTTCATCACCGAGGAACTGCTGATCAGCCTTGCGGGAAATGTGCCGCGCGGCGTCACGGAACTCGGCCTCCATCCCGCCACCGAGACCTGGGGCGGGGAGCACTGCCCGCCCGCCCATTGGCGGCAGGCAGACGAGCTCGCGGCGCTGACCAGTCCGCAAGTGCGTGAGGCTATCGAGCGAAATGGCGTTTCGCTGATCCACTGGGCCGACCTCGCTTGACCGCGAATCCGGACAAGCGAAACTGGGGAAGGGCCGCTCTCTGGGTGCTGGCGCTGGCCACATTTGCCGGATTGCTGCTCGCCTCGGCCAATTTGCGTGACTTGCTTCTGGAAGCGGCCCGGCTCGTCACCCCGCTCGCGGTGCTCGCCACATTGCCCGGTCAGGCGGCTGCGGCCTTGCTGTGTGCTGGCGCGCTGTGGGCATTGAAGCCGGGAGTCGGCTTTCTGTCCTGTTTCATCTCACGACTGCTGCGGGATGCCAGCGGAAACCTTCCAGTGTCGTTGCCCGGCTCCAGCACGGTGATCGGCGCGCGGGCATTGGTGCTGTCGGGCGGCGAAACCCGCGCGGCGATCAGCGCCAGCGCGCTCGACAAAGCGGCGGAGACTGCCGCGCAGATCCCGTTCATTCTGCTCGCCGCGTATATTCTGTGGCACCAACTGGAAGGCTATGTGCGCCTGCCGCACTGGACGGTGCTGGCAGCTCTTGCGGCTGGCCTGATTGCACTGGTTGCGGGCGCGCTGACCTTGTGGCGCTTCGGTCGGACCTCCCGGCTCGCCAAGCGCGTTCGGGACGAAGCGCGGCATCTGCTGACCGAGGCAAAACGCCAGCGCAGCGGCCTGCCACTATGCTTTGTGCTGCATTTCATCGCCTGGTGTGCTGGCGGCGTGCAGATCTGGATGGGGTCTTTGGCGCTGGGCTTCGATCTTACGCTCTGGGAGGCCATCGCCATAGAAAGCGCGGCCTATGCCGGGCGGGCCTTGTTTTTCTTCATCCCGGCGGGGCTGGTTTCGCAGGAAGCGGGGCTGGTTGCAGCTGGGCTGATTTTCGGCCTTGCTCCCGCCGAGGCGCTGGCGCTGGGCTTTGTGCTGCGGCTGCGCGATGCCGTGATGGCGGCCGGGCTACTGCTCTGGCCCTGGCTCGAATGGCGGCGCAAGCGCGCCTAGATTGTACTGGTATATTTGCTGCAGTCGGCGACTTTGCCCACTTTGCCGTTCTTGCTTTTTTTGAGGCCCGAGAGGTCGATATTGTCGCGCTGGGTAAAGCTCGAAATTGCCTTGATCGTCGGCGTGCCGATGAAACGGCCCGAAATCAGCGGCTGATAATCATAGCTGACTTCCACGAAGATGACCGCGGTTCCGGTTTCCGTCGTAACTTCCTGCCCCGTTGGCCCCATGCCAGAAGGCATGTCGTCATATTCCTTGCCGTAATCGGAGCTTACGCGTTTGACTCCCATGCACCGCTGCCAGTGAATGAACTGGCCGCCGGCCGTCGGATGCCCGGGACAAGGCGTGCCGCCGCAGCTGAGCGCCGGATCGTAGATTTCCAGACTGCTGATGATTGCACGGCCATGCCCAAAGAAATCCAGCTTGTTTCCGCCTTGGGTCGCCGAACCCGCCAGAAGATCCGCGACATCCGCCTCGAATATCGCGCGATTGGTGATCGTCGACGTGTCGCCGATGCGCGCGGCATTGTCAGCAATATGCATGGCGACTTCGCTGACTTTCATCGTCGTCAGCGCATAATTTGCTGTCTCGGTGCCGTAGAGACCGGCAACGAGCAGCAGCGGCAGCGAAATGGCAAATTCGACAGCAGCGACTCCCGAGAGGTCGCTACGCAGGCGGCGCAACCGGGACATGGCGCGGTTCAGGGACAATTTTTGGTCTCCTTGAACGCCTGAATTCCATAAGGCTGATTTCGCAGCACCGACGTAACGCTCATCTTCATCGAGTCACTCTGGCCGAGCAGGCGGCCAATCGGCAGGATGCGCTTGTAGGTGACCTGGACGGTGTAGAGCACGGCGTCGCGGGCGCCGCCGTTGCCTGTCTTGCCGCGGTCAAGATCATAGGTTCCGTTGCCGTTGGCATCCTCAAACGGCTCGCCATTGTCGCAGGTGCCATCCTTGTCGACGTCGTCGAAATCTTCCGGCATGCCAACATCGGAGAAATCGGAATAGGTCGTGCGATTGAACGTCAGGGTCGCGCTGGGCGCGATCTGCTTCACGACAGTCGTCACGCGTGCATCGATGCTGGTTGTACTGGAACCTTCGATCGTCGCGGCTCGCGATGCCTTGTCGATTGCCCCTTCGAGAAGCGCCCTGGTGTATTGGGCGTGCCCCATGTCGAACAGACCCATGATCGTCATCAGCATCACCGGCGCAACAAGTGCAAACTCCACAGCAGTGGTACCGCGCGCATCGCGCGCAAGCCAAAGCTGCCGGATCATTTGGAAATCCTCAGATCGCCCATCGACGCTGCGATCTTCGAGAATGCCGAATTGAGCTGGCTCGCGTCATCTGCCTGAAACCAGCGGCCATTGCCGGCGCAATCTTTCATGACCTGGTTCATCGTCGTGCCAAAGCCGATTACCCAGACGGTGACATTGCGCTTCTTCACTTCGTTGCAGGCAACGGCGAAACGGCTCTCGACAATGGTAGTCAGGCTACTGGTCGAGCAGGTTGCGCCTGAACAGCGCCGTTGGTCGAGCGGCTCGATGCCATATGGACCGTAAGTCAGGTCAAGGGTTTCGGTCTGACCGTCAGTGAGGAATATGAGGTGACGATTGGTCGGTTTGCCGGGGAGAGCGGCATTCTCGGTCGCAAACAGGCCAGTCGGGGATATCAGGCGTCCGCCCCAGATCATGCCTATGTCATGATAGGTTTTGCCGGCAGCTGACAGGCTGGAGAGATAGTTCGAGATATCGGTGGCAGTCATCTCAGCAAGCTTGCGCGCAGGCGCGGGGCAGGCGACGAGATAGGAATAATTGGCAGGCTGGAAATACCAGTTGTTGTCCGTCACTTCAGGGACAGACCAGCTGCCTTTTCCTTCCCAATCCAGCGTGCGTCCAAAAATGATGTAGGGATAATAGGGGCGCCATTGCGTCGCGGGTTGCCCTTTGGTCGGCACCCGATCGATGTCGAGGTCAAGCGCACGGTTGAAATCGACATTGTTATAGTCATTGATTTCATAGGTATCGCGCTCTTCGATGCAGCCATTGGTCTCGTAACGCCAGTTGCTCACGTCCTTGGATAGCGGCGCATAGTGATTGGATTTGGTCGTGCTGGTCCCATAGGCGGGCTGGGTGACTTCTTCGTACTCGCGGATCTTGTTGTTGAAATTGCTTGCAACGATCTCACAAGTCGTACCGTTCAGGCGTTGCCAATAGGACGTGCCGTTCTCGGTGATGCGAATGAGCTTGGTGGTCTTGGTGCCTGACGGCGGCCCGGTAAAGGGCACGCTTGTCGTCGAAACCACGCTGGAATTGTAGGTATAGGTGCCCGCAGGATTTCCCCGGTCACAGGAATACCAGGCTGGCGAGCCGGGCGATCCAGGCTCGGTTTCCGACTTCCACGGCGTTGCTGCCGTCGCTGCATGGTAAGTCGCCGCGTAGCTCGAATAAACCGACTCTCCATAGCTCCCGGAAACATCCCTCCAGTTCTGCTGATAGGTCCAGTCATAGACGTAGGTAGAAGAGCTGACGTTCACGTCTTCGCGGGACTGATAGGTCCAGTTCTTCACCACCCAGTCATCAGCTAGCAGCCCGCCGACATTCACGTTCACTGCATAGGGCACAAAGCCATAGCGGATGCGGATTCCCGGCCCCTTGCTGCCTTCGAGCTGGGCATGGAAATTCTGCACGACCGACTTCATGACTTCCATCCGGGACTGGGTATCGCCCGGGTTTTTGGTGTTCATCGAGCCCGTGACGTCGAGCACCATCATCACGTCGGTATTGGTGTAATTAAGGCGAGCCTCGCACACGACGCGGACTGGCACCTTGGTGAAAGCAAACAGCTTCATGATCGTGGTCGGCACATCGGCCGTCGCCACGCCGCTGATCGAATAGTCCGATTCCAGCGTCATGACAAAACTACGGTTATTGGTACCATAGGTGCCAGAACGGAAATTGATGTTGAAGAACTTGTTGCCGGTGGTCGCTACGTTGGCAGGGACCAGGCCGTCCGTGACGACGGTCGAGCCGAGCTTTTTGCGCGCCGCCAGAACGCCGGCATCGCAAGCCTGTTGCAGCCGGCTTTCAGTAAGATAGCTGCGACCCATGTCGATCCCGCCGCCGACCATGGCGAGCAGCGGAACGATCGAAGCTGCGACGATCAGCGAGGTATTGCCCCGTGAATCGCGCAGAAGGGCACCAAGGCCGCCAAACAGCGATTTCAGTACTCCGGGCAGCGGAAACATGGCCAACTTTCCACGAGGGGGCAGCAAAGCAACCGCTTAGCGCGTCCGGCGTAACAGCTTGGTCAACGGGGATGGTTAACAGGTTGAGAAATATTCCTCACAACCCGCCCATCTGTCAGGGGAAGCAGGCGCTCGCCGAGAGGGGCACCACCAGGCGATAGGTCGCCAGATTCATTGTGTAGGATATCGAGCCGACGACTTTCTGGCCGCAAGTGTCATTCGTGGCGGTAAAAGTTGCCGTGCTTCCCGACAAATTCTTGAACTGGCTCAAGGCATAGTTCTGCGCATCCGCCGTCGTGCCACAGAGCGTGGAGTTGATCGAGGCACAGCGCGCGCCCTGCTCGGTGGCATAGCGCAGGCTGGCCGCCGTAAAGCCGAGCATGGCGACATACATGCCGCCGATCATCATCATCAGCGCCGCCGGAGCCACGATGGCGAATTCGGCCGTGCTGGCGCCGGTGCAATCGGCGAGACATTTCACGAGCTTGCGCAAGCGGTCCATCAACGCATCCTCATTGTCGAAGTCGCCTGGATGTTGGTCGGCAGGGACGTTCCGATCGTGATGCCACGGAACAGCGGGGCATAGGTATATTCGCCTCTGACGATCAAATAATTGCCGGGTATGTCGGTCGAGCTGCCGGCGGCGGTGCAATCCGCCGGCCGCGCGCTCGTCACCGCGCCGACATTCTGCAATGCGCCGGTCGATGTCGAAGTGCAGTAATAGGCCTCGGTCGGATAGCCGGTGGCAAGCGTTACATTGTTGCCAAGCGTCGTCGATTGCAGGCCGCGCGTAATCGCCGATGTCCGGCCGCTGCAGCGGACTGTGACAGGGTTTTCCGAAGCCGTGTCACAGATTTTCCAGACAGCCTGCACAGCCATCTGCGTGGCATTCTGGACTTCCATGCGGATAAAGTAATAGCGGCCGATCTCGATCCCGTTGAGCATCAGCGAAACCAGCGTGCCCGTCACCAGGGCAAATTCCACGGTCGCCGCGCCGCAGTCATCCCGCAGGCGACGGACGAAGTTCCGCAAGGCGTGGATCGCGCGTTTCATCAGCTCACCAGGGTTCCGCGGGTGGCAGCATAGCCGGTCGGCGGCGTAATGCCCGTCGTGGCACACCCCGTTTGCTGGAAGATCGAGCCATTGCCGTTGATCACGAGATTGAAGATGACCATGACAAAACAGGCATCGCCATTGCTTGCCTTGTTGACCACGCCGCTGAACTGCACGTTGGCTTTGGGCATGTAAACCAGGCCGCTGATATCCCAGACCGGGGTCTTGGGGTTGTTGCCCGCATAGTCAATGTCGACGCCCTGGGTCAGCGACGGATCCTGATAAAGCGCCACGCCTGACCATGCCCCTGACGAAGGCGCCTTGATGTCGATCGCGCCCTGGGTCCAAGGGCGGTGGGTGTAGGAACCGCTGGTTCCGGTGAATACGATCGTCGCAGCAGCACCAGTACCGGTCCTGATAGTATAGCCGTTGGTCAGCAGATCGCCATTGTAGATGTTTATGACGACGCTTGACCCGGTGAGGGTAACGTCACCGGTCAGCACCAGATCGCCGCAAATATTCCAGTTACCAGTTGTGCTGTAAGAGCCGCTGATCCCCGTGGCGCTCCCTAGGCTGGAAACGGTCTTGTCGTTATTTGCGACGTTCGCCTGCGGATAGGAGCTGCAGGTATTGCTTGGTATGTTACTGGCTTTGGCACTGTAGGGATCGGGAACGACGGGCATGTTCGAGTTCTGAACGTCACCGCAACCATTGTTCGTACCGGCCGCGTCACCATAGGCGGCGTCGAGGTCTGAGCCATTGCAGGTCGCGTCAGCGTTCGACATCACGTTGCAGCCGTTGAGATCGGCGAACGGCGCACCATTGGAGGTAAGCGCGGTGCCGACGCTCTGCAGCGCGAGGATGCAATATTCGCGCGGGGTGGTAATCCGCTTGGCCACGGCGGCGGAAGTCAGCGAGATGACTTGCCGGGAATTCTGCACGCCGCTGCCTTCAAAGCCGACAAGTCGCGAAAGCGTCAGTGGCACGCTTTTTGATATCGTAACCTGATAGCACCCCGCCGCGCCGTCCGGGCAAGTTGCGGCATTGGTCGCAGTGACAGTCACACTGTCGCTGCCATCAGTGAAGCCGTACTGTGAAGTGACAGCCTTTGCCTCTGAGGCATAACTGCTTGTGGCATTGGTCGCCGCGGCGAGGGCAGCCGCATCCGCCGCGTTCTGCATCGAACGCTTGGTCTGGTACCAGCCACCGCCTTCGACGGCGAGACCGGCCATGCCAATCAAAATGGGCAAGGAGAGGCCCGCCATCAACATGACGTTTGCGCTGCGGTCGATTCCGATGCGCTTGATTGCGTGCCAGAGCCGGGTGGCGATATGTCTTGCCATGCTAACCCCCTCGATTACTGCACGCGAATAAGTTGTGTTCGTTACTCCCCTATCCACAAATAGGATTAACAATTGGTAGGCATAACCGCCCCTTACGCAGACAGACCTAGGGATTTTCAGAAAGCGGGGAAGGCGTGAACCAGACGCTTCTGGACGCCGTACCTCCGCTACAGCGCTTGTCACTCGGTTATGCCCCGGAAGCTAGCCGATTGGCGCTGCTGGCCTTTTTCGCCCTGGATGCCCGCTTTGCCAGCATTGTGCGCAATTCGCGCGAACCGATGCTGGCACAGCTAAGGCTCAGCTGGTGGCGCGAACAAATGGCTTCCAGCAATCAGGCTCAAGCCACCGCTGATCCCCTCATCGAAGCCCTGCAGTCGTGGCCCGAGGAGCGTAGCGCACTGTCAGGTCTGGCCGATGGCTGGGAGGCACTGACAGGGCCCACACCGCTTCCGGTCGAGGCTCTGGCCTTGCTGGCGCAGAGCCGCGGAAATGCCTTTGCCGCGCTCGCAGGCTCGGAAAAGCACCGTATCGACGCCCAGCGCATGGGCGAGAACTGGGCGCTGGCGGATATCGCCGCGCACTTGTCAGACGAGCGAGAGCGCAAAGCCGTGCTGCAGCTGGCCTCGTTGCGCAATTGGCAGCAAGCAAGCCTGCCGCGCAATTTGCGGCCACTGGCGGTGCTGCATGCCCTTGCGGCTCGATCCATTCGGCGCAACATTGCGATTTCGGCGCTGGGCGGCGCTGGGGCAGCGCTCACGGCTTTACGCGCAGGTCTATTGGGGAAGTAACGGAGGGGACGGGGTGAATCGCATTGTGTTGGGGGCAGTCGCCGCGCTCTTTCTGGTGGGCGCGGGTCTGTTCTGGTGGCAGGGAAGGGCGGCAACCGAGAGCGGGGCGCCGCCGCCCGATGCGCCCGCCGCAGCCACAGGCGATGAGCCCCTGCCGTTTACCGATGCCGGCGGCAGGCGCGGCCTCGCTCCACCCGAGGCCGATCCGCTAACGCGTGAACAGCGCCGCTTCGACCGGATCGATCACAACCGCGATGGCCGGATCACCGCGAATGAAATGCTCGCGCCCCGCGCCAGCGCCTTTCGCAAGCTGGATATCGATGGCAACAACCTGCTGACTTTTCAGGAATGGGCGGTCAAAACGTCCACCCGGTTCCGCAATGCTGATGCCAACCGAGACAATGCGCTGACCCGCGATGAATTTGCCGCAACCAAACCCAAGGCGCGAGCCCGGCCAGCCAGCAATTGCGCCGCTGCCAGACCGAAAGCGGCGGCCCCGAGAGGAGCCGCCGCCGACAGTTCAGACGATGATCCGGCGGAAGACTGACGCCTCCGCCCCGGATCAGAAGTGGAAGTTTATACCCACGCGCACCAGATGCAGGCGCAAGTCCTGCGTGATCGTTTCATTATAGACAGGCGACGTGAATGAGCTGCCCGCGACATAAGTCGTGTCGTAGGATTCGTCGCCAGCGTCGACATAGTTGTAGGAAAGACGCGCCGAGATGTTCGGCGTGAACTTGTGTTCAACGCCGCCGCCGACGGTCCAGCCGGTGCTGGTCTTGGTGAGGGTTCCGGTTTTCTTGTAATTGCCGTTCGAAAGCACTTCCCAGCCATAGGTCGAACGCGTCCAAGCGGCGCCGCCGTCCGCATAGAACATGGTGTTGCCCGACGCGAAACCGAGCTTGGCTTTCAGCGCGAAAGTGCTCTTGGGGTCGACATGGTTGGTGAAAGTATAGTTCAGGCTGGGGAAGGCGCTGGCAGCAATGGGCCCGCGAACCACATCATTCCGGCCCGGCAGCGCTGTGAAATCACCTTCGACGCCCAGAACCACTGAACCGGTCTGGTAGTTATAACCCAGCTGCGCGCCGAAATTGGCATTGTCGACTGACTGTTGCGTGCTGCCGCCATTGCGGAAATCGGTCTGCAGCGAGGGTGCTTCGCTCGTCCACGCGCCGCCGGTCGCCACGGAGGTGTCAGATTTCGCGCCGGTATAACCGGCCGAAACGCCGGCATAAAAGCCCGTCCAGTCAGCAGTCTGCGCCATTGCCGGGGTTGAAAGCGAGGCAACGCCCAAAGCTAAGATTATGACTTTCCTCATGATTTTTCCTCCATTTTTCGCACTCGCCGCTTTGCTGAGGGCAAGTGCGGCGCGAATAATGAAGGTTGAGCTGCCGAGAATTGTAAATCCTCGACATGACGTGAGCAATTGCGGTCAGGCGTTTTGCGGTAGCGCCAGATTGTGCTCGGCAATCCAGGTGCCGACTTCGGCCTTCGCCCGCTCGGTATAGGCTGATTTCCGCTGTTTTTTTGACACTTCGTGCAGCGGCGGGAAAAGGCCGAAGTTGATGTTCATGGGCTGAAACGTCTCGGCCTCGGCATCGCCGGTTATGTGCGCGAGCAGGGCGCCGAGAGCCGTAGTGGGGGGAGGGGAAACCCAATTCGCACCGCACAGTTCGGCAGCAGCCATCAGCCCCGCAACCAGGCCCACCGCAGCGCTTTCAACGTAACCCTCGCACCCCGTGATCTGCCCGGCGAAGCGCACATGCGGCGCACTCTTGAGCCGAAGCTGCCGGTCGAGCAGCATTGGCGAATTGATGAAGGTGTTGCGGTGCAGTCCGCCCAAACGGGCAAACTCGGCATTTTCCAGACCCGGTATCGTGCGGAAGAGACGAACCTGCTCGGCATGTTTCAGCTTCGTCTGGAAGCCGACCATGTTCCACAACGTGCCGAGCTTGTTATCTTGCCGCAGCTGGACAACCGCGTGCGGCCAGCGGCCATTGGGAAATTCCGGCGTTGCGCTGCGGGGATCGTCGAGGCCCACTGGCTTCATCGGGCCGAAGCGCAAGGTATCCAGCCCGCGCTCGGCCATCACTTCGATCGGCATGCAGCCCTGGAAATAGGGCGTGTTGGCTTCCCACTGCTTGAAGACTGTCTTCTCGCCCGCCAGCAGCCCGGCGTGGAATGCGGCGTACTGCTCGCGGGTCATCGGACAGTTGATGTAATCCTTCGTATCTCCCTTGTCCCAGCGGGAGGCCATCCAGCAGAGGTCCATATCGATCGAATCGCGGTGAACGATGGGCGCAATGGCATCGAAGAAAGCGAGCGACTCCGCTCCCGTTGCCACGCCGATGCTCTGGGCCAGACTGGCGGCGGTGAGCGGCCCGGTCGCAACGATTGTCAGGCCAGCAAGCGGTAGCGTGTCGATGCGTTCACGTACCACCGTGAGTGTCGGCTGCGCGGCCAGCGCAGCTTCGACTTCAGCGGAAAAGACATCGCGGTCCACTGCCAGCGCCGATCCTGCAGGGACCTGTGCTTTCGCCGCAGCCGCCATGACCAGCGAATCCAGCCTGCGCATTTCGTGATGCAGCAGCCCGACTGCATTGTTTTCATCGTCATCGGAGCGGAAAGAGTTGGAGCAAACCAGCTCGGCCAGGCCTGCCGTCTGGTGCGCATCGGTCATGTCGCCACCTCCGCGCATTTCCGACAGCCGCACCCTAATCCCGCGCCGCGCGAGTTGCCATGCCGCTTCGCTCCCGGCCAGGCCGCCGCCGATAATGTGGATGTCATGACTCATGGCCGCGCCTTTAGCGCTCTTGGCGCCACTTCGCGACCGGAACTTTGCTTCCGGTTGCCTTGTGCCGAGCGCAGACATAGTAAGCACCATGCGCACCACGACATATTGTTATCCCTGGGATCTCGCCCGCCTCGGCGTCGAGGAAACGCTCGACCGCATTTCTGGCGAAGGATTCGATGCCATTGACCTGGCTGGTACCTATCACCCGATCGATTCCATCTCACCGCGCGAAGGGTTTCACTACTTCCACAGCGCGCGCGGCGGCGTTTTCTTTCCGGCGAGCGAGCAAGGCTATGGCAGGATAAAGCCAGCAGTTCATGCAGACCGGAGCGTTATTGCCCCCTGGCCGCGCGCCGCCGAACATTCGGCTAAAATCGGACTGGACCTTAATTCCTGGACCATCACGCTTTTCCAGCCGTGGATCAGGGATGCCTATCCCGACACAGCGCGCGTCCGCCCCGGCGGCGAACTCAACGGCTCGGGGGTCTGTGCTGCGAATGAGGATGTCCGCGCCTATCTAGCCGCGCTGTGTGCGGACATTTCCGGGCAATTCGGCACGGCGGTGCTGAGGCTGGAAGCAGTGCTTCCCTATGCCGCAGATTTCGACTGGATGCGCCCGCGGGTGATGGTGGCCATCCCGCCATTCGCAAAGGCGCTTTCAAGCCTGTGTTTCTGCGGATCGTGCCAGGCGCGCGGCAAGGCGTCCGGACTTGATGTCGAAGCAATCCGCGACAAGGCCCTGAATTACATTTCCTCTGCCATCGAGGCAGGCAGCGACATTGCTGACCAAACCGCCGCACTTGCAGCCGATGCCGAAGTGACTGCATTTGCCGAACTGCACGTCCGCGCCTCAATCGAGCTGATCAGGCTGGTTGATTCCAGCGTCGGGGGCAAGTCAGTGCTCGCCACCAACGTCGGCAATCCTTATCGCGAGCTGCTGGACGAGGCGCGCAATGCGGCCTTGTACCGCGAATTTCTGGATGCCGTGGGACAGGTCGATCTCAGCCCGGCCGACCCGGCGGAAAACCTGCTTACTGCCATTCTCAATGCCGAGCTGGCCAAGCCGCACCTGCTATCGACACTGTGTACCGTTTCGCGGCTGCCTGAACCAACTGTCGTCACCCCGGCACAGCGCGTTGCCGCGCGCGCCATGGCCTTTGGGGGCAAATTGCCCGGACTGCAGGAAGAAGTGAATCGCGGCACCCGCGAATTTAGTCTCTATAACTACGGGCTGATCACCGAGACCGAAGTGCGCATATTCAGAGATGCGATCGCCGCTCTCAAATGCTGAGCGGTCGCCAACGCCCTATGTAATAGCAAAGGGCAGCCGCTCGAAACTGGTCATCGCCGAGATTGGCAGGTCGCCATAGACATGCGGAAACAGCGCTCCGCCGCGCGATGGCTCCCAGCGGACCGTCTCACCCAACGCAGTCAGGTTGATTAGCGCGATATGCAGCCCTGAAATGCCGCTGAAGTGCTTCTGCAGCGTTTCGCTCAGCTGATCGACAGTGGAAAGGTGAATGAAGCCATCGGCCAGATCGGCAGGCGAACCGGCAAAAGTGCCATCTTCCTGCCACTGGGCAAATTCCTCGCGTGTCAGCACCTTATAGGCGATGGTAGGATGATCGCTCACGCTTCATCTCCGCCATTGGCGGCCTCGTCGCCTTCAGCTTCGTCGTCCCCGCCTTCATCAGCCAGCCGCACGGCACTGACGACGTGCTCTTCGTCGGCCACGTTGAACAGCCGCACACCCGCAGAGCCGCGTCCGATTACCCGCAAGCTTTCGAGTGGCAAGCGGATCAGCTTGGCCTGATCGGTAACCAGCATCAGCTGATCGGCAGGCGTTGCCGGGAAGCTCGCCACCACCGGGCCGTTGCGGGCAATATTGTCGATATTGGTAATGCCCTGGCCGCCGCGACCGGTGCGGCGGTATTCGTAGGCCGAGGAGAGCTTGCCATAGCCATTGGCGCAGACCGTGAGGATGAACTGTTCGCGCGCCTGCATCTCTGCATAGCGTTCCGGCGAAAGCGACGGCTCGCCTTCTTTCTCGCCCTTCCACGGGGCGAACCGGACATAGTCCTCGCGCTCTTCCGCCGTGGTGCCGACGCGGTGAAGAATCGACAGCGAAATGACTTCGTCATCGCCCTTCAGCATCATCCCGCGCACCCCGGTGGAGGTACGGCTCTGGAACTCGCGCACATCGTCGCCGGCGAACCGGATAGCCTTGCCCTGACGGCTTGCGAGCAACACATCATCGCTGGGTTCGAGCAGCGCGACGCCGATCAGGCGGTCATCCGAGCCTTCTTCGAAGCGCATGGCGAACTTGCCGTTCGAAGGGATGTTGGCAAAGGCATCCATCGAATTGCGCCGCACATTGCCCTTGGCCGTGGCGAAGACGATGTTGAGCTTGCCCCATTCACCTTCATCCTCGGGCAGCGGCATGACCGCGGCAATGGTCTCGTCCTTGTCAAGCGCAGGCAGCAGGTTGACGATCGGGCGACCGCGCGTGGCAGGCCCGCCCTCGGGCAACTTCCACACTTTGAGGCGATAGACTTTGCCCGCAGTCGAGAAGAACAGCACCGGGTTGTGCGTTGACGTCACGAACATTGATGAGACAACGTCCTCGTCCTTGGTCGCCATGCCCGCGCGGCCTTTGCCGCCACGGTTCTGGGCCCGGAAGGTGGAGAGCGGCGTGCGCTTGATATAGCCGTCCATGGTGACCGTCACCACCATGTCGTCGCGTTCGATCAGATCCTCGTCTTCGATCCCGTCCCAGGCAGGTGCGATCTCGGAGCGGCGCGGCGTGGCATAGGCATCGCGCACTTCGACGAGTTCATCGCGCATCACGCCGTAGAGCTTCACGCGGTCAGCCAGGATCGAGAGATATTCGGCAATGGCATCGGCCAGCACCTGCAGTTCGCCGCCGATCTCGTCACGGCCCAGCGCAGTAAGGCGGTGGAGGCGCAGATCGAGGATGGCGCGCACTTGCGCCTCGGAAAGCCGGTAGGTGCCGCCTTCCTGATCGGCATTGGGTTCGATCGCTTCGACCAGCGCGATATATTGCGCAATGTCACCAATCGGCCATTCGCGCGCTAGCAGCGCGGCACGGGCTGCTGCCGGATTGGGCGAGCCGCGAATGATCCGCACCACTTCATCGAGATTGGTGACAGCAATCACCAGACCCAGCAAGATGTGCGCCCGGTCCCGCGCCTTGTTCAACTCGAACTTGGTTCGACGGGTAATCACTTCCTCGCGGAAAGCGATGAAGGCCTGAATGAAGTCGCGCAGGTTCAGCGTTTCCGGGCGGCCGCCCCGGATCGCCAGCATGTTGGCTGGAAAGCTCGACTGGGCAGGGGTGTGCCGCCACAACTGGTTGAGCACCACTTCAGGCGTGGCATCACGCTTCAGATCGATGACCACGCGCACGCCCATGCGGCTCGATTCGTCGCGGATATCGGAAACGCCCTCGATCCGGCGGTCCTTGGCGGCTTCGGCAATCTTCTCGACCAGCCCGTTCTTGCCGACCTGGTAGGGCATCGACGTCAGAACAATCGATCGCCGATCGCCCCGGCCTTCCTCGATCTCATGCCGGCAACGCTGGAGGATCGAGCCGCGTCCGGTGGTGTAAGCACTTCGCGCGCCAGACTGGCCAAGGATGATCGGCGCAGTCGGAAAGTCCGGACCCGGGATGATCTGGAACAGTTCCTCGACCGTGATTGCCGGGTTTTCAATGAAGGCGAGGCAGCCGTCGATCACTTCGCCAAGGTTGTGCGGCGGAATGTTGGTCGCCATGCCGACCGCAATGCCGCCAGCGCCGTTGACCAGAAGATTGGGAAAGCGCGCGGGAAGGACAGAGGGCTCCTGGCGCGAGCCGTCATAGTTGTCGACGAAATTGACCGTGTCCTTGTCGAGATCGTCGAGAAGGCTGTTGGCAACGCGGGCGAGCCGAGCCTCGGTATAACGCATCGAGGCAGGGGGATCGGGGTCCATCGAGCCGAAATTGCCCTGGCCGTCGATCAGCGGCAGGCGCATCGACCAGTCCTGCGTCATGCGGGCCAGCGCGTCATAGATCGCGCTGTCACCATGCGGGTGATAGTTACCCATCACGTCGCCGACGATCTTGGCGCTCTTGCGGTAGGGCCGCCCGGCGACCATGCCGCCTTCCTGCGCGGCAAACAGAATGCGGCGGTGCACTGGCTTGAGGCCATCGCGCACATCGGGAAGCGCGCGCGCCACGATCACGCTCATCGCGTAATCGAGATAGCTCGTCTTCATCTCGTCGACGATGTCGACGCGTGTATAGTCACCCATCGGGGTCGGATTTTCGAGTGTTTCGGTGTCGTCGCTCACGCGGGAAAACGCTTGTTCTGTTAGCCGGGAAGGGTGAACCCAAGGCCCTAGGCGAAGCTATCGCCAAACGCCAGTCACACCGCCCGGATTGGCCGTTTTGACAGCCTCTTTTCCACATATGCTGAATGCTGGCGACAGAAGGCATTCAATCAGGGTTCAGTGGAGCAGGGCTAGTAGCGCCGAGAGTTGCCAAGCCAGCAAATCCGGGCCTATGGCGAATTTAATACTTTGGGGCGGCGCTTTTGCGATTCCAGCCGCAGTTTTGAGGAGGCCTTTAAATGTTCAAACGCACCGTCCGCCGTCTCGATTGGCGGACTTCCCGCCACGCGCTTGGTTCAGCACTTGTTGTCGCGCTCGCCTGTACTGTTCCTCTCGCGGCGGCACCGGCATTCGCGGCTGACAAGCCGGCAGCCGCAGCCCCCAAAGTTGCCTTGTCCAATGGGTTCAAGCCGCTTTATGCCAACATGGCGAAAGCTATCGAGACAGCAAAAGCTCGTCCTGACGTCGTCGCCGCGCGCGCCAATGTGACCAGCGCGCAGGGCGCGCTGCAGCAAGCACGTGGCCCCGCACGTACCCAGGCCCAGGCCAATCTGGACGCGGCGACCGCCGCGCTGGGCGGACTGTTGACGGCAGAAAAAGCGCAACTTGATGCTCTTTTTGCCGCTGCCACGACACCTGATGACAGATACGGTGCGGGATCGCTGGCCATCCCGATGGGCGACCTGATGAAAGATACCCGCGTGCAGCGCCGCGGACTTGAGGCGATGATTGCCAGCGGCAAGGCAAACCCTGCCGATGTGCCGCGCCTGCAGTATTATGTCGGGCAGTTCGCTTTCGACCAGAAGGACTATGCCGCTGCCCGCACAGCGATTCAGGCGGCCATTGCCGGCGGCTATACCGAGAACGATATCGATGGCCTGCTGGCCGAAAGCTACTTCGCGGAAAACATGAATGCGCAGGGCCTTACTGTCCTGAAGCAGGCGATCACGCGCCGCAATGCGACAGCCAGCAAGGCACCCGAGGGCTGGTATCGCCGCGGCCTGGGGATTGCCTACAAGGCGCAATTGCTCGATCAGGCGGTGGGCTTCTCGACTGACCTCGTGCAAGCCTATCCCAACAGTGCAAACTGGGCGGGCGCAATTGCCGTGGTCCGCGAAGTCGGCAAATTTCCCCCTCAGGAAACACTCGATCTGATGCGCCTGATGGGCCGCTCGAACACGTACGCCGAAGAGCGCGACTACATCGAATATATCCAGGCAGCGGATGCGCGGCGCCTGCCTGGCGAAGTGCTCAAAGTTGTCGATGCCGGCGTTGCTGCCGGCAAGCTCAGGGCTAGCGACCCGTTCGTGGCCGAAGCGCGGACGATTGCCAGCGGACGCATCGCGCCTGACCGTGCCTCGCTCCCCGGCCTGGAACGTGAGGCTCGCTCTCCCGCTGCCAGCGTGGCGACAGTCAGCGGCGCGGCAGATGCGCTGCTAAGTTATGGCGAAGCGGCAAAGGCGCTGGAGCTTTACAATATGGCTCTGGGCAAGCCGGGTGCCGACGCGCCCCGCATCCTGACTCGCATTGGCATCGCCCAGTACGATCTGGGTGACTATGCCGGTGCACAAGCCACATTCGCGAAAGTGACCGGCCCGCGCCAGTCTATCGCGCGCCTCTGGTCACTCTATGCGGCGTCCAAGGCCCGCCCTGCGGCCTGAACTCTGCAATGACGATCACGTGCGAAGGGGGCAGGAAACTGCCCCCTTTGTCGTTTGCGATCAGGTAACCGGCGAGAACTCGCCTGTCGCTTCATCAAGCACGTGAAGCAGCCCATCGCTGATGGCGAAAAAGGCACCCGACAGCTTCAGCTCGCCGCTCCGCTCCTTCGATCGAATGCAAGGGAACGTCCGCAAGTTCTGCAGGCTGACTTTCACTCCGGCCTGTTCCATCGCACGCTCGGCCGCACGGCCTTCTGTCCCATGGGTGGCGGCGACTTCTTCGCGCGCATCGTCAAGCATGGCAATCCAGTCGGCAATGAAACCGCCGTCGCCTGGCTCAGCGCCGTATAACTCGCGGGTCAGCGCCGCCTTGCAGCCGCCGCACATGCCGTGGCCCATGACGACCACTTCCTTGACCTTCAGCACCTGAACCGCGAATTCCAGCGCGGCTGAAACGCCGTGGTGCCCGGGTGTCGTCTCGAACGGTGGCACCATTGCGGCAACATTGCGGACCACGAAAATCTCGCCGGGATCGACATCGAAGATCTGCGAAGGGTCAACGCGGCTGTCAGAGCAGGCAATCACCATGACTTGCGGCTGCTGGCCTTCGCCCAAGGTTGCCCAGCGATCGCGATTGGATGCCCAGCCATTTTTGCGGAACCGGCGATAGCCGTCAACGAGACGGCCGAATTCGGATGACAGGTGGTCGCTCATGCCCTTGCCAATGGCGCGGGAAATTGCCTCTGGCAAGGGCCCATCGATGCGCCTATCTGGCGGCAATGAACGATATCGCTTCCGAACCCAGAATTGAGCGCCAGCGCAAGCCCGACTGGATCCGCGTCAAGGCGCCAACTTCGCGCGCTTTCGGCGAAACCCGCGATCTTATGCGCGGGCTTGGCCTCAACACTGTGTGCGAGGAAGCGGCCTGTCCGAACATCGGAGAATGCTGGACCAAGAAGCACGCGACGGTGATGATTCTTGGCGATACGTGCACACGGGCCTGCGCCTTCTGCAACGTCAAGACCGGCATGCCCGGCAAGGTCGATGCCGCCGAACCGGGGCACGTCGCCGAAGCGGCCGCCAAGCTGGGGCTCGAACATATCGTCGTGACGTCAGTTGACCGCGACGATCTGCCCGATGGCGGAGCAGGGCAGTTCGTCAAGGTGATCGAGGCGCTGCGGGCCGCAACGCCCGCAACCACGATCGAGATCCTCACCCCCGATTTCCGTGGGCGGATGGAAGCCGCAGTGGAGGCAATTGTTGCGGCTGGGCCTGACGTTTATAATCACAATCTCGAAACCGTGCCCCGGCTCTATCCCACGATCCGCCCGGGCGCGCGCTATTACGCATCACTGAAGCTGCTAGAGACAGTGAAGCGCCACAATCCTTCTATTTTCACCAAGTCCGGCATCATGCTCGGCCTGGGGGAGGAACGGCTGGAAGTGCACCAGGTGATGGACGACATGCGCTGCGCCGACATCGATTTCCTCACCATGGGGCAATACCTGCGCCCGACTCCCAGGCATGCGGAAGTCAAGGAGTTCGTCACCCCCAAGGCCTTCGACGCCTATGGCGCCATCGCGCGGGCCAAGGGCTTCCTCCAGGTCGCGGCCAGCCCGCTGACCCGGTCGAGCTATCACGCAGGCGACGATTTCAAGACGATGCGAGCAGCGCGCGAGGCAAAGTTGAACCTGGGCCGCGCCTGATGCCTTCGATCCGCGAACAGCGCACCATGCCTTACAGCGCAGAGCAGATGTTCGACCTGGTGGCGGACGTCGCGCATTATGGCGACTTTCTGCCCTGGGTGGTGGCCACGCGGGTTAAATCGGATGACGGCCGCGAAATGATTGCCGACATGCTCGTCGGCTTCAAATCCCTGCGTGAGAAATTCACATCGAAAGTCGAGAAATCGCGGCCCGACGAAATCCGGGTGCACTACCTTGATGGACCGATGCGCGACCTCGACAACGTCTGGCGCTTCCGCCCCTTGGGTGAGCATGCCTGCGAAGTCGATTTCTCCGTCAGTTTCAGCTTCCGCAATCCCCTGTTCGAGAAGCTGGCCGGTCAATATGTTGACAAAGCTTTTCGCAAGATGGTGGCCGCATTCGAGCAGCGCGCCGCCGCGCTTTACGGCAGCAGCAATTCCAGCGCCACCAGCGTCGCCTGACTGCGCACTGCCTCGCGGCTGGAGCCGTCAAGCAGCCGCTCTTCCGCATCGACTTCTTCCTCGCCGCGCAGTGCCCGGGCAAAGACCACTGTGCCAACAGGTTTCTGAGCCGATCCGCCACCCGGTCCGGCAATGCCGCTGATCGCTACGGCAACATCGGCCTTGCTATGCTTGAGCGCGCCTTGGGCCATTGCCCAGACCGTGGCCACCGAAACCGCGCCGAAGGCATCGAGGATTTCCTCGGATACGCCCAGCATCTGGTGCTTGGCTTCGTTTGAATAAGTAACAAATCCGCGATCAAACACTGCGGATGATCCGGCAATCTCAGTCAGCGCAGCGCTGACGAGCCCGCCGGTGCAGCTTTCCGCCACAGCCACGGTGCGCCCTGCCGCTGCATTTTCGGCAATGACGCGGGCGGCGAGGGCGGCAATATCGGCCGGGAGCAGGGGCAAGGCTGTCTGTCCTTCTTCAGGCCGAGGCGCGGGGGCAAGAGCGCAGTTTGGAGTCATTACGCGCGGCGGCGGCAAGGATCGTCGCGATCAGGTGGACGGTCTGCCCCGGATCGAGTGGCGCCAGCGCCTGAGCGATATCATTCACTTCGCCGCAGACTGCCGGCGAGACGGGTATCGCCATCTTCTGCTCCAGCATGTCATCGACCAGCGGGCGCAGGGCGCGGTTGGACAGGCTTGCCAGCGTCTTCACATCCTCGGGCTTGGAAAACTTGAAGAATGCCGCGCGCGCCATCGGCCAGGCCGCTTCCCTCTCTCGCGCCAGGCTGCCGCGCAGGCCCGAAGTGCCGTTGATCAGATAGCTTCCGGCAGGCAAATAGACCGCACAGCCCGCTGCCACTTTGTCGAGCACCGTCGGCAGGAAATAGGCGACCATCCCGTGCATTTCCGCCGAAGTCAGGCAAGTGGGCGCTGGCGGCTGCGCAGCGATGGCCTGACCTGACAGGCAGAGCCCGAGCGCCGCACCTGCGGCCACAATGCGTCGTACCACTGGTAAACTCCCGCTCATTTCGCGCGCGCCATACCGCCCCGCGTCAGGCAGGGCAAATCGCGAATGCGCCGATTCGGGCCTGCCCGCTTTTCGCGCCCAGTCCGGCGGCCAGAGCAATCAATTCGGCCGTGTTTTCCGCGGGCAGGGGCGACAGCACCCGCACAAGCCGGTCGACACTGGTGCAGCGATCAGTCGGCAGGCGCTGGCTGACCATACCTGAGATCAGCGTATCGACCATGGGCTGCAGCGACGCGTCGGGCAGCGATTTCAACAAGTCAGTCGCCTGCGTGTTTCCCATGCCGCCGCCCATCTTGAGGAATGCGGCCTTGGCAACCGGCCATGCCGCCGGCTTCGCCTGCGAATAGCGCGCGGCCAACTGGCTGCCATTGCGGCGCAGCCAGGCATCGGCCGGCAGCGAAGCGGCGCATCGCTCACTGGCGCCGGTGATGATGCTCGGCAAGGCATAGCTTGATAGCGCAGTAAACTCGTCCGCGGAGAGGCAAGGCGGCGATGTCGCTGCCTGCGCCGCCACAGGCATCAGGGCCAGTGCCAGCGAGGCAATCAGGGCGTATATGGAAGCGGATGGAAGACGCATGAGTTCAGTCCTTCAGATACGCACGAGGGTGGCGACCGCCTGGGCGGAAATGCCTTCGCCCCGGCCGGTAAAACCGAGGCGCTCAGTCGTCGTTGCCTTGACGCTGACCAGACTCTTATCGATGCCTGCAATCTCCGCAAGGCGGGCGCGCATGGCCTCGCGGTGGGGGCCTATCTTGGGCGCCTCACAAATGATTGTCAGGTCGATATTGCCAATTCCGTAGCCCGCCTCCGCAGCAAGCTTCACGGCATGAGCCAGAAACCTGTCAGACGAAGCGCCGCGCCACTGGGGGTCGCTCGGCGGAAAATGCTGGCCGATATCGCCTGCGCCCAATGCGCCAAGCAGAGCGTCGACCAGTGCGTGAATGGCAACGTCGGCATCGCTGTGCCCGGCAAGACCGTGGGTGTGCTCGATGCGGACGCCACAGAGCCACAGTTCCTCGCCTTCCTCAAGGCAGTGAACATCATAGCCGGTGCCGACCCGGAATGCCGGCATCTGCGCGGCAAAATCATGCGCGAAAGTCAGTTTCTGCAATGTCTCGTCTCCGGCCACCATGGCGACAGCAAGACCATGCGCCTGTGCCACTTGCGCGTCATCTCCAGCCAATGGCTGATCGCTCCATGCCTGATGGGCGGCGAGGATATCCGCGAAACGGAATGCTTGCGGCGTCTGCACGCGTCGCAATATGTCCCGATCGGCTGCGCCATGCATCATGCCGCCCCGATCTTCAGCCAGCGAATCGACCACTGGCAGCACAGGAATCGCGGCAGAATGCGTATTCAACGCCTCGACCAGCCGGTCGATCACTGCCGCAGGAACAATCGGCCGCGCGGCATCGTGGATCAGCACCAGCTCGGGCGCATCCCCGGCCAGCGCTTCCAGGCCGCGGCGCACTGACTGCTGGCGGGTCTCGCCGCCCGTGACCAATCGCACGCCGGCAATCCCGGCAAGCGCCGCGCCCGCCACTTGATCGCCGCCTGGGGGAATCGCGACCACAATCGGGGATACACCAGCAGCGACCAGAGCCTCCACGGAATGCCGCACGACGGGCTTTCCCCGCCACGTGGCGAATTGCTTGGGAACCGGCTGCCCCGCGCGCAGACCAGCACCGGCCGCGACGACGACTGCGGTGATCCTTATTCGCGGAGTGGAAAGGGGATCTGAAGCGCTCATTGCCTCATGCGGGTAACTGCTTGCCGTTCTCCCGGCAATTCCCTATGTGCTGCCTAAATTTTAGGCACACACTATGAACCCGCTTCCCCCTCCGCCCGAACTCAAGCCGATTGCCGTCGGGCCGGTCGCCGTCGGCTGCCCGGTTATTCTGGCGCCGATGACGGGCGTGACTGACTTGCCGTTCCGCAAGATGGTGCGGCGTTATGGCTCAGGCCTCAATGTCACCGAAATGATCGCCAGCCCGGCCGCGATCCGCGAGACGCGCCAGTCGCTGCAAAAGGCGATGTGGGATCCGGCTGAAGAGCCGGTGTCGATGCAGCTCGTGGGATGCGAGCCCCAGCAGATGGGCGAGGCGGCCCAGCTGGTCGAAGATCGCGGTGCCGCTATCATCGATATCAACATGGGCTGCCCGGTGCGCAAAGTGGTCAATGGCGATGCCGGTTCCGCGCTGATGCGCGACATTCCGCTCGCCACCCGGTTGATCGAGGCGACAGTAAAGGCCGTCAAGGTACCGGTGACCGTCAAGATGCGCATGGGCTGGTGCCACGACAGCCTCAATGCCCCGGAACTCGCGCGCATTGCCGAGGATCTGGGCGCGAAGATGATCACGGTGCACGGGCGCACGCGCAATCAGATGTACAAAGGCCACGCCGACTGGGCATTCGTGCGCAGCGTGAAAGAGGCCGTGTCGATCCCGGTCATCGTCAATGGCGACATTTGCACCATTGAGGACATGTCGTGCGCGCTTGCGCAATCGGGCGCGGATGGCGCGATGATCGGGCGAGGGGCCTATGGCAAGCCGTGGCTGCTGGGGCAGGCCATGCACTGGCTGCGCACTGGCGGCCATTTGCCTGACCCGGCCCTGGCCGAGCAGTTCGCGGTCATCCTCGAGCATTACGAAGACATGCTCTCGCTCTATGGCCGCGATACTGGAGTCAAGATGGCCCGCAAGCATCTTGGCTGGTATACCAAGGGCCTGCCGGGATCGGCTGAATTCCGCAACAAGGTCAATTTCATCGACGATGCGGAAGCCGTGGTACGGGCGCTGCACGAATTCTATGCGCCGCTGCTTGCCGGCCACAAAGACCAGCGCCAGGCCGCATGACGCCAACCCCCGATGCCCAGCGCCAGCTGGCCAGCCTGCCCCTGGCTATTTTACTGCTGGCACCGGGGCAGACGATCGCTTCGGCTAATCCTGCAGCCGAGCAATTCCTGGGGCAAAGCTCGCGGCGGCTCACTGGCAAGCCGCTTCTCGAAGTGCTGGGGTTTGATGAGCCCCGGCTGGCGCAGCGCCTCGCCGATAGCGAAAGTCCGGTTTCCGCCCGGGAAATCGACGTGACGCTGGCGGGAATGGGCACGCGCCGTCTGGATGTCACAGTCGCTCCGGTGACGGATGCGCCGGGCTGGCAAATCCTCACTCTTCACGATTCCAGCGCCGCCGAAGCTATGGGCGAGGACTCCGGCGGGGCCGACGATGCCTTGCTGCGCGCGCCCGAAGTTCTCGCCCACGAGATCAAGAATCCGCTGGCAGGAATACGCGGCGCGGCGCAGTTGCTCGGCCGAAAAGTCAGCGAGCAGGACAAGTCGCTCACTGGTCTGATTGCCGACGAGGTTGACCGGATTGCCAAGCTGATCGACCAGATGCAGACACTCAGCCGCCGGACCAAGGTGCTGCTGGAGCCTTGCAACCTGCACGAAGCCGTCCGCCGCGCCAGCGCCGTGCTGGGCGCGGCCGCCAGTGGGGGCAAAAAAGTGCCGCCGCGCATCGAGGAGGAATTCGATCCCTCGCTGCCGCCTGTGATGGGCAATGGCGATGTGCTGGTGCAAGTGCTGATCAATCTGCTCGCCAATGCGCGAGAGGCCTGCCAGGGACTGAACAAGCCTCGCGTGGTGGTGCGCACACGCTTTGCCAGCGGTCTGCAGCTTCATTCGACCATCAGCGGCAAGCCCGTGCGCCTGCCAATCGAACTGCGGGTCAGCGACAATGGTCCGGGCGTCGATCCAGCCATGCGCGAACGAATTTTCGATCCTTTCGTCACGACCAAGAAGAGCGGGCAAGGGCTGGGCCTGGCGCTGGTACGCAAGCTGGTGGGCGACATGAATGGCCGCATCAGCCACGAGCGTGATGATGCCGGCGGCTGGACACATTTCAGGTTGCACTTGCCGCTTGCCCACGAACCACGGCGGGAAAGCCGCAAAGGAGGCGCGCCCGCATGAACATCCTGCTGGTTGAAGATGACATGTCGATTGCGATTGTCATCACGGCCGCGCTCGAAGCGGAAGGCTTTTCCGTCACGCGCTGTGAGACCATCTCGGCGCGCGACGAGGAGCTGCGCGGCGGCCGCTTTGCAGCGCTGGTCAGCGATGTCATGCTTCCCGACGGCGACGGGATTGCGACGCTTGGAGCTGTCCGCGCGATTGATCCGGACATGCCGGTCGTCATTCTCTCGGCACAGAACACGCTCGATACGGCGGTAAGAGCCAGCGGCACGGGTGCCTTCGAATATTTCCCCAAGCCCTTCGACATTGATGAGCTGGCCCGCACGGTGCGGCAGGCCGTTGGCCAGCGCGCCGCAGAGCAGTCTGGCGTGGATAATGAAGAACCCGGTCAGGCCCTGCCGCTCGTCGGACGCAGCGCGCCGATGCAGGCGGTGTTCCGCATGATCACGCGCGTGCTGCGCAATGACCTGACTGTGCTCATTCTCGGCGAATCCGGCACTGGCAAGGAACTGGTGGCGGAGGCCATTCATCAACTCGGCCATCGCTCGGGCGGACCATTCGTGGCCGTCAACACCGCTGCCATTCCCGCCGAACTGATCGAAAGCGAACTGTTCGGCCACGAGAAGGGCGCCTTCACCGGCGCTGTCGCGCGTCACATCGGCAAGTTCGAGCAGGCCATGGGCGGCACGCTGTTTCTCGACGAGATTGGCGATATGCCGATGCAGGCCCAGACTCGCCTTCTGCGCGCGCTGCAATCGGGGTCGATCAGGCGCGTTGGCGGGCGCGAGGAAGTGCGGATCGACACCCGCATCATTGCCGCCACCAACCGCGATCTCGAACCGATGATTGCAGCCGGGCAGTTTCGCGAAGACCTCTATTATCGCATCAATGTCGTGCCGATCTCGCTGCCGCCCCTGCGCGAGCGTCCCGACGACATCGAGGCGCTGGCGCGGCACTTCCTGCAATCTGCTGCCAGCGAGGGCCTGCCTCGACACCGCCTGAGCGACGATGCGGCAGCCCTGCTATCCCGTCAGCCCTGGCGAGGCAATGTGCGCGAGCTGAAGAACTTCATCATGCGCCTCGCCTTGCTCGCCCGTGAGGAGCTGATCGACGAGAGCACGGTTGCCGGCCTGCTTGAAATGACTCGGCCCGCCGAAACAGGCACTTCAGACAGCACCGATCTGGCAGGGGGCGTATCGCACTGGCTTGCCGCGGAAAAGCCCGCACCCGGCACGGTCTACGATGCAGCGCTGGCGGCATTCGAACGGCCTCTGTTTGCCGCGATCCTGCGCGATACGGGCGGCAATCAGCTGCGCGCCGCGCAAGTTCTCGGGATCAATCGCAATACCCTGCGCAAACGGCTAAGCGAGCTGGCGATCGACCCTGAAGACTATGTTCAGCGCTAACCTGCAAAGGGCTCTCCAGCTGTCGCGGGAAAAAGTTAACTCTTGCAGCCCTGCAACAGCAGTGTTGTAATGCTGCAACGATGATACTGGATCTGCCATCGAACAAGCGGCGCTGGCCGCGCTGGTGGCGGCGTGTGCAAGTCGGCGCACGCCGGGCAAATTTCTTTGCCGTGATCGAAGCTGTCGCAGTAATTTTCTTCCTGGTCATGACGGCGATTGCCTGGCGCACGCTGTCAGTTCAGGCCGAAAAAGGAGAGCTGCTGCCATCCGAGCTGACAGCTACGCTGCTGATCGGCATGCTGGTGCCCGCCATGACCATTTTGGTGCTGATCGGGCGCCGTCTGGCCTTGCGGCGGGCTGCTGAAACGGTCGGCGGGTCGGGCCGGATGCATGTACAACTGGTGTTCTGGTTCTCGATGATTTCGGCCATCCCGACGCTGCTGGTCGTGATATTCGCGTCGGCATTGTTCCAGTCGGGCGTCGAGTTCTGGTTTTCGGATTCGTCACGCGGCCTGCTGGAAAACGCCAACAAGCTTGCGCGCGGCTATTACGAGCAAACGCAGAGCGACGTTTCGGGCGAAACAATTGCGATGTCGAGCGACTTGCGCACGTTCCTCAGCGAGGAATCGATTGCGAGCCCGCTGTTTGCCGAATTCTATTCGGCCCAGGTCATCAACCGCCGACTCAATGAATCTGCCATCGTGCAAAAAGGCGAGGACGGCCAATTGCGCACGGCCGCGATTGTTGATCCACAGAGCAATACTGATCGCCAGCACATAACGCCTGAAGCTTTGCGCCGGATCGACGGCGGCGAACAGATCGTCATCATCCCTAGCGCCAACAAGATCGAGGCCGTAACCCCGATTGACCGGCGCTCCGGCGTCTATCTCTACACCGCGCGCACATCGGACTTGCTCGCGCTCAGCCAGGGCCAGCGGGCCCAGAACATCGTTACGGCCTACGAAGTACTGACGCGGCGCGCGCGCGTGATGCAATTGCGCTTCAACGTTGCGCTGTTCGTGCTCAGTCTCGCTCTGGTTGGCTTTTTCGTCTGGCTGGCACTGCGCTTTGCCGACCGTCAGGTGACGCCGCTTGCGAACCTTGTCGATGCCGCGCGCCGCGTGGGCAGCGGCAATTTCGCCATGCGGGTAGAAGGACGCAGCGGTGCGGACGAAATCGGCCTGCTCAACCGCGCATTCAACCGCATGACGGCCCAACTGGACAAGCAAACACAGGCTTTGCTCAGCGCCAACCAGCAATTGCACGAACGGCGCGCGCTGATCGAAGCTGTTATCGAATCGGTGTCCGCCGGGATTGTCTCTACTGACCGGGACGGACAGATCCTGCTGATGAACAGTTCGGCCCAGCGCCTTTTGTTCGACCGGGCAGGGCCGGGGCCGCTTGGCACAAGTCTGCCCGCTGTCGCCCCGCAGATCAGCGGGCTCGTCGAATCGGGTGTCGCCAGCGGCATCGTGCAGTATTCCAAGGGCAACGAATTGCTGACACTGGCAGTCAAAGTCGGCAAGAGCGGCACTGGCAATGTGATCACTTTCGAAGACATTACCCGCCAGCTGCTCGATCAGCGCCAGGCCGCCTGGTCAGACGTGGCGCGCCGCATTGCGCATGAAATCAAGAACCCGTTGACCCCGATCCAGCTTGCCACTGAAAGGCTCAGTCGCCGCTATGGCAAGCAGATTACCGACAATCCCGAGCTGTTTGCCGAACTGACCAGCACGATCATTCGGCAGGTCGGCGACTTGCGCAAGATGGTGGACGAATTCTCCTCATTCGCGCGGCTGCCCAAGCCCGCCTTCCGCACCGAGGATCCCGTCGACCTCGCGAGACAGGCCTTATTCTTGCAGGAAGTCGCACGGCCGGACATCGCCTTTTCCTTCACCGCCAAAGGCCAAATACCCACCATTGCCTGCGACCGTCACCAGTTCGGTCAGGCCATGACCAACGTTCTCAAAAACGCCATCGAGGCCATCGAGGCTCGCGCAAAGACAGCGGAAGCGGGATACTCTGGCCGCATCGCCGTGACCATGCGGCGCGATGGCGATGCGATCTATGTCGCAATCGAAGACAACGGCATCGGCCTGCCAAAAGACGGCGAGCGGATCGTCGAACCCTATGTCACCACGCGCGAAAAAGGCACTGGCCTCGGCCTCGCCATCGTCAACAAGATTGTCGAGGAACATGGCGGCGAAATGACTTTTGCGACTGCCCCCAGCGGCGGCGCCAGCGTGACACTGCGTTTCGCCTGCGATCCAGTCGCGGGCAAGTCAGCTGCGGAAGCTGCCGAATGACATTCAATTTCCCAATGGAGGCCCAATGGCGCTCGATATCCTGATCGTCGACGACGAGCGCGACATTCGCGAACTCGTTGCTGGCGTGCTGAGTGACGAAGGTTACGATTGCCGGACCGCAGGCGACAGCGCCGCAGCGCTCGCCGCCGTCGATGCACGCCGACCCTCGCTCGTGTTGCTCGATGTATGGCTGCACGGCAGCCCGATGGACGGGCTGGAAGTGCTGGACGCGATCAAGGCGCGCGAGCCCGAACTGCCTGTGATTGTCTTTTCCGGCCACGGCAATATCGACACGGCCGTCGCCGCGATCAGCCGCGGTGCGGTCGACTTCATCGAAAAGCCTTTCGAAGCGGAAAAGCTGCTTCACCTCGTCGGACGCGCGACCGAGACCGACCGCCTGCGCCGCGAGAACGCACAGCTCCGCCAGGGCTTCGCCACCGCAGACGAATTCACCGGCAACAGTCCGCTGATCAATCATGTCCGCGCTACTCTGAAGCGTGTTGCCAATACTGGCAGCCGTTTGCTGGTTTCTGGCCCCGCAGGCTCAGGCAAGGAAGTGGCCGCGCGGCTGCTGCACAGCTGGAGCAACCGGGCTGACAAGGCCTTCGTCAGCGTCAATTCCGCGCGGATTACGCCTGAGCGCTTTGAAGCCGAGCTGTTCGGCGAGGAATCGGACGGCAACTTGTTGCGCCCCGGCTTGCTGGAAACGGCTGACGGCGGCACGCTCTATCTCGATGAAGTCGCCGACATGCCGCTCTCGACCCAGGCGAGAATCCTGCGCGTACTGACCGATCAGGCCTTTGTCCGCGTTGGCGGCAACCGGCAGATCAGGGTCGATGTCCGCGTGGTTTCCTCCACATCGCGCAATCTGGAGGAGGAAATTGCCTCCGGGCGATTCCGCGAAGACCTGTTCTATCGGCTCAATGTCGTGCCCATCCAGGTTCCGCCGCTGTCGGAACGGCGAGATGATATTCCCGCGCTGGCCGGCCACTTCTTTGCCCGCTATGCGCGCGAACAGGGCATTCCGCCGCCTGAAGTGGGCCAGGAAGCCATGGCCGCGCTGCAAGCTTACGACTGGCCGGGAAATGTTCGCCAATTGCGCAATGTCGTCGAACGCACGATCATTCTCGCCCCGCGCGACCGGCTTGCCACGATCGAGGCGGACATGCTTCCCGCCGAGATCCTGAGCGAACGCATCCAGAGCGATTCGCGCCTCTCCGCACTGATGGCCGTGCCCTTGCGCGAGGCACGCGAGAACTTTGAGCGTGAATATCTCAAAGTTCAGATTCGCCGATTTTCGGGCAATATTTCCAAGACAGCGGGGTTCATCGGCATGGAACGCTCTGCGCTCCATCGTAAATTGAAGTTGCTGGGCATGGGCGAGCGCCGCGAAGGGGAAGACGAAGAAGAATAGCTGCCCCATCAGCTTGCGGATTTACCTGCAGGCAATTTGCCAGTAAGCAGGAACTTGTCTTCGGCCGGATCGTTCACAAACCGGCCAGATTGCGGACCGCATAAGCGGCTGCCAAAAACAACCGGAGTAAAAAATGACAGAAAGCTCACCTGCGCCGCGGCCCCGTCTCAAAATGGCCGATCCGCCGGAAGCCGAATTGGCTGAAGCGAACTCCACCAAGAGCCAGAGCCTTCAAGACCAGTTTCTCAATCATCTCCGCAAGCACAAGACGCCCGTGACCATGTTTCTGGTCAAAGGTGTGAAGCTGCAGGGGATCGTCACCTGGTTTGACAATTTCTCGATCCTGCTGCGCCGCGATGGCCAATCGCAGCTGGTTTACAAGCACGCCGTCTCGACCATCATGCCGTCGACGCCGATTGACGCGCGCTTGTTCAATTCCGCCGGGGAAGGGGGCAAGAAATTGCGTCTGCTCCAGGAAATATTCCTCGCTTCCGTCCGCAAGGCGGGCGTGCAAGTGACGATGTTCCTGGTCAACGGCGTGATGCTGCAAGGCCGCGTCGCCGCCTACGACTTGTTCTGCATGCTGCTGGAACGCGAGGGCTATGTTCAGCTTGCCTACAAGCACGCTGTCTCCACCGTGCAGCCGCTCAGCCCGGTTGATCTCTCGACGGACTTTGAAGGCGAAGAGGATTCGTCAGACTGACCAATCCCGACGAGCTTGCCGGCGAAGTCACGCGCGGCAGCCGCGCTCTGGTGGTGTGTCCGCAAATGCGCGGGCGCAATACCGGCGATCCGCTGGCGCGGGTTGAAGAGGCCAAAGGTCTGGCACTGGCAATCGGCCTCGTGGTGGTCGATGCCATCACCATTCCGATCCGCAGCCCGCGTGCGGCAACGCTGTTTGGCGAGGGCCAGCTGCGCAACATTGCCGCAGCCTGCGAAATCGACGAGGCTGAGCTCGTCGTTGTCGACGGGGCGCTAACGGCGATCCAGCAACGCAACCTGGAGGAAACCCTCAAGCGCAAGGTGATCGACCGCACGGGCCTGATTCTTGAAATCTTCGGCGAACGCGCGGCGACTGCCGAAGGCCGGCTTCAGGTCGAATTGGCCCATCTCGACTATCAGGCGGGGCGCCTTGTGCGCAGCTGGACGCACCTGGAACGCCAGCGCGGCGGCTTCGGCTTCCTTGGCGGTCCCGGCGAAACCCAGATCGAGGCGGACCGCCGCATGATCCGGGACCGCATGGCGCGGCTGCGGCGCGAGCTGGAGCAAGTGCGCAGAACCCGCGGCCTTCACCGCGATCGCCGCGAAAAAGCGCCTTGGCCGACCATCGCTCTCGTTGGCTATACCAATGCCGGCAAGTCGACCCTGTTCAATCGCCTGACGGGCGCCTCAGTCATGGCCGAGGATCTGCTTTTCGCCACGCTCGATCCAACCATGCGCGCCATCCGCTTGCCGGGGATCGACAAAGCGATCCTGTCCGACACTGTTGGCTTCATTTCCGACCTGCCGACCCAATTGGTCGCAGCCTTTCGCGCGACGCTTGAGGAAGTGACGGCCGCCGACGTCATCCTTCATGTTCGCGACATGGCCAATCCGGAGAGCGAAGCGCAGAAGCGCGAAGTTCTTGAAATTCTAGGCGAACTTGGCTTGATCGCCGGGGAAGGGGCGGACGATGCACAGGATGGCGAGGAAGCGCCGGTCCCCATTGTCGAAGTCTGGAACAAATGTGATCTGCTGACCAAGGACCACCGCGCAGAGCTCGAGCAACTCAAATCAAATCGGCCAGACGAAAATATCGTTTTTGTGTCAGCAATTACCAGCGAAGGTTGTGACGACCTGCGAAATCATCTCGGCGAATTGCTGACGTCAGATGCCCGCCTGCATCATTTCATCCTTCCTGCCAGCGCGGGCAAGCGGATTGCCTGGCTCCATGCCCACGGCGATGTTATTGGAGAGGAAGACGCGGGAGAAGGGGAGGATGGCCCTATGCGGCGCCTCTCCGTCATGCTCACGCCGCGCGAGCTAGGGCGTTTTACCACGCTCTGAGGCTTTGACGGCCTGCCACAGCGCTTCCTGACTATCGAGATCGAGCGAGGCAAACTGCTGTCCGCGCGCTTCGGCGAGGTCTTCCATCGCTCGGTATCGCCGCTCGAACTTGGCGTTGGCCGCGCGCAATGCATCTTCCGGCGCTATTCCGTGAGCGCGCGCGAGATTTACGGCGGCGAACAGCATGTCTCCTGCTTCTTCCAGCTTTTCCTGCGGCGGCGCCTCGGCAAGTTCCTGCATTTCCTCGCGCAACTTGTCCGCCGGTCCTTGCGGATCGGGCCAGTCGAAACCCTGACGCGCCGCGCGCTTCTGCAGCTTTTCCGCGCGCATCAGCGCCGGGAGCGCCATTGCAATGCCATCGAGCGCGCTGGTCGCTCCTTTGGCGGCGCGTTCGTCAGCTTTCAGCTTTTCCCAGCGCTCGTTCTGAGGCTGATTATCATTGCTGCCGTCGCCAAATATATGCGGATGACGCGCTTCCAGCTTGTCAGTGATCGCGGCGGCAACGTCGTCGAAAGCGAAATGACCGGCTTCCTCGGCCATCCTTGCGTGAAACACGACCTGAAGCAGCAGGTCGCCAAGTTCCTCGCGCAGACCCGCCAGATCGCCGCGCGCAATCGCGTCGGCCACTTCGTAGGCTTCCTCGATTGTGTACGGCGCGATCGTGGCAAAGTTCTGCGCACGGTCCCATTCGCAGCCCGACACCGGATCGCGAAGCCGCGCCATAATTTGCAGGAGGCGCTCGAGAGGGGAAAGTGGCGGCTCTGTCATCCTATATTGATAATATATATTATGTTAAATGAAGTGGCGGCCACAATGTGCTTTCCCATCAATAACCCAGCCTGGTCAGCACAAATGCCAGAACAACAAATATCACGAGCCACCCGGCAGCCATCGCGGCTTTTGTTTCAAACGACAACCCGTGTGACTGGACTGCGCGCCAGTTGAGGTAAAGCCATCCGGTCATGGCCACGAGCGACACAACCAGCGTTGCAACTGCCATCAGGCATCGAGCTCCATACCATCGTAGCCAACCAGCACATGCGTCGGCACTTCCTGGCTCAGCGTCGCATAGTCCATGCTCTTGTCGAGATGCGTCAGCACGGTCTGGCCAGCACGGACAGCATCTGCCAGTTCCAGCGCCATAGCCAGATGCGCATGCGTGGGATGCGGCTCGCGGCGCAGGCAATCCGTCACCAGTATGTCGCAGCCGGAAAAACATTCCACCATTTGGCGCGTAATTGCACTGAAGTCTGTAGCATAGACAATTGATTTACCGTCCGATTCAAAGCGAAAACCCGTTGTCACCGTATGACCGTGCGGCATCTCGCAACTTGTCACGCCAAAGCCGGCGCAGACCTTCAGGCGCGTAAGCGAATCCAGCGAGACGATTGTCGGATAGCCGAATTGTCCGGCAAAAACGTAGTCAAACCGTTGGCGCAGTCTTCGCACGGTCTCGTCAGCCGCATAGCCCGGGATCGGGCCGCCACGACCATAGCGCAGCGTCCGCAAGTCATCGATACCATGGCAATGATCGGCATGATCATGAGTCCAGAATACCGCATCGACCCGGTCGATCCCGCAGGCCAGCATCTGCGCCCTGAGGTCAGTCGACGTATCGACCAGAATGCGCGAGCCTTCCGCGCTTTCGATCAGGATCGACACCCGCGAACGGCGGTTTTTCGGTTCATCCGGGTCGCACAGCCCCCAGTCATTGCCGACCCGCGGCACGCCGGTCGATGTGCCGCAGCCCAGAACCACCAGTTTCACAGGCTGGCTTTCGAAAACAGACTGAAGAAATTGCGCGTAGTCGCCTCGCCCAGAGCCTCCAACGGGCATCCGCGCAAACCGGCGACAAATGCGGCTGTGTCGGCTGTAAAAGCCGGCTCGCAGACCTGCCCCCGATGCGGGATCGGTGCCAGGAAAGGCGCGTCGGTTTCCACCAGCAGCCTGTCTTCCGGTATTTCCGCAGCTATAGCTTGTAAGTCTTTAGCATTCTTGAATGTTACGATACCTGAGAGTGAAATTGTCAGACCCAGATCAAGCATCTGTCGGGCAAATCCGGCCGATGCGGTGAAACAGTGGATCAGCGCGGGGAAGGCCCCCTTCCCCATCTCGTCAGCCAGGATATCGGCAGTATCGCCCTCTGCATCGCGGGTATGCACGATGAGCGGCAGGCCGGTAGTCCGCGCCGCCGCGATATGGGCGCGAAACAGCGACTGCTGCGCCGCTCGGCTTGAGTGTTCGTAATAGTAGTCGAGGCCGGTTTCTCCGATGGCGATGACCTTGGGATGCTCCGACGCCGCAACGAGCGCGGCTTCGCCAAGATCGGGATGGCCATCGGCCTCATGTGGATGGATGCCCACGCTGGCCCAGACATCCCTCTCGCGCGCCGCCGTGCCAATTACCTGGTCCCACTCACACTGGCGGGTCGAGATGTTGAGAAAACCTGAAATCCCCGCCTCGCGGGCACGATCGAGCACGCCTTGCTGGTCTTCGACGAGCCCTTTGTATTCGAGATGGCAGTGGGAATCGATCAGCATCAGGCGTCAGCTTCGGCCGGCATTTCGAGACGCGGGAAGACGCCGATGGGCTGTGTGAGCGGCGTGCCATCGGCCACTCTGCGCGAATACCAACTGCCATCTGTCAGTGCGGAGAAATCGCGTTCTTCCTGAGGAATACCGATTTGATCCAACAATTTGTCAGCAGATTCCGGAACGATCGGCCGGATCGCGATCGCCAAATCCCGAACTGCAACGAAAAGTGTCAGCAAGACAACGCGCATCCGGTCCGGATCGGATTTCTTCAATGCCCAAGGCGCTTGCTCGTCAACGTACTGATTGCAAGCGAACACGGCGCGCATCCAATCTTCAATACCGGCAGAAAAATCCAATCTTTCAAACGCGTTTGGGAGTTGGTTAAGACAGGCACTCGCCACCGTTCCGTGAAGGGCCAAATCAGGCTCTGCAGTATCGAAGTCGGTAAGCTGGCCATCCAGGTTCTTGAAAATCATGGAAAGCACCCGCTGCGCCAGATTGCCGAAGCTGTTAGCGAGCTCCGCGTTGCAGCGCGTGACGATCGCTTCGGCCGAGTAGCTGCCATCCTGCCCGAAACTGACTTCGCGCAGCAGGAAGTAGCGCAAGGCATCAACACCGAAAGTATCCGCCAATTCAATTGGATCGATCACGTTCCCAAGACTTTTCGACATCTTCTCGCCGCGATGGAGCAGGAAGCCATGGCCGAAGATCTGGCGCGGGATCGGCAGTCCCGCGCTTTTCAGCATCGCCGGCCAATAGACCGCGTGGAAACGGACGATGTCCTTGCCGATCAGGTGCAGGTTGGCGGGCCAGAAGCGCTCAAAGCTGGCCTTGTCGTCGGCAAAGCCCACGCCGGTCAGATATGTCGTCAGTGCGTCGACCCAGACATACATGACGTGGCCCGGACTCCCCGGCACTGGCACACCCCAGTCGAAGCTGGTGCGCGACACCGACAGATCGCGCAGGTCATTGCCCTTGAGGAAGGCCAGCACTTCGTTGCGGCGGCTTTCCGGCTCCAGGAAACCCGGCTTCTCGTTCAGTTCGATCAGGAAATCGCGGTATTTCGAAAGGCGGAAGAACCAGCTTTCCTCGACAGTCCATTCGACCGGCGTCCCTTGCGGCGAGAGCTTGACGCCCCCTTCCCCCTCGCTCAGTTCCTTCTCGTCGTAGAAGGCCTCGTCGCGAACTGAATACCAGCCCTCGTAACGATCGAGGTAGAGATCGCCCGCAGCCTCAAGCGCCTTCCACAAGGCAACTGAGGCTTCGTGGTGGCGGGGCTCGGTTGTCCGGCAAAAGGCATCAAACTGCACATTCAATCGTGCGCACATTTGACGGAAATAATTCGACATTTCCGTTGCAAATTCCAGCGTATCGCGGCCCGCGCCGCGCGCTGTCTGGGCCATTTTCAGGCCATGTTCGTCAGTGCCCGTGACAAGACGCACGTCCTTGCCCTGCATGCGCTGGAACCGCGCAATGGCATCTGCGGCAATGGCCTCATAGGCATGGCCAATGTGCGGCTTGCCGTTGGGATAGGCGATGGCGGTGGTAATGTAGTATGGTTCGGCCATTGCGGCGCGTCTGCTTTCTAAGTGCGGGAACTAGGCCGCTTCTCTAGGCACACCGGCACTCGCCAGCAACCCGCCAATTTCCAGCGCGAGCAGTCCCGCATCGAAGTTATAGGTCGGTGCCTGAGCGGAGAGCCGCGAAAGCGCGGTGTGCGCCGAAATCAGCCGCCCCTGCCGCTCCCGCGTCGCCGTCGCGGCATCCGCGACCAGCGTCGCCCGCGCTAGATCGAGTGCGGCGGCCATCCGCTCACGGTCGGGCCTTGCACCCAGTTCTTCGGCAAAGGCGCCGCGCAAGGCAAAATCACCGTCACCCTCGCGGATCAACTGCTGCATAAGAGCCTGCAGCCTGCCCAGCCCATGCCCGACGAAATCGAGCGCCGCACCTGGCGAACCGCGCGCCGCTGCCACTGCCGCCGCGCGGGCTGCCGCGTCGGCCTCAGGCGCATCGCGGCGCAGCACTTCCTCCACCTCGCCATCGCCCATCGGCGCGAAGGTCAAAGTCAGGCAGCGCGAGCGCACTGTCGCCAGAAGGCGCCCCGGCCGGTGCGTCACCAGCAAAAAATAGGTCCCCGCAGGCGGTTCTTCGAGGCTCTTGAGCAGCGCATTGACTGCGCTTTTCTCCATGTCGTCCGCAGGATCGATGATCACCGCCCGGCGGGAGCCGAGCGTCGGGCGCGTGTTCAGCCGCTGCTGCATACGGCGGATCTGGTCGATGGTGATGTTGCGCTTGACCTGGAATGGCTTGCCCTCGGCGCGCTTCTTTTCCTCGTCATCGTTGGCAGGCAGATGATCGAGCACGTGGATATCCGGGTGATGCTCGCCATCGGGCTGCGGGATTCCCGGCTCGCTGACGAGCTCGCGAGCGGCCGTGCGGGCAAAGGCACCCTTGCCCAGCCCTTTGATCCCCGCCAGAATCCAGGCGTGGTGCATGCGCGCCGAGGCCATTGCCGCACGCCACTGCCGCCATGCCTCGTCATGGCCCAGCAGCGTCATGACAGCAAAGCCGCCGTTGCCGCCATGATCCGCTGGTGTGTGAGCTCGGCGCTGCCACTGCCATCGATGCGGGCGAATCGCGCGGGTTCCGCATCGGCGAAGCGGCGGAACGCAGCGGCAACGCGGGCGTGGTAGGCCGCACTGCGTCCGCCAATCCGGTCGGCCTCATCGCCATCGCGCGCGCGAAGCCTTGCTGCCGTTTCCGCGTCGGGCACTTCAATCAGCAGCGTCAGGTCCGGCAACAGCCCCTCGCTGCCGATGCGGTGGAGGGCCAGCACTTCGGCATCATCAAGCCCGCCTGCCCCGCCCTGATAGGCGCGGCTCGAATCGACGAATCGATCGCAGACCACCCATTTGCCCTCCTCCAGCGCCGGTCGGATCAGCCGCTCGACATGGTCGGCGCGGGCGGCGGCAAACAGCAGGGCCTCGGCGCGCGGTCCCCAGCCCTCACCCTCGGTTCCCAGCAGCAATGCGCGGATCGCTTCGGCACCGGGCGTCCCGCCGGGCTCGCGGGTCAGCACGACATCCTTGCCAGCTGCGCGCAAGGCATCGGCAAGCAAGCGGGCCTGCGTGCTCTTGCCCGCCCCTTCCCCGCCTTCCAAGGCAATGAATCGTCCCGATGTCATGGCAGCAGTCCTGCAAGACCATTGACCAGGCGGTCAAGCGGTCCCGCGAGCGCCACGCTCTCTGCGGCATAAAGTGGCACGCGTGCTGCCGGCTGGCCGGGTGCGGCGATCTCAAGCTCGGCGACTTTCTGACCTTTGGCGATCGGGGCGACGAGCGGGCCCTGGTAATTCAGGTGCAAGCGCACGCCATGCAAATCGGGCGTAGACTTGCGGGCCAGCAAAGCATGCACGTCAAAGGGCGCACTCAGCGAAACGCGCCGCTTGTCGCCCCCCTGCACACGTGCTTCGGCCACATTATGTCCGGCGGCAAACAGCGGCAGCACCTGCCACTCGGCGAAACCCCATTCCAGCAAGGCGCGTGAGGCAGCGGCGCGCTCCTGCTCGCTCCTGCCCCCAGCCACCACCATCAGCAGGCGCTGCCCGCCCCGCTCGGCAGAGCCGAGAAAGTTGAACCCTGCTTCCCGCGTGTGGCCAGTCTTGATCCCGTCCGCACCTGGCACCACGCCTACTATTGGATCGTGGTTTTCACCGTCAGCGCGCGGCCATGTAAAAGTCTTCTGCCCGAAATAGCGGCGGTAGAGCGCGGGATGGCGATAGATGAGTGCTTCTCCAAGCCGCACCAGATCACGGGCACTGACAAAGGTCTTTCCGCCATCTGGCCAGCCGTTGGGCGTGGCGAAATGACTGTCTTTCATGCCGAGCCGACGGGCCTCGGCATTCATCATGCCACACCATTTGCCGACATCCCCGGCGATGCCCTCTGCCAGCACCAGCGCGGCATCATTGGCCGAAATCGTGGTTATGCCCCTGATCAACATGTCAGCGCTGACGGCTTCGCCATCGCGCAAATTCATCGTCGCGCCGCTCGCAGCGAATCGCGCCGAAGTTCCGGGAGCAACACGGAACGACTGATCGGGCCGCAACCTGCCCTGACGCATCAATTCGAAGGCAACATAGGCTGTCATCACCTTGGTCATCGATGCCGGAACGAAGCGCAAGTCCGCACGGCGATCCAACAAGGTCTGGCCAGAGCCAATGTCATATAGGAGAGCGACCGGGATTGGGTCGGCCTCGCGCGGCGGCGGCGGGACGAGTGGCGGCGAACTGGCCGGTACTGCCGCCGGCACCGCAAGGGACAGCGCCGCCAGCAGGGCCAGACCGGAATGCCGCAAAATTCAGTTCCCCCCGCGCCAGATGACCGGTCCGGCGCGGCGGTGAACCGGGTGTCAGTCGGCGCGCTGGATTCGGGCGTCTCTATAGCCCGCGCCCCTTGCCTTCGCCAGCGCCGCTTCTGCAGCTGCGCGGTTGGCAAACGGGCCAATGACAACGCGAGTGAGATTGCCGGCACTGCGCTCGCTGCCGCCAACTTTCGCGGCTGCAGCAGTGGCATTGGCGCGGTTGCCGAATGCTCCGACTTGCACGAGGAAAGAGCCTGCGCCCGCTGCCGGCCGTGCGCTGGCGTTTGGCGTTGGCGTTGCCGATGGCTGGGGCGACGGTGTGGCCGCTGGCAGCGGTTTGGCTGTGCTCCTCGGCGTCGCTGGCGCCCGGGGGCTCGGAATTGCATGAGGCGCCGCGCGGGGGTCATGCTTTGCCGGGGGCGAGGCGGCAGGGCTTGGAACAGCCTCTGCGCCCGGCGTGGCAATCGGAGCCGGCACCGATGAAGGATCGAGCTTGCGTTTCAGCACTGTCAGCAGTGATGGCGGCGTATCCATGCGCGCAGGCGCAGACTGCCCGCCGCGCAGCATGGCGCGTTCGACCTCGGGCGGATTGATCCGGCGAATGCGTATTGGCGCGCGGGCAGGATCGGCCACGCCCAACTGGGCCGCGGCGCCCGGGGAAAGTTCAATCAGCCGGTCATTGCGCATCGGCCCGCGCCGCTCGACCCGAACCAGAATTGTCTTGCCCGTCTCGAGCGAAGTGACTTCGGCATAGCTGGGCAGAGGCAAGGTCTTGTGCGCAATCGACACCGCGGCATCGCCGCTGCCAGCCATGCCTGTCACGGCATAACCGACTTCGTCGTAATTGAGCTTGTCGACCGGGGTATAAGTCGTCCCCTCGACCGTGAATGGCTCACCGATCCTGACCGGATAGTCGGCCGCAGGTCCGCTCGCCGAGATTGGCACAGGGCCGGAATGCGGCTTGTCTGCGCCGCTGCCTGCGCCACAACCAGCAAGGATGACAAGCGCCGCAAGCGGCAGCGAATGGTTAACGGGCAATCTCATCTGCAAGCAACCCCACGGAAAGCGCGTAGTAGTTCGAGCAGTTATACTGGAGGATAACCCTGTAATTTCCGGTTAAGAGATATGCCGTCGTTCCCGCGCCGTCCGGTTCGAACAGGGCTGCCAGCGTATTATCGTTAATCGCCCCTTGCGGAACGAGGCCCAGCGCGCGCCACTCGCCCACTGTTTTCCACTGGCTGTGGCGGGCATGGACGCGGCTGCAGGATGGCGCGGCAAGGCGGCTGCCAAGAGCGCCCCGATCAAGCCCGGAAGGAACCGAAACCCGCACGCCCCACGGCTCGCCCGACCGCCATCCCGCGTCGCGGAAATAGTTCGCAATCGAGGCGACAGTGTCAGCGCGGCTGTGCCAGATATCGCGGCTGCCATTGCCGTCGCCATCCACGGCTGTGCGCAGATAGACGCTGGGCAGGAATTGCGGATTGCCGAAGGCGCCAGCATAGGACCCCACCATCCACTCGCGCGGAATGCCTTGGTCTGCCATTTTCAGCAGGGCAATGAACTCGACCGCGAACAATTCGCGCCTGCGT
>Ga0075370_10000020_pt1 | contig 57778 bp, 54 predicted proteins | sample EndMethybrTD3035_FD_71398 | JGI IMG/M metagenome (GOLD analysis project Ga0075370, IMG submission 71398) | Populus endosphere microbial communities from Tennessee, USA - Endosphere MetaG P. TD hybrid TD303-5 | ecosystem: Host-associated > Plants > Roots > Endosphere | place: USA: Tennessee... | reverse complement strand
CCCCGGAAAGCAGCACGCCCGATGCCATGTAGTTGTAGATGGCATCGCTCGCAATCGCAACTGTCAGGATCACAAAACCAGCAGCAGCCATGGCGGCGCGCCCCGCCCTGCCGGACCAAATTTTTGACACGTCATTCCTCCCTTCAAGCCTAGGCTTGGTTATTCGCATTTAGCCCCTATTCCCGAAATAGGGCAAAAAAAATGTCCGGCGCGCCAATCCGCGCGCCGGACACGATCAGTTGATTATTCCAGCCGACGAAATCAGTCGCGATTGCCGAGAAAGCTCAGCAGGAACTGGAACATGTTGATGAAGTCGAGGTAGAGCGTCAGCGCGCCGAGCACCACTGCCTTGCCAGCGAAATCAGTGCCGGCAAGCTGATAGTATTCCTGCTTCAGGCGCTGCGTGTCCCACGCCGTCAGGCCCGCGAAAATCAGAACGCCCAGTCCCGAGATCGCCAGCTGCAATCCGCTGGACTGCATGAACATGTTGATAACCATTGCGATCAGCAGACCGATCACGCCCATCGCCATGAAGGCGCCCATGGCGGAAAGGTCTCTCTTGGTGGTGTAACCCACCAGGCTGAGGCCCGCGAAAGCACCCGCCGTCGCGAAGAATGTCGTCGCGATCGAAGCGCCGGTGTAGACCAGGAAAATGGTCGACATCGACAGGCCCATGGCAACGCAGAAACCCCAGAACAGGGCCTGAAGCGTTGCAGTCTGCATGCGAAGCGCGCCCATGCTCATTCCGAAGACGAAGCCGAGCGGCGCCAGAATAATCAGCCACTTGAGCGGCGTCGCCATGACTTGGGCAGCCATGCCTGACGAAGCAAACAACAGCGCGACCACCCCGGAAAGCAGCACGCCCGATGCCATGTAGTTGTAGATGGACAGCATATGTTTGCGCAGACCCTGGTCATAGGCCGCGCCGGTGCCGATTGTCTGCCCATTGAGGACCGGAGACGCACCGAAGCCCGTCTTCCGGGGCTGGGGATCGTTCCAATTGGCCATGTGAACAAAACTCCTGTTACCCGCCAGCAAGATAGCGGCCTGGGTAGGCGCAATATCGGAGTTATTCGGTCAGCATTCAAGTGAAACCGGTTTTCACCCTGTCGCTAATTGTCGCAGGCGCTCATTATGGCTCGCGCGCTGCCTTCGCCATCTCCGCGCTGCGGTCGGCAGCGGCCTTCAGCGTTGCTGCGATCAGCCGCGCAATCGCCTGATCCGCATCGAGAACTTTCAACCCCGCCTCGGTAGTGCCGCCGGGGCTGGCGACGCGCCGCGCGAGTTCCCCCGGCGCATGTTCGCTCGCCGATGCCAGCGCCCCTGCCCCTTCGACCATGGCCAAAGCCAGCCGCTGCGCCTGATCGGCGGACAGTCCGAGAGCGGTCGCCCCGGCAGCCAGCGCATCGATAAAGCGATAGACGAATGCAGGCCCCGACCCGGCGAGCGCAGTGACCGCATCGAACAGACTTTCGTCCAACCATTCGGGCGTGCCCAGCGGCGCCATCAGCGCAGTGATTTCCGCTTTGGCATTTTCCGCCAGGCCCTGTCCCGCCAATGCAATGGGCGACTTGCCAATGGCGGCCGCAAGATTGGGCATAATGCGCACGATTCCGCCGGCTTGCGGAAAGCGCGCATGCAGGCTCGCCAGTTCAACCCCGGCAAGAATGGAAAGCAGCACGGTTTCGCTGCCGGCAAGCCGTGTCAGTTGCGGCGCGACATCGCCCAGCATCTGCGGCTTTACCCCCAGTAGGATCGCATCGAAGCGCCGCTCTGGCAGGTCGCGAAGCAATTCCACACTGGCAGGCGCAGCGTCGAGATAGGGGTCGACTACCGTAAAGCGCGACGGCTGCATTCCCGACGCCAGCCAGCCAGCCAGCATGGCCCCACCCATATTGCCGCAGCCGATGAGGAGGATTGAATCCACCACCCTGCCTCAGGCTTCGCCCGCCGCATCGACCAGCGCGGCGGCAAGCGCTTCGGCAGGACTTTTGTCGCCCCAGAGAATGAACTGGAAGGCCGGATAGAATCGATCACACTCCTCGATCGCGGCCTCAACCGCAACTTGCGCCTGGGTCGGGCTGAGCAGGCCATCATCGCCCAACATCAGGCCGTGGCGATAAAGCAGCACGCCGCCATTAGACCAGACATCGAAATGTCCGAGCCAGAGCTGCTCGTTGATCAGCGCCAGGACCTCGAACATCGCCGCGCGCTTATCGTCAGGGACGCGGATGTCAGGAAGGCACAGCATTTGCAGCACATGGTCTTCCGAGCGCCAGATGCCGCGCAGCTGATAGCTTGCCCAGCTGCCCTGCACTTCACCGGAGATTTCATCCTGGCCGACAAATTCGTGCGGCCAGCCCCTCGCCGCGAAGAGCGAGGCAAGCATATCGACTGGCGCGGCGTCGTCGTCGCGCTCGATATCATCGTGTCCCGCTCTTATTTCGACCATTGTCTTTCTACTTTCACGCTTTGCGCCCCGATCAATGGGCTAGTGAAGCACAATGGATCAATTGCGAATCCCCTGCCGGGCAAATCGTGACTTCGCTGTTTACAAGGTGTGGAAAAGGGAGTCGCTTCAACGTCCGCCGAGACCATCGACCACTTGTCCAGCAGGGCTTGTCCAGACGAAAGCCCCGTCAATCTTGGCACGGCGCAATTGCGTCAGGAATGCATTGGCAGCGGCCTCTGTTTCGAATGGGCCGGTCAGCAGGCGGTTGGTCTGGCCCCAGGCACTGACGAAAGGCCGCTTCGCCTTGAAGACTGCATCAGCCTCTCGCGCCATGCGGCGATAGTCGAAACCGAGGGCGCCCTTGTCCCGCCCAGTCGCCAGCTGAACCCAGATACGGCTCGGATGGCTCGGCGGCGCAGGGGTGGCTGGCGCGGCTGCACCGGCAGCGGGCTCACGCGTCGGGCGAATGCGGCGAATATCGACCGCGCCGGAAGCCGGGGTCGCATCGGCGGTGGGCCGGCCGAGATCGCTGAAGACTTCGGCAAGGCTCTGCCTGCGCGGCGTTGGCGGAACAGGCGCGGCGCTGGGCGTTGCTGCCGCTATCGGCCTAGGCAGAGGCGCCGCGACGGGCGCTGGCGGAGCTGGCGGCGGCGGGGGAGCGGCGGCTATTAGCGGCGGCCTCGGCGGTGCGGGCGGCGTGCTGGCCGGCTGCGATGCTGCTGGTGCCGCTTGGACAGCCACGCGCGCTGGCGCAGGTGGCGGTGGTGGCGCCGCTGACAGCGCGGCAGCGGCGGACCGGGCTGGCGCTTGCGCAGGCATCGCAACCGGACGCGCTGCAACCGGAACAGCGGCCACAGGCGCAGCGGCTGGACGTGACGGAACAGGCGGCAGCGGCGGAGCAGCGCTCGCCACTTCAGGCGGGCTCTGGCGTGAGCGATCGCCCCGCCTGTCGGAATTGCGGCCGGAATTGCTATCCTGGTTGCGATCGGACGAGCGGCTGCGCGCATTGCGCCCCAGAGGTTCGCCCTTCGGAATCAGCCCCGCATCGGCGCTGGCCAAAGACGGCCGGCGCGCTGCATTCGCCGAAAACAGAGCCACGCGCGGATCGTCACGACCGATCTCGGAGGCGCGAGGAAACTGGCCGAAATTGGCGGCGGCAGCCTGCTGCGCCGGCGTGAGCTTCGCCATGTAGCGCAAATAGGGCGCGATGCCGCCCGCAAGCGATGGGGGCAATGTGCCGTTGACCACCGTGATGGCCTCCTCGGTCTGGCCCATGATCGCCAGCGAAAATGCGCGCGCGCGCCACGCGGCCTTGTCCTGCCGCAACAGCAGCGGAGACAGGACTGTCGCACTCGCGCGCTTGTCGCCCGCAATGGCCAGGCTGATTGCCAGCCGGCGAGTGGCTTCGTCAGTCAGACCGCCAGTCATCGCCTCGCGGTAATAGCGCTGGGCCGTCGCATTATCGGCCACCAGATCATAAGCCAGACCGCGATCAAGCGCTGTGGCGCTGTCCACTGCGCCCGCGAGCGCCGCATCCTCGAACAGGGGAATGGCATCGAACGGATTGCCGCTGCGCACCAGTGCGCGGGCGAGACCGGCCTTGACGCGGACATTGCCGGGCGTGACTTGCTCTGCCCGGCGGAAAAAGCCGATGGCCGCATCGACATCGCCAATCGTCAGCGCTTCGTGGCCGGCATCGATCAGAGCGTCGCCATCGCGCGGGTTGCGTCCCAGCCGTGCGAGCGCAGCATTGAGATTGAGCGAATCGTTTCCGGGCGACTGCTGAATGCTCGCACCGGGATAGGAATTTGCACTCGCCGAAGGCGCGGCCGACTGAACGACCGGTTGGGCGATCGCGGCGCCAGAAGCGCCCGCAACCAGCAAGGCGAACGAGACCGAGGCGATAGACCGCCTTCTCGATTCCGGCATGGTGTTGAAAGCCAGTCGCACGCTCGGCAAAATCCCCATGTCCTGTCGGCTGGCGTGACCACGTGGAGCGCATCCGCCGCGATCAGACTTATCCCCGCACTCTTGCTGCCGCCAATCGGTGTTGCGGTCAGACCAGATGCCCGGAACAGCCTTAACCGCAGCCGAACAGGCAGGGCGCTGCCCCGCCTGCCGATGCCTTACTGGTTATTCTGACGGCCAAGGAAGCGCGGAATGTTCAGCGCGCCGCTGTCATCGCCTTCTGCTTCTTCCGACCCGTCGGCCGGCTTGGTTCCGCGCGAAAGCCGGGCCATGCGTTCGAACAGCGTGCTGCCGCCGCCCGGCCTGCCGCCAAGGTCGCCATCATCGCTCTCGTTCGAGACCAGACCGCGGCGGCGTCCAGGCGCCAGTGGCGTGACGGGTTCGTCGGCGCTGGCCAGACGTTCAGCGTCGAGCAGAAGTTCGTCGCCACCGTTGCCAGCGCTATCATCGGCGGGCGTGTCAGCGTTCGCAGCTGCAACCCCTGTCAGGCTGGCGTAGGCGTCGCTATCGACCTCCTCTTCGGCTTCATCCTCGTCCCAATCATCAAGGGCTGAGGCCTCGTCGGTGTTCAAAGTGCCGAATGCGATTGGCTCTGCAGGCTTTTCTTCCGCAAAGCTGACGTCGAGCTCGAAAGGCTCCGGAATAGCGGGCGAAGCCGCAACCGGTTCGGGTTCGGGCTCAGGTTCCGGCTCAGGTTCCGGCGCTGCTGCCGTCTCGGGCTCAGGGAAGAGCGGCTGAGCAACGAAGGCCGAAGCTTGCGGCACGGCAGGGCCGCGCGACTGGCTGAGACTGTTGAAACTGCGCGGCGCTTCCTCGGCCGGGAGATCGCCCTGCTCGATGCCCGTGGCAACAACCGAGACGCGGATCTTGCCTTGCAGGTCGGGATTGAAGGCGCTGCCCCAGATGATGTTCGCCTGCGGATCGACCAGTTCGCGGATATGGTTCGCAGCCTCGTCGACTTCGAGCAGCTTCATGTCTTCGCCGCCGATGATCGAGATGATCACGCCCTTGGCGCCCTGCATCGACACGCCATCGAGCAGCGGATTGGCAATGGCTTTTTCCGCGGCTTCGAGCGCGCGGTTTTCGCCGCTGCCCTCGCCCGTGCCCATCATCGCCTTGCCCATCTCGGCCATGACCGAACGCACGTCGGCAAAGTCGAGGTTGATCAGGCCCGGCATGACCATCAGGTCAGTGATCGAGCGGACCCCCTGCTGGAGCACTTCATCAGCAAGCTGGAAGGCTTCCTTGAACGTGGTCTCGGCCTTGGCAACCAGGAACAGGTTCTGGTTGGGAATGACGATCAGCGTATCGACGTGCTTCTGCAGCTCTTCGATCCCGGCCTCTGCCGAGCGCATGCGCCGCGTGCCTTCGAACAGGAACGGTTTGGTGACCACGCCCACCGTCAGCACGCCCTTGTCGCGCGCCGCCTTGGCAATGACCGGGGCCGCGCCCGTGCCCGTGCCGCCGCCCATACCGGCAGCGATGAAGCACATATGCACGCCATCGAGAATCCGGTCGATCTCGGGCAGTGTTTCTTCCGCTGCCGCGCGCCCGACTTCCGGCCGCGAGCCCGCGCCCAGCCCCTGGGTGATATCAGGCCCCAGCTGGATGCGATGCTCGGCGACTGAATTGTTCAGCGCCTGCGCATCGGTGTTCGCCACGAGGAAGTCCACTCCCTCGATCTCGGCGGCAATCATGTTGGCAATGGCATTGCCGCCAGCCCCACCGACGCCAATGACGACGATCTTCGGCTTCAGTTCCTCGATGGCGGGGGGGCCAATATTGATGCTCATCTCGCTCTCCTGGCAAGGTGCGAGGGAATAGTCCCTGTCCCTTGCAATAATGGCATGCTTCGACTCGGTGAAGCAAAGCCGGTGATCCCTTTGTCCACAGCCCGTTAACGATAAGCTGTGGCTTAAAAATACTCCCTCAGCGCCCGATAGACCCGGCCAATCGCCCCCAGCCCGCCCGGCCGCATGGCCAGTTGGTAGCCCGAGCGGATCGACCGGATGTCGACCGGATCGGCCGCGGCATAGAGCACGAGGCCTGCCAGCGTCGCGAACCCGGCCTTGGCGTGGCCGTCCGGAAGCCCGGAAAGGCGCGGCGCGCTGCCGATCCGCACGGGCCGGCCGAGCGCAGCCTGCGCATAGTCGGCCAGACCGACCAGCTCGGCTCCGCCGCCAGTCAGCACCACTTGCTGCCCGCGCTGGCCGTTGAAACCAAGTGCTTTCAGCGCCTTCGAAATATCTTCCATGCGCTGGCCCATCTGGGCGGTGATGACGGAAATAAGTTCAGCGCGCGGTATGCGATTTTGCTCGTCCGCGTGGCGCGCGGGCGGTCCGGTCAGCTCTTCGCCCGGGGCATTGACCGGAATCATCTCGCGGTGGTCGGCCGGGCTGGCAATCGCTGAGCCATTGAAACACTTCAGGCGCTCTGCCTGAAAACGGCGGATCCCGAAAGCAGAAGCGATCGCGTCAGTGATATCGCCCGAACCTGCGGGGATGGACGCCAGGCCGACCAGCATTCCGCCCAGATGCACTGAAACATTGGTAACTTCCGCGCCCAGTTCGACCAGGGCCACGCCCAGATCGCGCTCTTCGTCGGACAGGCAGGCGTGTCCCGCCGCCACTGGCGAGGCAACCACGCCATCGACATTGAGGTGGGCATTCTGCACGGCCTCAGTAATGTTGCGGATAGGCGCACCGTCGGCGAGCATAACGTGGATATCCACCCCCAGCCGCTCGGCATGCAGGCCCTTGGGATCGGAAACGCCGTTCGCCCCGTCGAGCGTATAGTGCGCCGGATGGGCATGAAGGACAGTCCGCCCGTCCGGCTGGACCACGTCGCGCGCGGCCAGCAGCAGCTGATCGACATCGTCCGTTTCGATCCGCCGACCGCCGATATCGACTTCGACTTGCGCGATCTGGCTGGCGAGCCCGGCGCCCGAGCAGCCGATCCACACGCTCGACACGCTGACACCGGCCATTTTCTCAGCCCGCTCCACCGCATCGCGCACGGCAAAGGTCGCCGCTGCCATGTCCGTGACATAGCCCCGCCGCACGCCCTGCGAGGCGCGGTGTCCCGAGCCTAGGACCACCATCTCACCGGTGTCGGACAGGCCGGCAATCATTGCCGAAATACGAAAAGAGCCGACATTGACCGCGCCAAAAACACGACTGATACGGGGATTGGGCATCAACGCTCACTCTTCGATCGGTCGGCGACGGCGGGCTTGTCAGCCTCGGCGACCTTTGGCGATGGCTTGGCATTCGCGCTCGCGTTGCTTGATGCGGCGGCGGCCGCTGCGGCGTCCGTCCGGCCGGGGATGCGCATGTAGACCCGGCCGGGCATGCGCATGTCGAACGCTGCGACCTTGCCGCCGATCAGCCGGTTGATCCCGTCAAGCCGCGCGAAGGAAACCAGCGCGTCGGCGGCAGGGCGATTGCCCTCTGGCAGGGCCAGCACCTGACCCGTCTTGAAAGTCAGGTTCCAGCGCCGGTTGCCCACCCACTGAGCCTCGCGGACTTGCGGCTTCAGTGCGGGCGCCGCTTCAACCAGCGCGGCCAGCACGGCCACTTGCTGGCCCGCGCCCGCGCCCGACAGCATCAGCTTGCCGCGCGCGCGCTCGGGCGAAATGGTTTCCAGCTGATGTCCCGTCGCGTCAATCAGCACCAGCCGGTTCGGCAGGCGCAGCACGGCATGCGGTTTGCGCTCGACAATGTCGATCACCAGCGTGTCCGGCAACTGGCGGGACACGCGCGCATCCTGCACCCATGACAATTGCAGCAGTTCCTCGCGCAAGGCCGCGACATCGACCAGCGGCATGGCCTGATCGCGCTGGGCCAGCGCACGCTCATAGACCTTGAGTTCGTTAAGCCGCTTGACCCCGCGCACTTCGACGCGGCGCACTTCGAAACCGGTGCTGGCGGCAATCGCGGCAAATTGCTTGTGCGCCAATGCCGGCACGCCTGCCGCGCGCGCCGCGAGCACGACGATCAAGGCGGCCACCCCGAGAATGCCGGCCATTAGCGCCTTATGCAGCTGTGCCTCGGTAAATGGCAGCCGCGCCATCACTTCACCAATCAGCGAACCGGTCTTGGCTTTTGCCGAACGCACTTTTTGCGCCTTGGCCTGCGCGCTGGCGGTCTTGCGGGCAGTGGCGCCCTTGCGGCTGATCGTGCGGCTGGTCATCGCTTCACATCCCCGTCGCGGCGAGAGAGAGCCTCTTCGACAATCGCTTCGACCAAGTCCTCGTAACTCAGGCCCATGTGCCGGGCCTGCTCTGGCACGAGGCTGAGCGGTGTCATACCGGGCTGGGTGTTGACTTCGAGCAGGAACAGCCCGGCACGCCCGCGCTCGTCATCCCAGCGAAAATCAGAGCGCGTCGCCCCCTTGCAGCCAAGCAGGTTGTGCGCACGCAAAGCAATGTCCTTGCAGGCCTGGGCTATCTCTTCCGGGATTTCGGCGGGGCACACATGCTCGGTCATGCCGTCGGTATATTTGGCGTCGAAATCATAGAAGCCGCTTTTGGGCTTCAGCTCTGTGACGAGCAGCGCCTTGGGACCATCCGGCCCGGCCATCACTGCCGTAGTCAGTTCCTTGCCGCGAATGAAAGGCTCGGCCAGCAGGTGATCGAACTCTTGCCATGGCCCTTTAACATCACGGCTTATCGGATTGCCGTAATTGCCTTCCTCGGTAACAATGGCAACGCCCACTGACGATCCTTCGTTGACTGGTTTGAGCACATAGGGCCGCGCCAGCGGGTCCGCCTTGTAGAGCTCCTCGCTGGCGACAATCCGCCCGCCGGGCATCGGAATGCCGTGAGGCGAGAGCGCCTGCTTGGTCAGTTCCTTGTCAATGGCGATGACTGAGGTGGCGAGGCCGGAATGGGTGTAAGTCAGCCCCATCAGGTCCATCATCCCCTGCACCGTGCCATCTTCGCCGGGGCAGCCGTGAAGCGCGTTGAACACCACGTCCGGCTTCGCTTCGGACAGGCGGAGCGCGACATCGCGGTCCATATCGATCCGCGTGACTTTGTGGCCACGGGCTTCAAGCGCTTTGGCGACACCTTCGCCCGACATCAGCGACACCGGCCGCTCGGAGGACCAACCACCCATCAGGACCGCGACATGGAGTTTGGGGAGCGTCACTTACTACCTACTCTCTGTATTTCCCATTCGAGCTCGACGCCCGATTTTTCCTTCACCCTGCGGCGCACTTCTTCGCCCAGTCCTTCGATCTCGGCGCTGGTGGCATTGCCAGTGTTGATCAGGAAGTTGGTGTGCTTCTCGCTCACCTGCGCGCCGCCCTTGGTCAGCCCCCGGCATCCGGCCTCGTCGACCAGTTGCCACGCCTTCTTGCCGTCAGGATTCTTGAAGGTCGAGCCGCCGGTCTTGCTGCGCAGCGGCTGGCTGGCCTCGCGGCTAGCCGAAATTCGGTCCATTTCCGCCTGGATCGCGGCGGTCTCGCCGGGGCGGCCCTTGAACCGCGCGGCCACGACAATCGCCCCTTCGGGCAGCCTGGAGTGGCGATATGTGTAATGAAGATCTGCTACGGGCAGGGTGACGAGGCTGCCATCGCGAAGCACCACGTCGCAGTCGACGAGAATGTCCTTCACCTCGCTGCCGTACGCCCCGCCATTCATCCGCACGAAACCCCCAACAGTGCCGGGAATCGAACGCAGGAATTCCAGCCCCGCGATGGCACTGTCGCGCGCGGTCGAAGAAACCAGAATGCCGCTGGCTCCGCCGCCGCAATCAAGCGTCAGGTCGTCAACCTTGCGCACCGCTGCGAAGGCTTTGCCCAGCCGCACCACGACGCCAGGCACACCGCCGTCGCGCACGATCAGGTTGGACCCCAGCCCCAGCGCCATCACTGGCACATCCGGATCAAGCTCGCGCAGGAACTGTTGCAAGTCGGCAAGATCCTTGGGCTCGAACAGCCATTCCGCTGCGCCGCCCGACTTGAACCAGACGAGAGGTGCGAGCGGCGCCTGCGGGGTGAGCTTGCCCCTGACCCCGTTCGTGTCGAGCGAAGTCGAGAAACCGCGCAATGTGTCTCGACTTCGCTCAACACGAACGGGCGTGGAAGATTGGTGGACATGATCGACCATCATGCCACCCGCCGCGCAGTCATTCTCTGACCAATCGCATCGGCCAGCCCCGCCGCCCACTTGGTAATGTCCCCGGCACCGAGGCAGACAACCATGTCACCCGGCTCGATCACTGGCGCGAGTGCATCGGCCAAAGCATCAGGCCCGGAAATCGCCTGCGCCGAGCGGTGGCCGCGCTCTTTCATGCCGGCCACCAGCACCTCTGAATCGACGCCGTCTATCGGCGCTTCCCCAGCCGCATAGACGGGCGCGGCAAAAACCACGTCGGCATCGTTGAAGGCGCTCTGGAAGTCGGCCAGATGATCGCGCAGGCGCGTAAAGCGATGCGGCTGGACCACTGCGATAACCCGACCTTTGACACCTTCGCGCGCGGCGGCAAGCACGGCGCGGATTTCGACCGGATGGTGGCCATAGTCATCGATGATGGTGGTAGCCCCACCTTCCATGGCCACTTCACCGACTTTGGTAAAGCGGCGCTTGACCCCGGTGAACTTGGCAAAGCCGCTCTGGATGCAGTTATCCGAGCAGCCCATTTCCACCGCGACTGCCACTGCGGCGAGCGCGTTCTGGACATTGTGCCGACCCGGCATCGGCAAGTGAATGTCCTCGATCCGGCGCATCGAGCCATCACGCTGGCGCAGCACTGCCGTGAAAGTGTTTCCGCCCGGCCCCGGAGTGACAGCCTCGCCGCGCACATCGGCCTGGGCGGAAAAACCGTAAGTAATCACCCGGCGGTCTCTGATCTTGGGAATTATCGCCTGGACTTCGGGATGATCGATGCACAGCACAGCCGCGCCATAGAACGGCACGTTCTCGATGAATTCGACGAAGGCATCCTTTACCGCTTCGAAGCTGCCATAGTGATCGAGATGTTCGGGATCGATGTTGGTGACGACGGCAATCGTGCCGTCGAGCCGCAGGAACGAACCGTCACTCTCGTCAGCCTCGACCACCATCCAGTCGCTCGCGCCGAGCCGGGCGTTGGAGCCGTAGCTATTGATAATGCCGCCATTGATCACAGTGGGATCCACGCCGCCCGCATCGAGCAATGCGGCGATCATGCTGGTGGTCGTGGTCTTGCCGTGCGTGCCGGCGACCGCGACCGTGCTTTTCAGCCGCATCAGCTCGGCCAGCATTTCCGCGCGGCGGACCACGGGCACGCGGTGTTCCAGCGCGGCGGCGACTTCCGGGTTGTCACGCTTGACGGCAGTGGACGTCACGACGACGGCTGCATTGGCGACGTTCTCGGCAGCATGGCCGATCATCACCCTGATCCCACGGCCGCGCAGCCCCTCCACGACATAGCCCTCGGCAATGTCCGAACCCTGCACGCTATAGCCAAGATTGTGCATCACTTCGGCAATGCCCGACATGCCAATGCCGCCGATGCCTACGAAGTGGATCGTGCCAATGTCTGTCGCGACGCCTTTCACTCGCTCCGCTCCATCGCCAGCGCTTCCTGGCCCGATGGCCGCGCTTCGTTCGCCACCCGGATCACGTCCATCAACGGCGCAACGCCAAAGCTTTCGACGAGGTCGGCAAGATCCGAGGCCGCGCGGGGATGGCCGCAATTCCACGCCGCGTGAGCAGCATTGGCGAGCGTTTCCGGATGCTGAGCCATTGCCTGGATCTGCTTGGCGAGTTCGGCAGCGGTAAACCGCTCTTGCCGGATGGACCGAGCGCCGCCCGCAGCGACGAGTTCGCGCGCATTAGCGGCTTGGTGGTCATCCGTGGCAATGGGCAAAGGCACGAGAATGGCCGGCCGGCCGACGGCCGTCAGTTCGGCTATTGTCGAAGCCCCCGCCCGGCCGATGAACAAATGCGCATCGGCCAGCCGTTCGGCCATGTTTTCGAAATAAGTGCCAAGCTCTGCGGGAATATCATGGCCCGCATAGCGCGCCCGCACGGCTTCAATGTCTTCGGGACGGCATTGCTGGATGACTTGCAGGCGCAGGCGCAGCGCGGTCTGCAACATGGCCAGCCCGTCGGGAACGACTTCGGAAAGTACCCGTGCGCCCTGACTTCCGCCCGTCACCAGAATGCGCAGCAGCCCTTCCTCGGTAAAGGGCGGGAATGGCTGGTCACGCAGCGCGAGCACTTCCTCGCGCACCGGATTGCCAACAAGGTGAACTTTTTCGGCGTGCTTTTCAGCCAGGCGGTCAACCCGGGAATAGGCCGTCGCAATGGCATTGACCCGGCCCGCCAGCAGACGATTGACCCGGCCCAGCACGGCATTCTGTTCGTGAATAATGCTGGGAATTTTCGCCGATGTGGCGGCCAGCAGCGCCGGCAACGCCGGATAGCCGCCGAACCCCACAACGGCAGAAGGCTCAAAGCTTTCGAACAGACGCAGCGCCATGCGGCGGCCTTCGGCAATCGCTGCCAGCCCCTTGAGCCAGCCGATCGGATTGAGCCCGCCAATGCGGCCTGCAGGCAGGACATGGGCTGTCAGCGTCGATGGCCTGCCGGGAATGGCCGCACCGCGATCATCTGTGATCAGCGCGACATGGTGGCCGCGCTGCTCCAGCTCGCGAGCGAGCGCAAATGCCGGGATCAGGTGGCCTCCGGTGCCGCCGGCAGCCAGGACATAATGGCGTGTTGGCCCGCTCATGCCTGTCCCCACTTGCTGCGCGGCGGCAGTATCTCGGTTTTGATGAAGGGGTTTCGGCGGGTGATGGCCAGCAGGAAGCCGATGCCAAGGCACAGGGCGACAGTCGAAGAGCCGCCATACGAAATCAGCGGCAAGGTCATGCCTTTCGATGGGAACAGCTGAAGATTGACGAGGATGTTGATGAAAGCCTGCCCGCCAATCTGGGCAACGAGACCCGCCGCCGCCAGCACGCTGAACAGGTCTTCCTCTTCCATCAAGCGCAGCAGCACCCGTACGACCAGAGCAATGTAGAGCAGGATCACTGCCGCGCAGGCCAGCAAGCCGAATTCCTCGCCAATCACGGAAAAGATATAGTCCGTATGCGCCTCCGGCAGTGCCAGCTTGCGATTGCCCAGCCACAGGCCGGTACCGGTCCAGCCGCCGGAAAGGAGCGTGCGCTGCGCGAGATCCACCTGGTCATAGGCTGTGCCGCCGCCGAGAAAGGCATCGATCCTGTGGCGGGCATTGTCATAGAGCATATATGTGGCGACCAGCCCGAGCACGCCGGCTACTCCCGCCACGGCGATCTTGCGCATATCCAGCCCGGACAAGAGCATTAGAGCAAACCACACACAGCCGAACAGCAAGGTCGAGCCGAAATCCGGCTGGGCCATGAGCAGGGCGGCGACAAGACCCATCAGGCCCAGGCTGAGACGCATCACGGGCAAGTCCGGATCGCGCACCCGCCAGGACAGTATCCAGGCAAGGCCAATGGCGAACGCGGGCTTGAGGAATTCGGATGGCTGCAGGGAAATGCCGATATTCAGCCAGCGCTGTGCGCCGTTAACCTGCGTTCCGACCAATGGCACCAGCATCAGGGCAAATAACATCGCCGAACCCAGCAGCACGCCTGCCCGCCGCGCCATGTCCCGCGGCAACATCGATGCGCCAAACATCGCTGCAAGCCCCAGCAACTGCCAGCGCAAGTGCAACGCGAAGAAGTGCATGTCACCCAGACGAACTGCCGAAGTCGAAAGGCGGCGCGCGCTGGCCGGCGAAGCCGCTGCCACGGCCACTGCGCCAATGGCCATCAGCGCCAGCACCAGCGCCAGGAGAACACGATCAATTTCGCGCCACCAGATCGCGATTTCGCTGCGCTGGCTGCGGCGCTGGCGGGAAGCGCCAGTACCGGCCTGCCCCAATGCGCCGGGTACAACGGGAGGTAGCGTTGCCATCAATGCACTCCTGCGTTGGAGACGGAAGGATCGAGCAAGGCTTCGACGAGCTGACGAAAGGAATCGCCGCGCGCTTCATAGTCGCGGAATTGGTCGAAACTGGCGCATGCCGGTGAAAGCATGACGATATCACCCGGTTTGGCCGCGTCGATCGCCTGACGCAATGCCTCGCTCATCATTTCGGCGCGATGAACTGGCATGTGGCCTTCCAGCAGGCGGGTGAACAGCGGGCCTGCTTCACCGATGGTATAGGCCGCCGCGACGTTTCCGAAGAACGGTTTGCACTCATCGAGGTTATCCGTCTTGGGCAGCCCGCCCAGTATCCAGTGGATGCGCTTGCGGCCGCCCAGATCGCTGCGCGGCGGAAATGCGCCCAGTGCCGGGGCTGCGGATGCCGCATTGGTGGCCTTGCTGTCATTGATGAACAGCACGCCGTTGGCCTCTGCCACGCGTTCCATGCGGTGGGGCAGCCCGCGGAAGCTGGGAAAAGCTGCACTCCACTGGCTCTGGCTGAGGCCGAGCGCTTCGACGATGGCCACTGCCACTGCCGCGTTCTGAAGATTGTGCGGACCTTGCAAGGCCGGCCAGTCAGGCTGCAGGGACATCAGGTCTGCGCCACTGACCCGGTGGATAAATTCGCCCGAACGCCGCAGGCTCTCAGCATCGGCAATCGCCGAAGTCTCGCCATCACCGACACCAAACACCGCATGCTGGGTGGGCAGCTGCATGGCAAGCAGGCGCGCCTTGGAAGCGGCATAGGCGGCAAAATCAGGGTAGCGATCGAGATGATCGGGGGTGATGTTCAGCAAGGCGGCCACTTCGCAATGCAGGCTGCGAGTCAGATCGATCTGGAAGCTCGACAGTTCGAGCACGTAAATACCACCTGCGGCGAGCGGTTCCTGCTCCAGGATCGGCAGGCCGATGTTGCCGCCAATGCGAACGGGCAATGCCGCGCTCTTGAGCAAGTGCTGGACGAGCGCAGTGGTCGTGCTCTTGCCGTTCGTCCCGGTAATCCCGACCACGCGGTGCGCGGGCAAGTCAGCGCGTGCAAGCGCGAACAATTCGATGTCGCCAATCACCGGCACGCCGTATTTCGCCGCCGCTTCGGCAATCGGATGGCGGTTGAGCGGAACACCGGGTGAAACCACCACGCCATCGAAGCCTGTCAGGTCGGCAGCCACTGGATCTTCGAAGGCAAGCCTATCGCCATATCGGGCGCTCAGCATCTGCCGCGGCTCCTCGCGCGAATCCCAGGCCGTTACCGCCGCGCCGCTGGCCAGCAACGTCGCCACGGCGGCCGAGCCCGAACGTGCAAGGCCAAGAACCGCGTAACGCTTTCCGGCAAAGGCGCTGCTGACGATCATTCCGCCTCGCTCACCGCAATTTCAATGTCGACAGGCCTATCACGGCCAGCACGATCGAGACGATCCAGAATCGGATGACAACAGTGGATTCCGCCCAGCCCTTCTGCTCGAAATGGTGGTGGATTGGCGCCATGCGAAACACGCGTCGGCCTGTGCGCTTGAACCAGAACACCTGGATGATCACGGAAGCGGCCTCGAGCACGAACAGGCCGCCAATGATCGCCAGCACGATCTCGTGATGCGCTGCTACGGCAATGGCGCCGAGCGCTCCGCCCAGTGCCAGACTGCCGGTATCGCCCATGAACACTGCAGCTGGCGGCGCATTGAACCACAAGAAGGCCAGGCCCGCCCCCATGATGCCTGCACACAGGATCGCCAGCTCGCCGGCACGCGGCACGTGGGGAATGCCCAGATAGGCCGAATAGTCCGCGCGTCCGGCAAGATAGGCAATGATCGCGAAAGCGCCTGCGGCAATGATCACCGGCATCGTGGCCAGGCCGTCGAGCCCGTCGGTGAGGTTCACGGCATTGCCCGCGCCGACCATGACAAAGGCGGCAAAAACGTAATAAATCGGGCCCAGCGGTATGTAGTGCCCGGAAAGAAACGGCACATAGAGATTGGTGCTTATCTGGCTGACGATGAGCGCCGAGGCGACTCCAGCGACGACAAATTCCGCGAGCAGCCGGACCTTGCCCGATACCCCCTTGTGGCTGCGCTTGGTCACTTTGTCGTAATCGTCCATGAAGCCGATCGCGCCGAAACCCGTAGTCACGGCGAGGCAGGCCCAGACGAACGGGTTGGTCAGGTCCATCCACAGCAGCATGGAAACGACCAGCGAAATCAGGATCATCAGCCCGCCCATCGTCGGCGTGCCGCGCTTTGCCAGATGGCTCTGCGGGCCGTCTTCGCGGATCGGCTGTCCTTTGCCCTGGCGAACACGCAACATGGCAATGAAGCGCGGTCCGATAACGAGCCCGATGAAGAGCGCTGTCATCAACGCGGCGCCGGCGCGGAAACTCTGATAGCGAATAAGGTTCGCCAGGCCTTCGAAATGAAATTGCTCGGCAATCAGATAGAGCATGGACCCACGAACCTACTTTCTTGGCCGGAACCCGCCAGCTCAGGCCCGCTGTGTCGTCAGCGCCGCCACCAGCTTGCCCAGGCCCACCGAATTCGACCCCTTCACCAGAATTGCATCACCGCGCTGCAAGCCGAATTCCTGCAACGCCGCCTGCGCTTCGGCCGGGCTTTGGCAATGCGCGTGAGCCACGGTTTTGCCAAGCGCACTGCCCCCAAGTTTCCCCAGTTCACGGGCTAGTGCAGCCATTTCTTCACCCACCAGGATGGCATAATCGACTCCAGCCTCGATCAGCGGCTGGGCCAGGCCTGCATGGAAATCCGGACCGTGGCTGCCGAGCTCCTTCATCGAACCCAGGACTGCAATGCGGCGGCGCGCATCCGTGCGCCCTAGCTGCGCCAGCGTGGCGCGCATAGAGGCGGGATTGGCATTGTAGCTTTCGTCGATCAGCAAGGCAGTGCCGCCATCGACTGCCAGCTCAGTCCGCGCGCCGCGTCCGGCAAGGCCAGTCATTTCCGCCAGCGCCAGGCCCGCCGCGCCAAGATCTGCCCCGGCGGCGCACACGGCCGCCATGACGGCCAGCGAATTGGTCACCCAGTGATCGCCAGGTTCGGCGACAGTGTAGCAAAGCCGCCGGTCACCGGCGATCGGATCGCGAATTTCCGCCGTTACCAGCGAGCCGCCGCCGGGCGCGGCCACGGCATCGAGCAGGCGCACGTCAGCATAAGCGGCGCGGCCGAACAAAACGACTTTCGCCCCGCAGGCCTTCGCTTTGGCCCTGAGGCGCTGGAAGTGGGGGGTGTCTGCGGGGATGACTGCCGTGGGGGGCATGCCGTCAACGCCTTCAAGCCCGGCGAAAATCTCCGACTTGGCATCCGCGATCGCTTCCTCGCTGCCCAGGTTTTCGATGTGGGCGGGCGCAATTGTGGTGATGACGGCAATGTGCGGGCGGACCTGCCGCGTCAGTACCGTGATTTCGTCGGCATGGTTCATGCCCATTTCGAAAATGCCATAGCGCGACCTCGCTGGCATGCGGGCAAGGCTGAGCGGCACGCCGACGTGATTGTTGTAGCTCTTGACCGAGCGGTGCGCACCGCCGCGACTGGCCCGGTCGAGCGCGGCGAAGATTGCTTCTTTCACGCCTGTCTTGCCGACTGAGCCTGTCACGCCGATGATTGTCGCCTTGCTGCGCGCGCGCGAGGCCTGGCCCAGCGCAACCAGCGCCGCCATCGTGTCCGCCACCTGGATGTGCGCTTTCGCCGACGCCTCGCTGGTGACAGCCGCCGCCGCGCCCTTGCCGATCGCGACATCGACGAACTGGTGCCCGTCCATGCTGTCGCCCTTCAGCGCGAAGAACAGATCGCCCTCGCGCACATCGCGCGAGTCGATTTCCACGCCCGATACCGTGAACAGCGCCGAAGCCTTCCCGGCCATCACTTCGGCCAGCGTTTCCGCATCCCACAGCGCCAGCGGGAAGTCGTCGTTGGCGGCGAGCGGCCATTCAAGAATGCGGCGGATAGCGTTCATCAGTCAGGTCCTTGGCGAGGAAGCGGCAATTTCACGGGCAACCGTGAGGTCATCGAATGGCAGGACGCGCATCTCAGCGCCCCGGCCGACAATCTGGCCCTGCTCGTGGCCTTTGCCGGCAATCAAAACAATATCGTCAGCGCCGGCTTCGGCGAGCGCGGCAGCAATGGCGGCGCGGCGATCACCGATTTCGCGCGCTCCGCTGGCGCCGGCCATGATCATGGCGCGGATCGCTGCGGGATCTTCGCCGCGCGGATTGTCATCAGTGACGATTGCCAGATCGGCATGGGCAGTGGCGGCCCGGCCCATTTCCGGCCGCTTGCCCTGATCGCGGTCTCCGCCCGCGCCGAAGACCACGATCACGCGGCCTGTCGCATGCGGGCGCAATGCCGCAATCGCAGCCTCGAGCGCGTCGGGCGTGTGGGCATAGTCGATATAGATCGGTGCGCCGGAACGCGAGATCGCCGCGCGTTCCAGCCGCCCGCGCACGGGTTGAAGGCGCGCCATGGCGTCGAAAGTGGCCGCACTGCTTTCGCCTGTCGCCAGCACCAGTCCGGCGGCAACCAGCGCGTTGGCGGCCTGGTAGGCGCCGATCAGCGGCAGAGCGATTTTGCGGCGCTCGCCCTCGTGCTCGATTTCAAGCGTCTGGCCCAGCTGGGTGGGCGCGCGCGAGACGAGCCGAAGCGCTGTGCCGTTCTCGCCCACAGTGAACAATCGCAGCCCGCGCCGCTCGGCGTGACTGATGGCTTTGCCGGACCAGGCATCGTCAGCCCAGATCACTGCCGTGCCGCCTTCATCGACGACTTCATCGAACAAGCGCATCTTGGCAGCGAAATAGTCTTTCATCGTTGCGTGATAGTCGAGGTGATCGCGGCTGAGATTGGTGAAGGCACCGGCGGAGACTGGCAGCCCCTCGCCCCTGTACTGGGCGAGGCCGTGGCTCGATGCCTCATAGGCCAAATGAGTGACGCCCTCGCGGGCAAGGCCGCTGACATTGGCGAGGAATGTGACGATATCGGGCGTTGTCAGCCCGGTGGAGACCGATTCATCGCTGGTCGTGACGCCAAGCGTTCCGATCGAGGCAGCGCTGTGCCCCGCCATGCGCCAGAGCTGCCGGGCCATTTCGGCCACTGACGTCTTGCCATTGGTTCCCGTAACCGCAACCACCGTGCCCGGCACTGGTGTGAAGAATTGCGCGGCAAGCCGGGCGAATGTGCGGCGCGGCTCATCGGCCGCGATATGGACGGTCCCGGCAACGGCGGCCTCGGCGCGGGCGACAACCGCCACTGCACCAGCAGCAATTGCGGCGGGAATGAATTCCTCGCCGTTCACTTTCGCGCCCTGAAATGCGCCAAACACAGTGCCCGGTGCGACCTTGCGGTGATCGATGGCAAAGCCGGTGACAGCCCCGTCCGCGCCGTCAAGCCCGAGAGCTGGCAGAGCCACGCCGGCGCGAGAGGCAAGCTCGGCCAGTTTCATTCGTCGTGGCCGCCATGGACCAGTGGCGAGAGGTCGGAAATATCCACGTCGCGGCCATCATCGGGCATGATGCCCAGCAGCGGACCAATGCGAGGCACGACCCGGCCGACAATCGGCGCGGCATTCCAGGCGGCGGTGCGCTGGCCGGACGTGGCGGCAGTTCCCTGCGGCTCGTCGAGCATGGCGATAATCACGTAGCGCGGACGATCCATCGGGAAGGCAGCGGCAAAAGTGGAGACGAGGGAGCTCTTGCGATAACCATTGGCACCCGGCTTTTCCGCCGAGCCGGTCTTGCCGCCCACCCGATAGCCCGGTGCATCGGCTTTCTTGCCGGTGCCGTCGACGACGATCATGCGCAGCAGCTGGCGCATGCGCGCGCTGGTCGAGGCTTTCCAAATGCGCCGGCCCGCAGGCGCCTGTCCCGCGCCGATCTTTTCAAGCGTTGCCGGGCGCCAGATGCCGCCGTTGACCAGCGCCGCGTAAGCCGAGGCAAGATGAAGCGGGGTGACGGCAATACCGTGGCCATAGGACACGGTCATCGTCGTGATGCGCGACCATTTGCCGCTCGGCCACAGCGGGAAGCCGCGTGCGGGCAGTTCGATGTAGGGGCGCTCGTTCATGCCCAGCGAGCGCATCGTCGCATTGAGCCGGTCGCTGCCGAGCTGATCGGCCACTTGCGCCGTGACGATGTTCGACGAGTGGATCAAGGCTTCGGGAATATTGAGCGAGGCGCCAAGGTTGTGGCTGTCGCGGATTTCCTGATTGCCGACTTTGAGCGGCCTGTCGGACGGATAGCGGCGCGACAGGTCCGTCACCACGCCCGCATCGATCGCGGCAGCGACAGTGATCGGCTTGAAGGTCGATCCGAGTTCATAGACCTGGTTGGTGAAGCGGTTGAAGATGTTGGCCGCGCCGGCCCCGTCGATCAGGTTTGGATTGAATGATGGCAGCGATGCCAGCGCCAGGACTTCACCCGTGTCGACATCGAGCACGATGCCCGCCGCGCCGATGGCTGCCGTCTCGCGGATGCCGCGGTCCAGCTCATCCTCAAGCGCGCCCTGCACGCGCATGTCGAGCGACAGTGCTGTGGGCGTGCCGCGCATCACCGGATCAGTCAGGCGGGCGTCATAGACCTGTTCCATGCCCACCCGGCCATGCCCGTCGGCCGCAACAAAACCCAGCACATGCGCCGCCATAGAGCCTTGCGGATAGAGCCGCTCATTCTCGAAAGGCGATTCGAGTCCCGGCTCGCCGAGGGCATGCACGCGGTTGGCTTCCTCGGGCAGGATTCGGCGGCGCAGATAGGCCGGCTTGCCCGCGCTGAGAATGGCCGTCAGCCGCGCAGGATCCTCATCGGGGAAAATCTGGACGAGCGCGGCGGCGACTTCCTGTGGGCTGCGGACCAGCGGCGGGCCGCCATCGCCGAGAGCGTCAGGGTTGAACCAGAGGGAGTAGGCCGGGAATGCCCGTGCGAGCGCAACGCCATTGCGATCGACGATATCGCCGCGCGGCGGCAGCAGCGCCTCGGCCATCGACTGCCGCGAAGCTGCGGGTTCCAGAATGCCGAGCAAGGCAATCCGCATCAGTGCACACAGCGCCACTGCCGCGAAAACCGCGAGCAACAGCAGCAAGCGCAATTTCGCCGTCAGGATCATCTGACGACGAACATTGACCAACTGGCGCCGACCCGGCGCGATTGTTGCAGTGACGCTGACGGGGCTCATTCCTGCATGGCCTCCCTGGCGACGATGCGCGAAAGCTTGCGGTCCAGCCCGGCGGCGTCGACCGGTTTGTCAGTCGAATGGCCTTTCGCCTCGGCGGCAACGGCCTTGCCAGTCAGCGGCGAGACCATGGCGACGAAAGGCAGTTCGTCCCGCTCCTCAATGGCTGCCGCAACGCGAACCGGCGCGGGTGCGTCGGCTGCAGCAGGTTTGCCCAGGGCGGCAAGCTGGCGCTCACCTTCCAGATACTGCCCTGCGGTCGGTGCCTGATAGCCAAATTCGATGTCGTTGAGCGCGCGCAGTTGCTGCTGGTTGCCGCGTGTTTCGAATTCGGTCTCGAGGAACACTTTCTCGCGCTTCAGAGCAATCAGCTTGCGTTCGGCAAGACGCACTTCGCTCTTGAGCGCATTGACGCGGACAGTCAGCGCCATGGTCAGTGCAAAGCAAATGGTCAGCAGGAATGCCCATCCGAACGAACGGGCGCGATCGCGGTTGATGTTCATGCAGCCCTCCTTTGGCTTTCATGCCAGTCACGCGGCGGAGTTTCGGTGCGGATTGCCGCGCGCAGCACAGCCGAACGCGCGCGCGGATTGCGCGCCAGTTCCGCCTCCCCTGCACGCACGGCTTTGCCGAGCAGATCGAAGCGGGCGGGCTCGGGCTTTGCCGCGACGGGCAAATGGCGGGAACCGGCGGAAGCGGCTCCGCTGGCATCACGCAGGAACTGTTTGACGATGCGGTCTTCCAGGCTGTGGAAGCTCACCACTGCCAGCCGGCCACCGCTCTTCAGCAGGCATTCGGCGGCGTGCAATCCCGCTTCCAGCTCATCGAGCTCACCGTTGACGTGGATGCGGATCGCCTGGAAGCTGCGCGTTGCCGGGTCTTTCGGCGCGCCGACGCGGTATCCCAGGGCCTTGCGCACCACGCGTGCAAGTTCGCCGGTGGTCTCCAGCGGGCGCGCGGCGACGATGGCGCGGGCAATGCGGCGCGACTGGCGTTCCTCGCCATAGCGATAAAGCACATCGGCAATCGCGGTTTCATCAGCTTCATTGACGAAATCGGCGGCGCTCGGCCCTGATTGGCTCATCCGCATGTCGAGCGGGCCATCGGCGGCGAAAGCAAAACCGCGCTGCGCCTGGTCGAGCTGCATCGAGGACACACCGATATCCATGACCACACCATCGACTTGCGCCACGCCCGCTTCCGCCATGGCGTCGAGCATTTCGGAAAAGCGTCGGGCATGGAGCACGAGCCGCGGCGGCTGCTCGCGGGTTTCGGGCCAGGCCTGAGCAGCCGCGATCGCGTCGGGATCGCGGTCGAAGGCGTGGACGGTCACGCCCGCATCGAGCAGGCGGCGGCTATAGCCCCCTGCCCCGAAAGTCGCGTCGATGATCAGCGAGCCGGCTTGCGGCTGCAGGGCGTCGATCACTTCGTCCAGCAGGACAGGGATGTGCGGCGCGGCGCTCATTTGCGCTTCGCCTTTGCCAGAGCATCGCGCTGCATCAATGCGCAGGCAACCTGATCGCTTTCCCAGTCCTCGCCCATCTTGGCGAGCTCTTCGGGATTCCAGATCGTGAAAAAGGGGCTGCCGCCGCGGAAATAGAGCTGGCTGCCGATATTGGCGATGCCGAGCAGTTTTTCGGGCATCAGGAAACGACCGCTGTCGTCAAAGGGAACGGTCGTGAAAGTCCAGAGCTGGCCGGAGCGGACGTCACGGTCAAAATCCTTGCCAAGCGTGGTCGACCGCGATTCCTCACGGTCCAGCTCGATCTCGAAGCCGTCAGTGCGGCTGGTGCCGAAACCCGTCAGGCACTTCCAGCGATTGTGCTTGGCCAGACACAGCACGTTCTGGCCTTCGCTGGCCCGGGCGACGCTTTTGCGGAAGGGAAGCGGCAGGACGAAACGGCCCTTTTCGTCCTGCGACGAAAAGTCCTGACCGCTATATCCGTATGGCTTGTAAGCCTCCACCAAAACCACCCCTCAAGCGCCGGCCCATGAACGTCGGACCACCCCTGGCTTCGGCAAGACTTCCCCGTTGCCTGACGCGAGCGCGAACAGGCTTATTCCGCCAAGGCGGAATCGGGCGGACTATCATGCCGATGGACGAGTTTATTAACTCGCGCAGGCCGCAGATGGAAGGGATTTTTGGGGATTTTCAGGGATTTTTGGGGACTAAAAAATTAACTGTTATTTTTCATGATGATAGTGGAATGCCGTAAGCCTCTGTTCTTATTATGTTTCTGCAATTTACAGGCGCAAGACGCGGATTTGCGGGAATTTTCCACATCTGTCCCGTTCTGTCCCCAATATCGCCCGTTATTTGGCGCGAGGCTGGCCAATGAGCGTAGCAAGCAACCATTCAAGCGTAGCCGCTCCATCCCCTTCACTACCGGCTGAGACACGGTCGCGGGCCAGCAAGGCTGCATCAGCCACCAGCATCAACCTGCCCCTGCCAATCCGGCAATCGGCCACAACCGCACCCGCCAGAAGGCTGCAGTGTCGTGTCCCAGGCGCCATGGCGATCCGGCCAGGGAGGTCGACAGGCATGGCCACGGAGCCAAGTCTGACCCGGTGTTCGCCGGCGGGCTGATCTTCATCGAAGTCGAGCCGCAGCTTCCAGTGATCGAGGATCGGCGAAAGCAGGACCACATCCTGCGGCCGCCGCCGGTCGCCGAGCCCAAAAGCCGATTCCTCGGTAAGCATCGGGTCGGCAAAAAGCAGCAAGTGCCCGCCACCCTGCACCCAGGCATCGAGTGCGACATTCTCTTCGGGCGCGAGCGCGCGCGGCTGGGCCATCACAAGCAGGCGGAGGCCATCGAGCGGCGAGGCAGTGCCGCCTTCGCTCTTGCGCACAGGTATCATGCTGTCGATGGGCTTCACTTCGCCCCGGCGGCGAAGCGCTGTCAGCACCCAGTGCGGCGGCACATCAGCGCGCAAGTGGCCGGCGAGATTCTCTGTCTCCGCCCAGAGGATGGGCAAAGTCGTGAACAGGCCGACAGTGCCGCCGGAACTCCCTTGCTGCGGGGAAACTGGCGGATCGGCGCGCGCGCAGCTCGCCACTGCGAGTGCCGCCGCAAGCAGAAACAGCTGCGGAAAAATCCTAATGGGCGGCCTTGGCGGGCGTGTTGGGCTCGGACGGCGCGGCGGCGGGGGCAACGCCGATGTCCGCCAAAGGATCGCTGCCCGCCTTTGCGCTATTCACTTCCTCCGGCGCGCGCATGTCGCCATCGGCTTGCTGCGCGCGGTTCATGATGATGTTGGCGAGGCTGACAAGCAACAGCATCCCGGCGAGACCCGCCAGTCCGATCAGCAGGCGATGCACGGCTTGCGCACGAATCTCCCGCGTGGAGGGAGGTGCGTAATGCTGGGGCGCTGCGACCGTGCGTGCCAGTTGTGGCTGGTTTGTGGAAGCCATCCCCACCTCCTTAGCGGATCAGGCAAGCCAAGGGAAGACCGGCAAGCCTTTCTCGCGCAGCCAGTCCGGATTGTAGAGCGAAGACAGGTAGCGAAAGCCCGTGTCGCACAGGATCGTCGCGACGCGCGGGCTCTTGCGGCCCTGCGACACCAGCTTGCGCCCCAGCGCCACGGCCCCTGCGACATTGATGCCCGAAGACAATCCAAGGCAAAGGCCTTCGTCGGCCAGTAGCCGCGCAACCCATTCGATTCCTTCCGCATCCGAGATGCGGAACTGATCGTCGATCGGCGCGCCCTCGAGATTGGCAGTAATCCGCCCCTGCCCGATGCCCTCTGCCACCGAAGTGCCTTCCGCTTTCAGCTCTCCGTGCGCGTAGTAATTGAACAGCGCCGCGCCGTGCGGATCACTCAGCGCAATGACCACGTTCTCGTCGAATGCCTTGAGGCCCATGCCGACGCCGGCAATTGTCCCGCCAGTGCCCGCGGCGCAAGTGAAGCCGTCAATGCGGCCTTCCATCTGCTCCCAGATTTCTGGCGCGGTCGATTCGATATGGGCCTTGCGATTGGCGATATTGTCGAACTGGTTCGCCCAGATCGCGCCTTCGGTTTCTTCCGCCAGCCGCCGCGATGTGTGGACGAAATGGCCCGGGTTGGAGAACGGCGCGGCAGGCACCAGCACCAGCTCGGCCCTGAGCGCGCGCAAGGTGTCCATTTTCTCGCGGCTCTGCGTCTCGGGCATGACGATGATCGTCTTGTAGCCCAGTGCATTGGCGACCAGAGCAAGGCCAATGCCGGTATTGCCTGCCGTGCCTTCGACAATCGTTCCGCCCGGCTGCAGCTGCCCTTTGGCCTCGGCATCGCGCACGATCCACAGCGCCGCCCGGTCTTTCACCGAGGCGCCGGGATTGGCAAATTCGCACTTGCCCCAGATTTCGCAGCCCGCAGCCTCGCTCGGCCCTTTGAGCAGGACGAGGGGGGTATTGCCTATCAGGTCGAGCGTGCTGGCTTGCGCGGGTGCGGTCATGGCAGGAGAACTAGGGCGCGCGGAGCACCTTATCAATCCTCTTGGGAACAATCCGCCTGGGATCAGTCCTCCTGGGCAATCGTCACGCGCAGACCGTCAAGCGCATCAGTGACTGGCACCTGACACGAAAGGCGTGAAAATTCGTTGCGGTGATCGGAGCTGTCGAGCAGGTCGCTTTCGTCTTCGCTCAGCTTGGGCATCTTGTCCATGAACGAGGGATCGATATGGACATGGCACGTCGCGCAGGAGCAGCATCCGCCGCACAGCGCCAGCAACTCGTCGAAGCCATTGTCGCGAATAACTTCCATCAGCGTGCGGCCCGTGCTCGCTTCAATCGTGGTTTCTTCGCCGGATTGGCTGACAACTGTGATATTGGGCATGAGTGATAGTCCTCTGAACTGGTCGCTGCGAGTGCCTTTCGGGCGCGTTTGCGCGGCTGCTAGTGAAACCCCCACAGTTTGGCAAGGTGTTGGTGTGGCAGGGGTGTGGCGGGCGAGTTAAGGCCGCGGCAAAAGGAATGACGGGAATGGGTTTGAGCGCCAAGGCAATCCGCACCGGCCTGGACAGCGTGGCCGCGCTTGAACCCGGCGTGGCGCGCGCGCTGGCGATTGCCGGCTATCCCGAGCCGCGCATCCGCCCGCGCGGCTGCACCACAATGATGCGCACGATCGTGGGCCAGCAAGTCAGCGTGGCGGCGGCGGCATCGATGTGGCGCAAGTTCGAGCTCTTTGCAGGCGCGGAGCCCGATTTGGAGCGAGTCCTCTCGGCGAGCTTCGATGACCTGCGCGCCTGCGGCCTTTCGCGTCAGAAGCAGGGCTATATGCGATCGCTGTGCGAACTGGTCGTGGCTGGCGAGGTCGATTTTGAGAACCTGCCGTTGGACGATGAGGAGGCCATTGCCCGGCTCACCCTGATCAAGGGCATCGGTCGCTGGTCCGCCGAGATATATCTGCTGTTCGCCGAAGGGCGCGCCGATATCTGGCCCGCGGGCGATCTGGCCGTGCAGGCCGGGCTGCACAAGCTGCTGGACCTGCCCGAGCGCCCTTCAGAAAAACGCACGCGTGAACTGGCCGAAAGCTGGCGCCCCCACCGAGGCGCCGCCGCGATCTTCACCTGGCACTGCTATAACAATCCGGCGCTTTAGGTCATACCGCCGCGTCGATCACCTTGGCCAGTTCCACATCGCGGGCGCTCAAGCCTCCGGCATCATGTGTGGTCAGGGTGATATGCACCTTGTTGTAGACGTTTGACCACTCGGGGTGATGATCAGCCTTTTCCGCTGCCAGTGCCACCCGCGCCATGAAACCGAATGCCGCGTTGAAATCGGCAAATTTGAGATCGCGCGATATGGCCAGGCCATCCGGGCGCAAGGTCCAGCCCGGCAGTTCGGCCAATGCCATGTCGCGCTGGGCATCCGTGAGGCGGGCAATCGGCATGGGCGGCACTCCTTGGCAGTGCGACCGGTTTCCCCTATCGACCCGCAACATGCAAGCCTGCCACCTCGCCGCGCGTGACATTGCCTGCCGGCGCGGCGACCGGGTGCTGTTCACCGGCTTGTCATTCAGTCTGAAAGCGGGCGATGCATTGCAGGTCGCTGGCACCAATGGCATCGGCAAGTCGAGCCTCCTGCGCATTCTGGCGGGGCTGATGCCGCCCTTTGCCGGCGCGCTGGAGCGCGAAGGACAGGTCGGCCTGCTCGATGAGAACGCCGCGCTCGATCCCGGCCTGCCGCTCGGCAAGGCGCTGGCTTTCTGGCAGCGGATGGATGGCGAGGGAAACAACGGCGCGGACCGGCTTGGCCTGGCCCATCTGATGGATGTGCCAGTGCGGTATCTCTCCACCGGCCAGACCAAGCGCGCCTCCTTTGCCCGCCTGCTTGGCCAGCGCGCGGCAATATGGCTGCTCGACGAGCCGCTCAACGGGCTGGACAAGGATGCAGCTGCGCTTGCCGAGACATTGGCAGCGGAGCACTGCGCGAGCGGCGGCATCTGCATAATCGCCTCGCACCAGCCCTTCGCCCTGCCCGGCATGGCGCGGCTCGACCTGGCGGATTACGCGTTGTGAGCCGCCAGTTGCTTCAGCTCCTGCGCCGCGACCTGGCCTTGCTGCTCCTCGGCGGCCGGCGCGGCGGGGCGGCGCTGCCGGTGCTGTTCTTCCTCGCCGTCGCCATGCTGTTTCCCTTTGCTGTCGGGCCCGATCCCGAACTGCTCGCGCGCAGCGGCGGCGGGGTGATCTGGGTGGCGGCACTGCTGGCCGCGATCCTGCCGCTAGACCGGCTGATCGAGCCCGATATCGAGCTTGGCTTTTTCGACCAGTGGGCACTGCGCGGAATTGCCGAGGAATGGACCGTGCTGGTGCGCATACTGGCGCATTGGCTGAGCTTCGGCCCCCCGCTGATGTTGGCCGCCCTGCCCGCTTCCGCATTGCTGGGGCTGGAAGGCGAAACGCTGCGCATGGTGGAACTTGGCCTGCTCGCGGGAACGCCAGGACTGGCGGCGCTGGGCGTAATCGTCGCACCGCTTACGGCGGGGCTCAGGGGCGGCGCGGCGCTGGGCGGGCTGCTGGTGATCCCGCTGGCGGTGCCCTTGCTGATTTTCGGCGCGGGGAGCCTGGCTAGCGCGGGTGACAGCGGCCTGGCACTGACTGCGGCGGCGAGCCTTGTGCTGCTTGCCGTGGCCCCGTTCGCGGCCGGGGCAGCGATCAGGGCGGCGCGGGGATAATTCGATCCTCCCCGTTTTCGCGGCAGCGCAAATGGGGAGGGGGACCGCTGCCGCAGGCAGTGGTGGAGGGGTTTCTGAGCACGGAACTCCCCCTCCGTCAGTTCCTGCGGAACTGCCACCTCCCCATTTGTGCTGCCGCAAAAATGGGGAGGAATTTATTGATACGGCGGCTTGTCCAGTCCCTTCGGGCTCGCTGTAAAAATCTCGCAGCCATCTTCTGTGATGCCCAGTGAATGCTCGAACTGGGCCGAGAGCGAGCGATCCCGCGTCACGGCGGTCCAGCCGTCGTCCAGCATTTTGACTGGCGCCTTGCCAAGGTTGATCATCGGCTCGATGGTGAAGAACATGCCCGGCTTCAGCAACGGCCCGGTTCCCGGACGCGCGGCGTGGACGACTTCGGGCGCATCGTGGAACAAGCGGCCCGTGCCATGGCCGCAGAATTCGCGCACCACGCCAAAGCGGTTGGCTTCGGCATGGCGCTGGATGGCCGCGCCGATATCGCCCAGGTGATTGCCCGGGCGCGCCTGTTCGACGCCGAGCATCAGGCACTCGTATGTCACTTCCACCAAGCGCCGCGCCTTCAGCGGCACGTCGCCGACGAGGTAAGTGCGGCTTGAATCGCCATGCCAGCCATCGAGCAGCGGCGTGACGTCGATATTGACGATGTCGCCGTCCTTCAGCGTCTTGTCGGAGGGAATACCATGGCAAACGACGTGGTTGATTGAAATGCAGCACGAATGGGCATAGCCGCGGTAGCCCAGCGTTGCCGGCACTGCGCCATGATCGAGCGTGAAAGTGCGCACGAAATCGTCGAGCGCCTGCGTTGTCACTCCCGGCTGCACCAACGGCACCAGCGCGTCGAGGTTTTCCGCCGCGAGCCGGCCTGCCCGGCGCATGCCTTCAAAGGCTTCCGGTCCATGCAATTTGATCGTGCCGTCGCGCAGCAAGGTCTCGTCGGGGCCAACTGTCTGGTACTGAGTCATGACATGCGATCTAGCGATTGGGCGGCGAAATTGCGAGGGCGATATTGCCGCGCCGCAATCCGGCAGGCGATGCGCGCTATTTTTTTACGACGAAAGTCGGCTGGTACTGTGGCTTCACGGCCGCCAGCACGCTCGCAGTCACCGGCAATGTCACTTCATAGTCGCCCTCAGCATAAGGCCCGGCTTCATAGGGCGCGACCAGAATGCCGATCCGGTCGAAAGCCTTGTGGTTCGACGAGCCGAGTATGACTGTGCTTTCCACGGGATCGATGCATTCGTCGAACGGATCGCCGCTCTTGCGGTTGACCGGCGAACCGCGCCGCGCCGCGCGCTGTTTATCAATTTCGCGGCAGAAGTCGGCGCGGATAGCCCGCGACAGCGCTTGCGGGGAGAGGAACATGTCGGTGGCTTTCAGCCGCTGGGCTGCTGCCTTGTCCCAGATCATGGCATCATAGCCATGGTTTGGGTGCGCACCGCCCGAATAACCGCCGACATCGGCGGACAGGCTGAGCCAGCCGGGCAGATCGGCAACGACTTTCCAGCCAACTGACCGGTCATGACGCTGGAAGTCGAAGCCCCCCTTCTTCGCCTCATCGCGTCCCTCACGCGCCTGCTTCGCCAATTCATCTCGCTGGCGGGCAATATCGGCATCAAGCACGGCCCTGAGCGTGGGTATTACGCCTGCTTCGACCGGATAGCTGTAGTCAAAAGCGAGAAGCTCATTTTCCTCTTCGACTGATCTGGCAGTGCCTGGCGATGGCGAAGCCGAGGCAGCGGCGGTTGCGGCAGCCGACGGTGCGGCAAGCGAAGCTGTGGCGCTCGGCGCGGCCATAGGCGTGTCCTCGCTTTTCTGGCAGGCGGCCAGCACAGGCAGGGCAATCGCTATCGTCCAGTAATGCCGCATTTGCTTTTCCTCTCGCACTATCATCGCCGCTGCGGCTAGGATCGCGCAGCATGACAAACAAACATCCATTGATCCAGCCCGACAAGGGGCAGCCAGCCACCGCGATCCATCTGGTGAACAAGGAAAGCCTGCCAGACTTTCTCCGCTCGCTGAGCGCGCCGCAGCGCGCCGCGCTGGCCGCGCAGAAATTCGAAGGCGGGGGTTATGATTATGCGATCGTGCCCGATGGCCCGGATGCGGCGAATCCCTGGTTCGTGGTGGCCGGGGTATCCGATCCCCAGAATCTCTCCAGCTGGTGCATGGCAAAGCTGGCCGAGGTGCTGCCTGAGGGAACCTATCGCCGTGTCGGCGCAGAGCCCGGCCCAGCCCTTTTTGGCTGGGTAAGCGGGCAATACCGCTTTGATCGCTACCGCTCCGAACCCGGCAGCGAAGGCCCGCGCGTGCTGCTGACGGGCGAAGTGCGGGAAATCGAAAGCGTGCTGGCGGTGGCGGACGCGACCAATCTGGTGCGCGATCTGGTCAATACGCCGGCGGAAGATCTGGGCCCGGCACAGCTCGAGGCCGAAGTCGAAGCGCTTGCGAAAGCGCACAAGGCCGAATTCCGCGTAACGCAAGGCGATGCGCTGGAGCGCGATTTTCCGATGGTGCACATGGTCGGCCGCGCCGCCGCGCGCAGCCATGCGCCGCGCATGATCGAACTAGAGTGGGGCAGCGCCAAGCACCCTCGCCTAGCCATAGTCGGCAAGGGCGTTTGTTTCGATTCGGGCGGGCTCGACATCAAGCCAAGCTCGGGCATGCTGTTGATGAAGAAGGACATGGGCGGTGCGGCGCATGCGCTGGCGCTGGCGCGGCTGATCATGGCAGCCGGTCTCAAGGTGCGGCTGCACCTGCTGATACCGGCGGTGGAAAATGCCGTGTCTGGCAATGCCTTCCGCCCCGGCGACGTGCTGAAATCGCGCAGCGGGATCACGGTCGAAATCGGCAATACCGACGCCGAGGGCAGGCTCATCCTTGGCGATGCGCTCACCCGTGCGGGCGAGGAAAAGCCGGACCTCATCATCGATTTTGCCACCCTGACCGGCGCGGCGCGATCGGCGCTGGGGCCTGACCTGCCCGCTCTGTTTGCCCGCAATGACGCGACAGCCGAGGCGCTGCTTGCCGCCGGAACTGCCTGTGATGACCCGTGCTGGCGGCTGCCGCTATGGGACGGCTACCGCGAATACCTCAAGTCCGACATCGCCGACCTGGGCAATTCACAGAGCAACGCCTTTGCCGGTGCGTCTGTCGCCGCCCTGTTTCTCGACCGCTTCGTGGCGGAAGGGACGGACTGGGCGCATTTCGATACTTACGCCTGGCGGCCGGCGGGCAAGCCCGGGCGCCCGAAAGGCGGCGATGCGCTGGGCCTGCGCGCAACCTGGCGGATGCTGCAGGCCCGCTATGGCTAGGCCTTCGCAGCTTTCGCCCGCTCAAGCGCCTCGACGATCAGACGCCTGGCAACGTCGCCGTCGCCCCAGCCTTTCATCTTGACCCATTTGCCGGGTTCCAGATCCTTGTAGTGCTGGAAGAAGTGCTCGATTTGTTGGGTAACGATCTGCGGCAGATCAATAATTCCGGTGACTTCGCTGTAATACGGGAAAGTGGCGTTGGTGGGCACGGTGATCAGCTTTTCATCGCCGCCCTTGTCATCTTCCATCAGCAGCACGCCCACCGGGCGCACCTTGATCACCGCGCCAGCAATGATCGGCGAGCGGGTGATGACCAGCGCGTCGAGCGGATCACCGTCCTCGCCCAGCGTATGTGGGACAAAACCGTAATTGGCCGGATAGCGCATCGGCGTGTGCAGGATGCGGTCGACGAACAGGGCGCCGCTATCCTTGTCGAGCTCATATTTGACGGGTTCGCCGCCAATCGGAACTTCGATGACGACATTGATTTCTTCAGGCGGATTATCGCCAACGGGGATGAGGTCTATACGCATGGCGGGCCCTCTAGCGCCGCCCATGCTGCAGTGCAACGCGCTATGAGCCTCCGCTGAGCGCGTTTATCGTGAAAGCAATCACGCCGATGTTGAAAACGAAGGACAACAGGCACTGCACCAGCACCACGCGCCGGATCTTTCCGTCCGTCACATCGACGTCGGAAGCGGCGAAACTCATGCCCGCGGTGAAGGAAAAGTACAGAAAATCCCAATAATCCGGCTCGGATGTGCCGTGGAAGGTGAAACCGCCGCGAACGCCCTTGCCGCCTTTCCTGCTGGCGTAAAACGCATGGGCATAGTGCATCATGAACACCAGATTGGAGAAGCTCCAGGCGAGCGCCAGCGTGACGACCAGCTTGACCAGCGCCCATTCATTGCCGCCTTTGGCAGACGGCAGGTCGATCGCGATCGCGGCCATGATCGCCAGCATAACCAGCACCGTGATCATCAGCACCAGAGCCCGGTTGGCGTTGTTGTCGCGCGCATGGACCTGCATCTGCGCCGCTGTGTGATCGCGGCTGAGCGGCCACAGCGAAATGATGAAAACGACCGCCCCCAGATTGAAACCCCGCACCAGCGCGCTGGCGAAGCTGGCTTGGTCCAGCCAAAGGGACCAGGCGGCCGTTCCTGCCATGACGACAAGGAACAATACGAACCGGGGCGGCGCGATGCGAGAGCCAATCCCCCAGGCGGGCGGCGGCTTCAGCGGATCGCGGCGCTGCGTCACTTGGCACTGGCCGAATTGCGCCGCGGCGCCAGGAGCCGGTCCAGGCCTGCCTGTCCTTGCCCGCCGCCGATTCGCTCTAGCCAGGGATAACGAAGGCCGCCATTCCACATGACCGGGACAGTGAATATGCGGTCGCCGCGCCTCACCAGCAGCTCGATCGGCTTGTTGCCGCCTTTGGCCGCAGTAATCGCTTTCTTCAGAACGTCGGGCTCATAGACGATACCATTGACCGCAAGGATCTTGCTGCCGCTGACAAGTCCGGCGTTGAAGGCCGGGCCGTCCCAGCGGGGATTGGCCACGACGCCATCCTTGTCGACCGCCATGCCAAGCGAATAGGTCAGCAGGTTGATCCGCGATTGCTCCATTCGCCCTTTGTCGAAGCTGTTCGGCTCTTCCTTCCACACAAGGCGATAGCCGCTCATTTCGATCCCGGCGATTGGCGCGGGGCGGCCGGGCAGTTCGATGCGGGTGCGCAGGAATGTGGCCCAGTCATAGGGATAGACCGAATTCAGACCGGCCACGATATCGTCGAACTCGAAAGTAACCTCGCCCCAATCGCCGTCGCGGATGCCAAAGAAAGCGCGGGCGAAATCATCCAGCCCTTTGCGTCCCGCCGTGCCCGCGCGAATGATCTGGTCTGCCTCCAGCCAGATCAGCGCGCCTTCCTGATAGTAATCCTCGCTGCGGGACATGGAGGTGTAGGGCAGCGGAGCGCGCGCGGTTATGATCGGATCGTGCGTCGTATCCTCCAGCGGGCGCCACGAGCGCCCTGGCAGGTCGGAGAGGTTGGCCGCCTGGCCCGCAATCATCCCCAGCACTGTCTCGCGCGTCTGCAAGCCTGACCGCGCAGCCAGCACCCAGCCCCAGAACTGGTTCTGGCCTTCATAGACCCACAGCAGGTTGTCGCGCATGGGCTGGCGATAATCAGGCGTCCAGATTGTCGCAGGCCGGCGGAACTTGCCGACCCAGCTGTGCGACAGCTCGTGCGTCAGCACATTGCGGTCCCAGTCGAACTTTTCCCATTCGACGAGGCTTTCCGGGTCCAGCCCGTTCTCGCTCGAACGGTGGTGTTCCAGGCCGATATCGCCCAGCTTGTCGGTGAGCGACACGAGGAAATGATAGCGATCGTAATGCCGCGCGCCGTACAGCTCGAGCGCTTCCTCCCCCATGGCTTTCAGAGCCGGCAGGCGCTCGGTCGGCAAGGCAAGGTTCTCGGGCTTGTCGGCCACGGCATCGAAGGAGATGCCCCCTCCCAGATCCCAGCTGCGGGCATTGATGCCCGCCAGCACTGGCGAATCGACGAGCGTTTCATAATCGGTTTCGGCCCAGGTCACGCGGTTGCCGCTCCTGGCCATGCCGTCGAGCGCGGCAAAGGCGGTCCAGCCTTGCGGGAACGTGGCAGTAGGCCTGATCTTGAGCCGCCGCACATAGTGTCCGGCGGGATAGAGGCTGACGCGCTCCCACTGCAGGTTCATCATTTCCTGCGTCATCGAAATCCGCCCCTCGCTGGGCTGGAGCGGCGAGGTGTGGATGAAGCGCGCCACCACTTCGCGGCTTCCGGCAGGCACCGTGATGTGGAAAGCGTTCACATCGACCGGATCGCGCTTCCATTCCAGCGGCTTGCCGCCGGCGGTGAAACGCAGGTCGACAATGCCGGAGGTGGTGCCGCGCGGCCCGTGATGGCCCGGCAGCCATTGCGGGTGAAGCAGAGTTAGCTTGGTCACATTTGGGCCAAGCGGTATGGTTTGCACCACGCGGTAAAGCCCGCGCTTTGTGTCCGTGGCATCGACATCCAGTGTCATCGTGCCGCCGGGCCAGGCGACGTCGACTGCATCGGGTATCGAATCCGTGACCGGGACAGCCATAGGCTGGGAACGCAGGGGCGGCGGCGCGGCCTGGGCCAGTGCCAAATACGGCAAAGCGGTGAGCGCAAGGGCGAGAAGCGGCGGGGCGACCTTCAGTATCTCTCTCATGCGCCCGATATGTGCCAGCTTATCCCGGCTCCGCAAGGAAATTGGCGCGCTTTCCCCCGATAGCAAATCCCGCTAGAGGCCCGCCCCATGGAAACACCACAAGCTATCCGGGGCACACAGGACATTTTCGGCGCCGAAGCCGAAGCCTTCGCCCATGTCGTCGAGACCTTCGAACGCGTGCGCAAGCTCTATCGCTTCCGCCGCGCCGAAATGCCCGTGTTCGAAAAGACCGCCGTGTTCAGCCGCAGCCTTGGCGAGACCACCGATGTCGTCTCCAAGGAAATGTACAGCTTCGAGGATCGCGGCGGCGATTCGCTGACCCTGCGGCCCGAATTCACTGCCGGCATCGCGCGGGCATACCTGACCAACGGCTGGCAGCAGCACGCGCCGCTGAAGCTCGCCACCCACGGGCCGCTGTTCCGCTACGAGCGCCCGCAGAAGGGCCGCTACCGCCAGTTCCACCAGATCGACGCCGAGATCATCGGCGCGGGCGAACCGCAGGCGGACGTGGAATTGCTGGCCATGGCGGATCAGCTGCTGAAGGAACTGGGAGTTTCGGACGGCGTGACGCTGATGCTCAACACCCTGGGCGACGGGGCCAGCCGCGATGCCTGGCGCGCCGCGCTGGTCGACTATTTCCGCGCGGTGCAAGGCCAGCTCAGCGAGGATTCGCAGGAACGGCTGGAGAAGAACCCGCTGCGGATTCTGGATAGCAAGGATGCGCGCGACAAGGCGTTCTTGGCGGATGCGCCAAAGATCGACGATTTCCTGAGCGGCGAGGCGCAGGACTTCTTTGGCAAAGTGACCAGCGGCCTCGATGCGGCGGGCGTCGAATGGACGAGAGCCCCGGCACTGGTGCGCGGGCTGGACTATTATCGGCATACCGCGTTCGAATTCGTCACCGACCGGCTTGGCGCGCAGGGCACCGTGCTGGGCGGCGGGCGGTATGACGGGCTGATTGAAACACTGGGCGGGCCGCATACGCCTGCGGTTGGCTGGGCAGCGGGGATTGAGCGGCTGGCGATGTTGGTGGGGGAGCAGCGCGAGCCAACGCCGTTTGTCACTTTTGTGATTGAAGATGATGAGCTGATTGACGAGGGGCAGCGCGCCTTAGCCGCTAGTCGACGACGGGGCGTTTCTGCCGACCTTGTTGCTACTGGGAGTCCACGGAAACGGTTCGAAAAAGCAAAGAAGGTTGCAGGCATCTGGCTTGCGATCATTGACGGCCACACCACTGATCAGGGGCAAATCGCTAACGTCAGGTTCAAAGCTACGCGAGGTTTTCCTTCACTTGACGGACAATTAGAAAAGTTACTTTGGTGCGCCATGCAAGAGGCGTTCGACGTTCTCCAGAGTTCGCCACTTGGCGGCGTAAACGACAATTCGGAATATAAGCTTTTTCCAGCCGGATACTTCGTTGACGATATCTGACACCCGCCTCGCCCAGATCGCCGGGCGCTTCGCCGAACTCGAAGCGCGGCTTGCCTCGGGCACGCTGGAAGGCGCGGACTTCGTTGCCGCAAGCCGTGACTATTCCGAGCTTGAACCCGTCGCCAGGGCTGCCGCCGAAGTCGCCGCCATGCGCGCGGAGCAGGCGAGTCTCACCGCGCTCGACGATCCCGAAATGCGCGAGCTGGCCGAAGAGGAACTCGCCCGGATTAAGGCCGAACTTCCCGAGGCCGAGCACCGCCTGTCGATCGCCATGCTGCCGCGTGACAGCGCTGACAGCCGCCCTGCCATGCTCGAAATCCGCGCCGGCACCGGCGGCGACGAGGCAGCGCTGTTCGCCGCCGACTTGTTCCGCATGTACGAAGGTTATGCCGCCACGCAGGGCTGGAAAGTCGAAGTCGATTCCATCAACGCCAACGATCTTGGCGGCTTCAAGGAAGTGATCGCCAGCGTCTCGGGCACAGGGGTTTTCGCCAAGCTGAAGTTCGAAAGCGGGGTTCACCGCGTGCAGCGCGTGCCCGTCACCGAAAGCGGCGGGCGCATTCACACCAGCGCCGCCACGGTCGCCGTTCTGCCAGTGGCCGAAGAAGTCGATGTCGAGATTGCCGACAGCGACATCAAGATCGACATTTACCGCGCCAGCGGCGCGGGCGGGCAGCACGTGAACACCACCGACAGCGCCGTGCGCCTCACCCACTTGCCCACCGGGCTGGTGGTGATCCAGCAGGACCAGCGCAGCCAGCACAAGAACAAGGCCAAGGCCATGCAAGTGCTGCGCACCCGGCTCTATGACCTGCGGCGCAGCGAGGCGCAGGGCGAAGAGGCTGAGGCGCGCAAGGCCATGGTCGGCTCGGGCGACCGCAGCGAGCGCATCCGCACCTACAATTTCCCGCAAGGCCGCGTCACCGATCACCGGATAAACCTGACGCTGCACCGGCTGCCTGAAATTCTGGAAGGCCCGGGGCTTGGCGAACTGATCGACGCGCTGATCGCGGAGGATCAGGCCAAGCGGCTGGCGGCGCTGGGTGAGTGATGACCCCGCCACCACTCCCCAGCCCCCTCCTCTGAAGAGGAGGGGGAGAATCGAGCGCGACCCCAAAGCCCCCTCCTCTTCAGAGGAGGGGGTTGGGGGTGGTGGCGTAGCAGAAGCCCTCCGCGCCGCAGCCGCCGCCCTCGCCGCCTCGTCCGACACCGCAAGGCTCGATGCCGAAGTGCTGATGGCGCATGCGCTCGGAGTTTCGCGCTCCGACATGCTGCTGCGCTGCATGGCCTATCCCGCCCCACCCGAATTTGCCGCGCTGGTCGAGCGCCGCCTGGCGCACGAACCGGTTGCGCAGATAACGGGTTCACAGCCGTTCTTCGGCCTCGACCTCCTGGTCACGAGCGAAGTGCTGGTCCCCCGCGGCGACAGCGAGGTGCTGGTGGAACTGGCGCTGTCCCTGCGCCCCACCGCGCGCCGTGTGCTCGACTGCGGCACGGGATCGGGCGCGCTGCTTTTCGCCGTGCTGGCCAATTTGCCGTCAGCCCGCGGCATCGGCATCGATCGATCATTGGGCGCGACGGCCGTTGCCGCCGCCAATGCCGCCCGGCTCGGCCTCAGCGATCGCGCCATCATCATCCATGCCGACTGGGACAGCGCCGGGTGGAGCGACGGCCTTGCCGGCCCGTTCGACCTGATTCTCGCCAACCCGCCCTATGTCGAGGATGATGCCGACCTTGCCCCGTCCGTGCGCCAGCACGAACCGGCCGGCGCGCTGTTTGCCGGGCCCGACGGCCTCGATGCCTACCGCGCACTCATCCCCCAGTTGCCCGCCCTGCTCGCCCCTGGCGGCCTCGCGCTCGTTGAGATCGGCAGCGAGCAGGCCGGGCAAGTCAGCGCAATTGCTTTGGCTTGCGGACTGTCGGCCGCGCTCCACCACGACCTCGCCGGGCGGCCAAGAGTTCTCGAACTTGTGGAGAAGGCCTAAGTTTTCGCTTGGCATCGATGCCGATTTCCCGTAATCGCAGGGGCAGGCCAGTTGGCGGATGCCGCAAATCCCCGCCGAATCAGCCTGACTCCAGAATTTGTGCAGCAGTATGGCCACCTGGCCATGCAACCGGGCAAATAACGGGTCGGCCACCTCCGCAAGGAGTGATGTGGCGCTCCACTTAACGACATGCCGAGGGTTACTGAGTTTCGCCGGCAGTCAGGGGTTTAAGGACAGATTTCCTTGAATAATAACAACCGGAATAACAACAACCGCCGTCGTGGGCGCGGTGGCAATCGTCAGCAAGGCGGCGGTCAGCAAGTCAACCGGATCGACAGCCGGGCGCGCGGCAATGCGCCCCAGATGCTGGAAAAGTATCGCAAGCTGGCCCACGATGCGCACCTCAATGGTGACCGCGTGCAGGAAGAATACTTCCTGCAGTTTGCCGATCACTATTTCCGCGTGATTGCCGACCAGCGCCAGCGTCAGGAAGAGCAGCGCGCGCCCCGCCGCGAATGGCAGGAAGGCGATCAGCCCTATCGCGAGGACAGCGAGGACGGCGGCGAATTCAGCAATGAGACCGAATTCCAGTCATACGAGCGCCAGACCTTCAATCGCGAAGAGCGCGAGCCCCGGGAAGCACGCGAACCGCGTGAACCGCGCGAACCGCGCCAGCCCCGCGAGGATCGCGGCGAAAGCCGTCCACCGCGCGAGCAGCGTGAAGACTTTGCCGCGGGCGAGCCGGCTGTCGAAGAACCGGCCGCTGAAACGCCGAGCGATCCAGCCGCCATTTTTGAACCTGCCGAGAATCCCTTCGTGCGCGGTTCGCGCGGCCTGCGCCCAAGGCGTGAGCCTCGTCCGCGCCCGGAAAACAAGGCCGATGACGATGCCCCGCTCGGACTTGATCCGGCCTCGCTTCCGCCTGCCATTTCGGCCGGACGCGATACGGACGACTCGGGCGACGACGGGGATGCGCCGGCTGCCGAAGCCGCACCGCGCCGCCGCACGCGCCGCACGCGCCCGCCCAGCGACGATGCCGGCGAGACACTGGAAGTGGCGAGCTGAACCGCAGTTTTGCCTGCGTTTCGCGCGGGTAAGACATTAGTTCATCGACATTCGATGCCTACCATATTGTTTTTCGATATTATCGATTGACAATAAGCCAACCATTGCTTATTGATTATCGATATCGAGCATATCGGAGAACAATCAATGAGCCGTTTTGACCAAGCCCAGATCGTCTCGATTGCCATGTCGCTGGCTCTCGTCGTCCTGACCTGGATGACGACGCTGACGCCGCTGGCAGCCTGACTTTGCCGGACATGCAGACTTCCCCTGGCGGACGGCGCCGAGACCCTTTGCTCGGCACCGTCCGCTTACTGCTGTCCATCGGTATGTTCCTCGCAATCGGGCTTACGATTGTAGACCTCGTGGCAGCGCCGATCGTGCTGATCTGGCGCGGGGCCATTCTGAACGAACTCTCTCGCAACTCCGGCTCCCACCTCCCTGCGCAGCTAGCCTATGCAATCAGCGGCGCACAGTTTCTGATTGCCGTGGCATCGCTGCTGGCCTTCCAGTTCATCCGCAAACTGCGCAGGATCATCGACACTGTTGCCGATGGCGATCCTTTCACGCCTGCCAATGCCGTGCGCCTCAACGAAATGGCCTGGCTCACTGTCGCCATGCAATTTGTCGCCATTCCAGCCGGTGCTTTGGCCGGCTGGGTTTCCGCGCTTGCCAAGACGCGCGATTTCCATATCGGCATCTCGCTCAGCGGCGTGCTGCTGGCACTGATCCTCTTTGTCCTCGCCCGGATTTTCCGCACGGGCGCTGCCATGCGGGACGAGCTGGAAGGCACTGTGTGATGCCGGACGAAAGCGCGGAAGGCGCGCGGATCGCTGTCAGGCTTGATGACTTGCTGCATGCCCGCCGCATGACCTTGACCGAACTGGCCGAGCGCATTGACATCACTTTGGCCAATCTCTCGATCCTGAAGACCGGCAAGGCCAAGGCGATCCGCTTCTCGACGCTCGAAGCCATCTGCCGCGAACTGGACTGTCAGCCCGGCGACTTGCTGGGCTATCGGCGCGACTGATTCCACCCAAATCAGTTGACTTTCGCCCGCCGCTGCGCCATTGGCCCGGCCCGAACCACCGGATTACCGGCAGTTCATCCGTCCGAGACAGTCGGTGTGCGCCATGTGGGCCCACTTAATTTCCGGCCTAGACGGGGACAGAGAATTTCGCAGCGTTGCTCCTGATTATGGGCGCGGTGCCTCAAGCGCTCCGGCGCGGCTCCTTCCCCTTCGCAAACGGACTCGCCCGTCACCGCATCTGCGGCGGCGGACAATGTAGCCGGCCGCGTGGGTTCGCCCTTGCGGCCAAAGTGAAGGAGTAAGCATGGATCGTTCGCAGAAAGCCGACGCGGTCGCAGCTCTGAACGCAACCTTCAATGAGGTCGGCGTGGTGGTGATCACCCGCAATCTCGGCATGACCGTGGCCCAGTCCACGGCCCTGCGCCTGAAGATGCGCGATGCAGGTGCGTCGTTCAAGGTTTCCAAGAACTCTCTTGCCAAGCTTGCCATCGCCAACACGGACTATGCCGGGATCGGTGACATGCTCACCGGTCCGGTGGCACTGGGAACTTCGGTTGACCCGGTTGCCGCGGCAAAGATCGCGGTTGAATTCGCCAAGACCAACGACAAGTTGGAGATCGTTGGCGGCGCGATGGGCAGCGTTGTTCTGAACGCGGACGGCATCAAGGCACTCGCCACGATGCCCTCGCTCGATGAAATGCGCGCCAAGCTTATTGGCCTCGTTCAGGCTCCGGCGACCAAGATCGCCCAGCTCGCAACCGCTCCGGCGGCCAAGCTGGCGCGCGTCTTCGGCGCTTATGCCGCGAAAGATGCCGCTTAAGACAGTTCAATCCCATCCATCCGGGGCATCCTCAACATTTATCTGGTTGGGGCCCGGACCATCAAATCTGGAGTATAAATCATGGCCGATATCGCCAAGCTCGTTGAAGAACTTTCGAAGCTGACCGTCCTCGAGGCGGCTGACCTTGCCAAGGCCCTCGAAGAAGCATGGGGCGTTTCCGCCGCTGCTGCTGTTGCGGTTGCTGGCCCGGCTGCTGGCCCAGCTGCCGAAGCTGCTGAAGAGCAGACCGAATTCGACGTCATCCTGACCGGCGACGGCGGCAACAAGATCGCCGTCATCAAGGAAGTCCGCGCCATCACCGCGCTGGGCCTGACCGAAGCCAAGGCGCTGGTGGAAGCCGCTCCGAAGGCGATCAAGGAAGGCATCAACAAGGCCGAAGCCGAAGAAATCAAGGCGAAGGTCGAAGCCGCTGGCGGCACCGTCGAGATCAAGTAATTGGTCTCGACCAAGTAAACGACTTAACCAGTTTCGCGGGTGTCTTGAAGCACTCGCGGATGGAAGGGCGGTCCCTCGGGGCCGCCCTTTTCGTTTGCCGCGCAATCCCCTAATGCCCCCCTCCCCATGGCGCAGTCTCCTGCCTCTCCCTTCCGCGTCGAGCTCGGCGCCACCCTGCGCCTCGCGGGGCCGCTGGCGCTCGCCAATCTGCTGCAGATGTCTGTTTATGCCACTGACGTCATCTTCATCGCGCGGCTTGGCACTGAACCGCTCGCTGCATCCAGCCTGACGACTGCGCTGCTCGGGCTGATGGTCTGGGCCTTTTCGGGCCTGACTGGCGCGGCGGCGCCGCTGATTGCGGCGGAACTGGGCCGCGGGCGCCATGCAGTACGCCAGGTTCGCCGCACCGTGCGCATGGCGCTGTGGCTTGCCGTACTGTGCGGGGCGATCGGCCTTGCCGTGTGCCAGTTTGGCGAGGCGATGTTGCTGGCGCTGGGGCAGCAAGCGGCCATTGCCGCGCGCGCCGGGCCCTTCATGGCGATCCTGGGAATTGCCATCCTGCCGCAAGTGGCCTGCAACGTGCTGCGCATCTATGTCGCGGCGCTCGGCAGGCCCGTAGTCGCCACAGTCATCATCGCGCTGGCCATCGCAGTCAACGTGTTGGGCAATTACATGCTGGTCTTCGGCCACTTCGGCGCACCGCGCCTTGGCCTGGAGGGATCGGCATGGGCCACGGTGATCACCTCATTTGCCACGCTTGCCGCCTATGTGCTGGTCATCCGGTTCAGCCGCAGATTGGGGCGGTACCGGATCTTTGGCCGCTGGTGGCGGGCCGAATGGCCGCGCCTTCGCGAGATCCTGCTCATCGGCCTGCCGATCGGGCTGATCGTGGTGGCCGAAGGCGGATTTTTCGGCGCGGCGGCCTTCCTGATGGGCATGATCGGCGCCCCCCAGCTCGCCGCCCACACGATAGCGCTGCAAGTCGCCGCGCTGTTTTTCCAGATTCCTTTCGGCATTGCCCAGGCCGCCACGATCCGGGTCGGCTTCCATTTTGGTGCAGGCGATACTGCGGGAGTCGGGCGCGCGGGCATGGCGGCGCTGCTGACTTGCCTGTTCTTCCAGATGGCCGGTGCCGGCGTGATGCTGTTCGCGCCGAGACTGGTCCTGTCGGCCTATATCGACGTCGCCGCCGCAGCCAATGCGCAAGTCGTGGCCTATGCCGTGACCTATCTGATGGTCGCTGCGGCATTTCAGCTGTTCGACGGCATCCAGGCCGTCGCCGCCGGTTTGCTGCGCGGTCTGCAGGATACCCGACAGCCGATGGTAATTGCACTGGTCGGCTACTGGATGGTGGGCTTTGCCACTGCCGCCACACTGGGCTTCGCCACGCGGCTGCAGGGTCTGGGGGTCTGGATCGGCCTGGCAGTCGGACTTGTGGTGGTGGCAGGCTTGCTGCTGCTGCGCTGGCAGCGGCGCGCCGTTCTCGGGCTGTTGTCCGGCTAGAGCGAAAGCGAAAGCGCCCGGGCTCCCGGCTCGCCAAGCCAGCGGGCGGCAATCCGCCACGTCTGGGCGATTGCCTGCTCTGACAGCGCCAGTTCCGGCTTGCCATCGTTCACAAGTCTCCCGCCGTCCAGCACCAGCACGCGGTCGGCATGGTTCATGGCGAGGGCAAGGTCGTGCATCACCAGCACAACGCCGCGTCCGCCCTGCGCTTCGGATCGCAGCGAGGCAATCAGCGCGGCGGCATGGCCGAGATCGAGATTGGCCAGCGGCTCATCGGCCAGAATCCAGCGCGGTTCACCCGCCAGCACGCGGGCCATCAGCGCCCGCGCCCGCTCGCCGCCGGAGAGACTGGAAACGGGGCGGGAGCGCAAGTCGGCCAGGTCCATCGCCTCCAGCGCGGAGGCGACTATGCCATCGTCGGCATCAGGCCACGGCAATCGGCCCAGCGAGGCCAGGACTTCAACGGAAACATCCCACGAAACTTCGGGGTTCTGCGGCAGAAATCCGATGGCCTGCGCCCGCGCCTGCGGTGCCATGGCAGAGAGCGCAGCGCCGCCGAGCGTAACCGTGCCAGTGTCCGCCGCCAGCAAGCCCGCAAGGCAGGCCAGTAGGCTCGATTTGCCCGCGCCGTTGGGCCCGCAGATCGCAGTGATCTCACCGGAACGCAGCTCTGCCGTGATCCCGGCAAGCCGGCCCTCCACCTCAAGATCGCAAGCCGCCAGCATCAGCGCAGCCCCTTTCGCATTGCCAGCAGCAAGTGAAGGAAGAACGGTGCGCCGAGCAGGCTGAGCGCGATGCCGAGCCGCAATTCACCGCCAGCCAACGGCAGGATCCGGCACAGACAGTCTGCCAGCAGCAGCAGCAGGGCGCCTGCCAGTGCGCTGGGCAGCAACAGGCTGGAAGGCCGCCGGTCGGTAAACGGGCGGACCAGATGCGGGATCATCAAGCCGACGAAGCCGATGATGCCGGCCACGGCTACGCTTGCCCCCACTGTCAGGCCGATGCCGCATATGATCAGCCATTGCAGCCGCCGGTGATCGACGCCCAGTGAACGGGCCGCAAGATCGCCCAGCGTCAGGGCATCGAGGCTGCGTCTGGTCATGGCGAGAACGGCCAGTCCCGCAAGCGTCAGCGGCGCTGCGATCCAGACCTCGCGCCAGCTGCGGTCGGCCAATGCGCCCATCAGCCAGGTGACGATCTCGCTCATGGCGAATGGCGTCGGTGCAAGGCTGATGGCCAGGCTCATCAGGGCGCCGGCGAGACTGGCGATCATCATTCCTGCGAGCGTGAACAATGCAATGCCGCCAGCCCTGCCGGCAATCAGCGACAGCAGCGCCATAGCCCCGCCCGCACCCAGCAGCGCAAACAAAGGCAGCGCCCACACCGATGCCGCACCCAGCCACATGCTGAGCACAGCCCCGAGCGCCGCGCCCGGCGCAATGCCGAAAAGGCCGGGATCGGCGAGTGGATTGCGCAAGTAGCCCTGCATTGTCGCCCCTGCCCCGCCAAGCCCCGCTCCCACGATCAGCGCCAGCAAGGCGCGCGGCAAGCGCAGCTCGATCAGGATCACGGCGGCATTAGCCTGTTGCGGCGCGAAAGGATCGATCCACACCCGCCCCGCCAGCAGGCTGAGCGGAACCGCGATGGCAAGAGCGGCAATGAGGAGGGCGACGAGGCGGGTCACCCCCCCCTCCCGCTAGTGGTAGGGGCAGGGGAAGGGCTTGCTTTGTCGCGCCCGATAACAGGCCCTCCCCTAACCCCTCCCGCATGCGGGAGGGGATTTTCGGCCCGCACTTCCGCCAGCCGCCTTGCCGCGCGCACGATCGTCGGCCCGCCGCACCACAGCAGCGAAGGCTCCAGCCGCTCGCGCCGCGTACTTGTCAGTGCCTGCAAGGCCGGGTGCGACAACAGGCGGTCCTCCTCGGCGCGCGCATTGCCTGCGGCAAGAATGACCTGGGGCGGATCAGCGAGCATGACTTCGAGCGGCAGATAGTCCGCCTGCCGCATGCCTTTCGCCCCGCTGAGACTGCGAAACCCGGTGCGGCGCAGCAGGTCGGCTATCAGCGCATTGTCACCCGGCACAATGCCGCCTGACTGCCAGACCACGGCTGAAATCGGCTGGTGGCCCTTTGGCGGCGTGGCGGCGGCCAATGCGGCATCGATCCGCGCAACCAGAGCTTCGCCCCGCGCGCCCTGCCCCGCCAACCGCGCGATGGTCCGCACCTGACTGCGGCTTTCTTCCACATTGCCGGCAATCGGCAATTGAACGACGGGAATATCCAGCCGCTCCAGTGCCGACGCCGTGGCCGGCGACAGATAGTTATCGGCAATCACGAGCGCCGGCCGCAAGGCAAGCAACTCTTCGACACTGCCAGTCGTGGATGGCAGGTGCCGCGCAACTTCCAGATCCATCGAACTGGAAGCAGGATCGCGGCTGAAATGCGACAGTGCGGCAATCTGGCGCGCATCGGCCACTTCCGCGAGCACGGCATCGCTGCAGGGATTGAGGCTGACAATGCCTCCGGCCACACGCGTTGCTTCGGGCGCCCGTGTACAGGCGGCAAGCGCCAGTCCCGCCGCGAGCGCCCAAAGCTTCATGCCCGATCCTTCATCAGTGCCTGCGCATCAGAAACGCGCCCGCACGCCGATATAGGCCGAGCGGCCCGGAGTGCCGTAGCCGCGAACGACCTCATAAGTCTCGTCGAACAGGTTTTCGATCCGACCGAACAGTTCGAACTGCCGCGTCAGTTGATAGGATGCCCGCAAAGCAACGACAGTGTGACCGTCAACCAGCAGAAAATTGGCCTGATCGTCGAACCGGTTGCCGCCGATGCGCAGGTCGACACCCGTGCGCAGCCCAAAGCTCCATTGGTAGTCCAGACTGCCGAAGAAGGCATGACGCGGGCGGCGCGCCAGTTGCTTGCCCGTCGACTGGTTGATCGCATCGAGCCAGGTGTAGCTCAACTGTGCGTCAAAGCCGTTCCAGTCGTTCACTTCCAGCGCAGCCTCAATGCCTTTCGAGCGGGTTGAGCCAATGTTGTAATAGGTGAATGTCGCGAAGTCGAAATCGATCAGGTTGCGGGTCGTACGGTCGAACCAGGTAAGCGAGGCCTCGGCCTTGCCGTCGGCAAACGGTTGTTCGATGCCCAGATCGTAGGCCTTGGCCAGTTCCGGCCTGAGCGCAGTGAAGCCACTGTTGGTGTAAAGCTGGTAAAGCGAAGGCGCCTTGAAGCCTTCACCGTAACTCGCCCGCAGTGTCGGGGCGTTTTCGCCCAGAACCCATGCACCACTGGCGGAAAAGCTGGTCTTGCTGCCGAAATCCTCGTGGCTGTCGTATCGGACACCGGCATTGACTGTCAGACCGGCTACCGGACGGAGTGTGGCCGTGGCGAAGACACTGTCGATCCGGGCGGAATCCACCGAACCGAAATTGTCGTTGAAATAGGATTTCTCGGTCTCAGCACCCACCAGCAGCGTGACGATTTCCGTCGGCGTGAAAGCCACTTGCCCTTCAAAACGCTCGTTGCGACCGTCCGTAATATAGGGCCCGAATACGGCATGGTCCGACACGCGGTTGCTGTCCGTCAGGCCAAAGCCGAAACGGGCATTGAGCCGGTCATCCAGTCCCTTGTAACGCAAGTTCGCAAACAGCGTGGCATCGCGCTTCCTGCCCTTGTGCAACGCATCGCGGGTGGAATCGTCATAACCGTAGTTTGCTTTGGTATAGAAACCGCCCGCATCAATCGACAGGCCAGGCGCCAGTTCCACTTCGGCGCGGGCGTTGGCGCCAACGCTTTCGAACCCGTCGCGCTCGACACCCCCGCGCGCCTCGCTGAATGCCGAATAGCCATCACCTTTCAGCCAGTTGCCGCCCAGCGAGATGCCAACCGGCCCTGCATTGCCCGTGACCGAGGCGGAAACTTGCTTGCGGTCCCGCCAGCCATATTCAGCCTGCGCGCGGCCCTCCCAACCCTCTGACGGCTGCCGGGTGATGAAGTTGATCACCCCGCCAATCGCGCGGCTGCCCCACAGCACGCTTTGCGAACCGCGAACGACTTCCACGCGGTCAAACTGGCCGATGGTCAGGTTGCCGAAATCGAAACCGCCGCCGACGTCGGCCGGGTCATTGATCCGCACGCCGTCAATCAGCACCAGGCTTTGCGCGTTCTCGGCACCGCGCACAAATACGCTGGCTGGCTGGCCGAAACCACCCGACGGCGAAACCGTCACGCCGGGCAGCCGCGCCAGTATGTCGATTGCCTGAGTGGCCTGGCTGCGCTCGATCTGCTGCGAAGTTATAACGCTGACCGACTGACCCACTTCGGCAATCGGTGCCTCGGTGCGCGTGGCAGTAACGACAATCGCCCGAGAGCCGCCTTCCGCCTCGTCAGCCCACGCAGGGCTGCAAATGGCGAGCGACGAGCCGAGCAAAAACAGATATTTCATAAAAAAGCCTCCACACATGAACGAAACGCCGTTCATGGCGAGGCAGCCCGCGTGAATTCACGAGCCCCTGCTGCATCCGGTACACCCCGCCCGGCTGCGGAACGACCGTCACTGGCAGGTCTCCTGGCTCCCGGATCAGCACCTGTTTCCGCCTTCCCGGCCAGATGGCCAGTGGCATGATGGAAGCAGGCTCCCCGGTCACAGTTGCGGGGGCAGCTTCGGTATCAAACCGAATTCCCTCTTAGGCCCGGCCGGACACCCGGCGACGGACAACCCGTGACGTGGCGCGGCGCTTAGCGTGCAGTGCAGCAATGCGCAAGCGTGCCCCTTGCGCCAATGCGAGCATGCCCGAAGCAAATTGGTTAACTGCTTTACGGTATCGGCGGGGTATGTCCCGGACCGGCACGGGCAAAAATCAGCGGATGCAAGCCGGCCCCGCGCGAATTACGCGCAAAGCGCGTAGCCCAAGGTGAGTCCGAAAGCACAAGCAAGAGCCAGAATTTTGACCGAAGTCATCTCGCCCGAAAGCCCCCGGTTGGCCCCTTCTGACTACCGCGCATTTGCCGCGCGGCTGGAGCAGAAGCGTGCCGCGCGCGTGCGGCGCAGGCTGATGTGGCGCCGGGCGCTGGTGGCCTTTGCCGCTGTCGCCGTTCCTGCCTTTGCCGCGCCGTATGAGTGGCCCGCACTTGATATCGGCGATGCCGGCCATGCCAAAGCGACGGTCGAGCCGATGCCGTTCGAAAAGGCGGGCGACAGCTTTCCCGGATCGGCATTCTATTACCTTGCGGCCGACGACGAACAGCTGACCTGGGCGCCCGGGCTTGGCGAAGGCATTCATTCGGATACCGAACCCGCACCGACAAGCTTCGGCGAGGCAGTCGGGCCCGCCGCCCGGGCGCTGCGGATCGACAATTCGGGCGTCGATCGCACCCGCGCCGAGCAATGCCTCACGGCAGCAGTCTATTACGAGGCGGCGAGCGAGCCGGATGCCGGGCAGCGCGCCGTGGCGCAAGTCGTGCTCAACCGTGTCGCCCACAAGAGCTACCCCAATACGGTTTGCGGGGTTGTCTATCAGGGTTCCGAACGGCGGACGGGCTGCCAGTTCTCGTTCACCTGCGACGGCTCGCTTGCGCGCATGCCCAACCGGCTGTTCTGGGAGCGCGCGGCGCGCGTCGCCCGCGATGCGCTGTCCGGCTACGTCTATTCCCCCGTAGGCCTGGCAACGCACTATCACACGTTTGCCGTGCATCCCTACTGGAGCCCGAAGCTGATCAACGTCGCCAATATCGGCGCGCACCGGTTTTTCCGCTTTCCAGGCCCTGCTGGTGAAAGCGGTGCCTTCCGTTTTGCCTATGTCGGCGGGGAACCGATTGCCGCTCCCAATCCGCGCAGCAACGCCGCCAGCGTGGCACCTGACCCCACGCTTGATCCGCTTGCGATCGAACGCGCCTACGAAGCCGGCTTCAAAACAGCGCAGGCCGGATCGGCCATCCCCGGCGGCAGCATGTCGCCCTCGCTGCAGGGCCTTGCGCCAACCCGCGCCGCGCCGCCTCCCGTCTATTCCGCCGAACAGCAGCAACGCGGCGGCGACGCCGTGTTCCGCGGCGGAAACCTGCCGCAAGGTTCGGCAATCAACCCCGAATATGCCAACAGCGGCCGCTGGATCTCGCGGCCGGGGACTTAGGTGACGGCTTGGGCTTTCAGCAAATCGCAGTTTCTAACGAATTGTAAACCATAGCGCATCACGAAGGCTTAGCGCCGGGTCCATATGGGTGAGCCGACTAATCTGTCGGAGCCAATTTCCCAATGACGATCCACTTTGCCGCTGCCTGTTCCAATCCGACATCCAATCTTGCAGGGCTCCGCCGGGCGGCGCTGCCGCTTAACGCAGCCAATGACAATGACAGCGGGATTGGCGGCGACCAGTTGCTCAAAGCAGCCCTGCGCCACTTCGCAGAGCATGGCCTTTCGGCGGCCAGCCGCGCCCGGCTTAATGCCGAAAATGCCTTTTTCGACGGGCGCAGTGAGGACTATCGCTGGTGGATGGCCATCTGCACTGCGCTTGATCGGCGCATGCCTGCTGCGGTAGAATTTCGGAACTCGCTCACACCGAAACGGTAGGGTGAAATTAACGCGACAATTTCCCATCGCGTTAACCATTTGGTGGTAGGTTGTTCCTACTGCGAATGGACCGAATTGGAGCAGTTTCATCAAGCGATGGCGTGCCAGAATGCGGGTGCTGTTCGGCACCAATGCCCTAGATGACCGGGTCCGCGAGATTCTGGTTGGCACGCTGTACGCACATCCTTTCAATCTGGTCGTTGCCGCGCTCACCGGAATTTTCACAACCCAGGTCGCAGCCTGGGTGGCGCAAAACCCCGTTATTACGCGCCTGGCCGCCATTACCTCGCTGATTGCTTTCGCGCGCATATTGATGGCCGCGACCTTACCCAAATTGCTGAGGAAAGACAGCCGAAGCCTGGAAGTCTTGTACGGCTTGGGGGCATTCAGTTACTCGGTATTCATCGGGCTTACCGGCGCGATGACAGTCTATCTGCATGTCTCGAGTTCTGTGCAGTTGCTGATGGTCTGCAATGCCATTTGCTATGCCGTTGCCATTGCTGCACGCAACGCAGGCCGACCGGCCATTGCGATTGTCCAGCTGATCCTCACGCTCGGCCCAATCAGCTATGTCTTCTATCTGCAGGACGATCCGGCTCTCTTGGCTTTGTCGCTCTCAATCGTTGCGCTTTTCCCCGCCATGACTTCCATCGCGCTGAATGTCTTCCGCACCTTGCGAAACTCCATCGCATCAGCGGAAACGAGCGCACGGCTAGCCGAGCGGATGCAGACGCTGGCGCGCAGCTGCGTAGTCACCGGGCTGCTCAACCGCGCGGGTCTCAATCACCATTTGGTGGAATCGCTTGCCGCGCTGCGCCCCGGCAAGAAACTGGCGATGTTCTGGATGGACCTCGACAAGTTCAAGGAAGTCAACGACTCGCTGGGCCACCAGCTGGGCGACAAATTGCTGGCGGAAGTTGCCAGCCGGCTGAAGGCCGTGGCGCCGCAAAGTGCCACCGTCGCCCGCTTCGGCGGCGACGAATTTATCGTCGCCTGCGAAGTCAACGATCGCAAGGCAGTCGAGAACCTCGCGCAGCGGATGATGGACGAGATCACCCGGCCGATGCGCATTGACGGAAACCGGCTCGAGATTGCCAGCTCGATGGGCATTGCCCTGTTGCCGGATGATGGCGAGGACATCGATACCCTGATGCAGGGCGCTGACTTGGCGCTGTATCATTCGAAGGTAAACGGCCGCAAGCAGATCAGCTTCTTCGACCCGGCAATGACGCGTGACCTGTTCCGCCGCCGCGAGATCGAGAGCGAGCTGCGCCTTGCCCTCCAGCGCGATGAACTGTCCATATTCTTCCAACCGATCATCGACCTGAAAACAGGCCGAATACGCGCATTCGAGGCTCTGGTTCGCTGGTTCCACCCGGAAAAGGGCGAATTGCGGCCGGACGAATTCATCCCCGTGGCCGAGGAATCGGGCGCGATCATTACGTTGGGCAACTGGATCACCGTACAGGCCGCGCGGGCAGCTGCGGCCTGGCCCGCCGATGTGACAATCGCGGTCAATCTCTCGCCGGTGCAGATCAAGGCGCCGGGCGCTGCGCTGGGCATCCTCAATGCCATTCGCGATGCGCGGCTCGACCCACGGCGTCTGGAGCTGGAAATCACCGAGACCGTGCTGCTCGACGATAGCCAGAATACCGAGCGCTTCATTGCCGAACTCAGCGCTGCCGGGGTTCGCTTCGCGCTCGACGATTTCGGCACCGGCTATTCCTCGCTCGGCTATCTCAACAAGTATCCGTTCTCGAAAATCAAGGTCGATCGCAGCTTTGTTTCGGGTGCCCTCGTCGGCAAGAAAAGCGACGCGATCATTCGTGCGGTCTCGGGAATGGCGGCAACTTTGGACATGGAGATCGTTGCCGAAGGGCTCGAAACCGTCGAACAGGTCGAAGCGGTCCGCAAAGCGGGATGTACGCTCGGGCAGGGCTATTATTTCAGCCGCGCCGTCCCCGATTACCTGGCGACAATGTTGCTGGCGAAAGAGCGCGAGCCGGAGCTCGAAAAATGGCGGGCCGCTGGTTAATTAATATTGCGAACCATTATCAATTAAACTTCGGTAATGGCTTCTTTTCGCGGTTGCAATAAGCGCCGCGCCCGCTTAGGGCATCGCGCATCCCGTTTGGCGGCCTGGTGTGGTGCGGGGTCCTGCAGGCCGCTTTGCCATCATCCCCGCCCCAACGAAGGATGTTCGTTTCCATGGCTCGCAAGAAGATTGCCCTGATCGGCGCCGGCAACATTGGCGGCACTCTCGCCCACCTCGCCGCGCAGAAAGAACTCGGGGACGTTGTCCTGTTCGATATCATGGAAGGCGTTCCCCAGGGCAAGGCGCTGGACCTTTCGCAGTGCGGCCCGGTCGAAGGGTTTGACGTCAATCTGACCGGAACCAACGATTACAAGGACATCGCAGGCGCAGACGTGATCATCGTCACGGCCGGCGTGCCGCGCAAACCGGGCATGAGCCGCGATGACCTGCTCGGCATCAACCTCAAGGTGATGAAGTCGGTTGGCGAAGGCATCAAGACCTATGCCCCCGGCGCTTTCGTCATCTGCATCACCAACCCGCTCGATGCCATGGTCTGGGCGCTGCGCGAATTTTCAGGCCTGCCGCACAATATGGTCGTCGGCATGGCCGGTGTTCTCGATTCGTCGCGCTTCTCGACTTTCCTTGCCGAAGAGTTCGGCGTTTCGGTGCGCGATGTGACTTCGTTCGTACTCGGCGGCCACGGCGATGAAATGGTTCCCGTTCCCGCCTATTCGACCGTGCGCGGCATTCCGGTTCCCGATCTCATCAAGATGGGCCGCACCACGCAGGAAAAGATCGATGCCATCGTCAAGCGCACCCGCGGCGGCGGCGGCGAGATCGTCGCCCTGCTGAAGACCGGCTCGGCGTTCTATGCGCCCGCAGCTTCGGCGATTTCCATGGCCGAGAGCTTCCTGGGCGACCAGAAGCGCATCCTGCCCTGCGCTGCCCACATCACTGGCCAGTATGGCATCAACGGCCTCTATGTCGGCGTTCCGGCGATGATCGGCGCGGGCGGCATCGAACAAGTGATCGAGATCGAACTGGATGCAGCCGCCAAGGCTGGCCTGGATGTTTCGATCAACGAAGTGAAGGCCCTGATCGCGGCGTGCAAGGAACTCGATCCCAGCCTTGCTTGACCCAGGGCCTCGCCCGATCAATCGACCCGCAAATTTTCTTCCCAGGAACCTGTCATGTCCATTCTCATCGACAAGAATACCAAAGTCATCACCCAGGGCATGACCGGAAAAACCGGCAGCTTCCATACCGAGGCCGCGCTGGCCTATGGCACCAAGATGGTCGCTGGCGTGACCCCCGGCAAAGGCGGCACCGAATTCCTCGGCCTTCCCCAGTATGACACTGTCGCTGAGGCCAGGGCGCTGACCGGTGCAACGGCAAGCTGCATTTACGTGCCGCCTGCCGGCTGCGCCGATGCCATCCTGGAAGCCATCGATGCCGGTATCGAACTGATCGTCGCCATCACCGAGGGCGTTCCCGTGCTGGACATGGTGCGCGTCAAGCGCGCGCTTACGGGCAGCAACAGCCGCCTGATCGGGCCGAACTGCCCCGGCGTGCTCACCCCCAACGAATGCAAGATCGGCATCATGCCCGGCAACATCTTCTCGAAGGGTTCAGTTGGCGTGGTCAGCCGCTCGGGTACGCTGACTTATGAAGCCGTGCACCAGACTACGGCGGCGGGCCTCGGCCAGACAACTGCCGTCGGCATTGGCGGCGACCCGGTGAATGGCACCAATTTCATCGACGTGCTGGAACTTTTCCTCGCGGACGAAGCTACCAAGTCGATTATCATGATCGGCGAAATCGGCGGCTCAGCCGAAGAGGAAGCAGCGCAGTTCATCAAGGATGAAGCCAAGCGCGGCCGCAAGAAGCCCATGGTTGGCTTCATCGCCGGCCGCACCGCTCCTCCGGGACGCCGCATGGGCCATGCCGGCGCGATTGTTTCGGGCGGCCAGGGCGGCGCGGAAGACAAGATTGCTGCAATGGAAGATGCGGGCATCCGTGTCTCGCCGAGCCCCAGCGAGCTCGGCACGACACTGGCCGGCCTGCTTAAGGAACTTGCCTGAGGGAGCCGCTTACCGGCGGACAACCATAAAAGGGGCATAGGTTTTCCTCCCCGGGAACCACAGCCCTGGATTGCAATTCGACTGACACCGGCATTTCGCCGGTGCGGAAAAGGTGAATCCGATGGGCAACGAAGGCCACGATTTCTTTCCGGACGACCCCCAGCCGGGGCCGAGCTGGCAGCGCGCCAACTGGCCGCTTGCGGGAGGCTTGGCCGAAGACGATCTGACCCAGGCGCTCGATCCGCTGGTGCTGCGCGCCGCAATCGAGAAGGATGTCGCACGCTCCGGCCTGCAGGTCAGCTCCGAGAGAGTTGAGCTTGCCGCCATCGATGCCACGCGCGCGATGACCCTGATCCGCACATACCGGGTGCGCGGGCATCTTGCGGCTAACCTCGACCCGCTCGGCCTTGCCCAGCGCGAATTGCCGGCCGACCTGACCCCGGAATACCATGGCTTCACAGCAGATGCGATGGAACGCAAGGTCTATGTCGGCGGCGCGCTTGGCCTCGAATGGACCACTGTGCCAGAGCTGGTTGCGATCCTTCGCGCCAACTATTGCGGCAAAGTCGGCCTTGAATACATGCATATCGCCGATGTCGAGGAACGGCGCTTCCTGCAGGACCGGATCGAAGGGGGCGACAAGTCGATCGATTTCACGCCCGAAGGCAAGAAGGCCATCCTCGCCGCCGTGATCCGCGGCGAACAGTACGAAAAGTTCCTCGGCAAGAAATACGTCGGCACCAAGCGCTTCGGTCTCGACGGCGGCGAATCGATGATCCCCGCGCTGGAAGCCGTGATCAAGTATGGCGGCCAGCTGGGCGTGCGCGAAATCGTCTATGGCATGGCGCACCGGGGCCGGCTGAACGTTCTCGCCAATGTCATGGCCAAGCCATACAAAGTGATCTTTCACGAGTTTTCGGGTGGCACCGCCAATCCGGAAGACGTCGGCGGATCGGGCGACGTCAAATACCACCTCGGCACCAGCACAGACCGTGAATTCGGCGGCATCAAGGTGCACATGAGCCTGATGCCCAATCCCAGCCACCTCGAAACGGTGGATCCGGTCGTGCTGGGCAAAGTGCGCGCCTACCAGGTGATGCGTGACGATATCGGGCGCGACGACCAGGGACGCTGGAAGCACAAGCAAGTGCTGCCCGTGCTGATCCACGGCGACGCGGCATTTGCCGGCCAGGGAATTGTCTGGGAGTGCTTCGGCTTTTCGGGCGTCAAGGGCTACAATACCGGCGGCTGCATCCACTTCATCATCAACAACCAGATCGGCTTTACCACCAGCCCCCAGTTCAGCCGCGGATCACCTTACCCGTCCGACGTTGCCAAGGGTGTCCAGGCGCCGATCCTTCACGTCAATGGCGACGATCCGGAAGCGGTGACTTTCGTCTGCAAGCTCGCCATCGACTATCGCCAGAAATTCGGCCGCGATATCGTGATCGACATGTGGTGCTATCGCCGTTTCGGTCACAACGAAGGCGACGAGCCCTCTTTCACCCAGCCACTGATGTATCAGAAGATCCGGCAGCATCCTCCGGTCAGCGAAATCTATGCATCGCGCCTGATCGAGCAGGGTGTGATCGACAAGCCTTACCTCGATGTCGTGGTGGAAGGCTTCAATGCCTATCTCGAAAAGGAATTCGCGGCCGCCAGCAGCTACAAGGCCAACGAGGCTGACTGGTTCGGCGGGCGCTGGAGCGGGTTCAACAAGCCAGTCGACCCTGAGACGGCGCGCCGCAATGTGCCCACCGGGATCGAGACAAAACTGCTCGACAGCCTCGGCCGCACGCTGACCACGGTTCCCGCCGATCTCACCATCCACAAGACGCTCGAGCGCGTGCTTGAGGCAAAACGGCAGGCATTCGCCGCTGGGCCCGGCGCGGAAGTGTTTGACTGGGCCACGGCTGAAGCCATGGCGTTCGGCTCGCTGGTGTCGGAAGGCTATGCCGTGCGCCTGTCAGGACAGGATTCGGGGCGCGGCACATTCAGCCAGCGCCACGCGGTGTGGGTCGACCAGACCGACGAGCACAAATACATTCCGCTCAGCACCGTGCCGCACGGCCGCTTTGAAGTGCATGACAGCCCACTTTCCGAGTATGGCGTGCTTGGCTTCGAATATGGCTATGCCAGTGCCGACCCCAAGACGCTGGTGCTCTGGGAAGCCCAGTTTGGCGATTTCGCCAATGGGGCGCAGATCATCATCGACCAATATGTCGCATCATCGGAATCGAAGTGGCTGCGCGCCAACGGCCTCGTGATGCTGCTGCCCCACGGCTATGAAGGCCAGGGCCCCGAACATTCTTCCGCCCGGCTGGAGCGGTTCCTCCAGCTTTGCGCGCAGGACAACATGCAGGTGTGCAACATCACCACGCCGTCCAATTATTTCCACGCCCTGCGCCGCCAGATGCACCGGCCTTTCCGCAAGCCGCTGATCATCATGACTCCCAAGAGCCTGCTGCGTCACCCGCTGGCGAAGTCGGAAATGGGTGACTTTATCGGCGAAAGTCACTTCCGCCGCATTATGGCCGATCGTACGCCGCCCGCCGACGAAAAAATCCGCAAGCTGGTCCTGTGCTCCGGCAAAGTCGGTTACGACCTGATGGAAGCGCGCGATGCAGCAGGGCTGGAGGATGTCACCGTGCTGCGCATCGAGCAGCTCTATCCCTTTCCCGGCGAGCCTCTGGCGGTGCGCATTGCCCGCATGACCAATCTGGAAGAAGTCGTCTGGTGCCAGGAAGAACCGCGCAACAACGGTGCCTGGCTGTTCGTCAGCGGGCAGATCGAGCGGACGTTGCGGGCTGCGAAATCCACCGTCGACCGCCCGCGCTATGCCGGCCGTCAGGCCTCGGCCTCCCCCGCAACGGGCCTTGCAACCCGCCACGCCTCCGAACAGGCCGCGCTGGTCGCCGATGCCCTGGGCCTTTCCGTCCGTTCCGAAATCCGCCGCAGAAAGCAGGCCTGACATGACCACAGAAGTCAAAGTCCCGACCCTTGGCGAAAGCGTCAGCGAGGCCACGATCGGCCAGTGGCTCAAGCAGCCCGGCGACGCCGTGGCGATGGACGAGCCAATCGCCAGCCTTGAAACCGACAAGGTCGCCATTGAAGTCAATGCGTCCGCTGCCGGAACGCTGGGCGCACAGCTCGCCAAGGAAGGCGATACAGTCACTGTCGGCACTGTGATCGCCACGATCGAGGCTGGAGGCGCGGCTACGGCAGCCAAAGCCGCGGCCCCCGCCGCAGCGGCTGCTCAGGCCCCTGCCACTGCTCCTGCGCCGACGCCGCAACCTGCGGCTGAGGCGGCAGTGCAATCCGCCCCCGTCGCGCCTGAAGCCCCTGCCGAAAGCGCCGGCGAGGCCCCCACTCTGTCGCCCTCTGTCCGCCGCGCGGTGCTCGAACATGGCATCGATCCTGCCAGCATCAAGGGCACAGGCAAGGACGGGCGGATCACCAAGGAAGACGTGATCGCAGCCGCCGCGCAAAAGCAGGCAGCCCCCGCGCCCGCCGCCACTGCTCCCGCCGCTGTTTCCGCTCCCACCCCGGCTGCCTCCCC
>Ga0075370_10000019_pt1 | contig 57845 bp, 85 predicted proteins | sample EndMethybrTD3035_FD_71398 | JGI IMG/M metagenome (GOLD analysis project Ga0075370, IMG submission 71398) | Populus endosphere microbial communities from Tennessee, USA - Endosphere MetaG P. TD hybrid TD303-5 | ecosystem: Host-associated > Plants > Roots > Endosphere | place: USA: Tennessee... | reverse complement strand
AATGCTATCCGCCAACTGGCTCGGAACGCACCACTGTAGACCGGGGAGAATTTCACTGCAGCACGAAAGATCTGCCCAGCGATATCTCTAACACCTTCCTCTGCGATTTCGTCTAACTGCTTCTTGGTTGGCCAGTCAGACGAAATCGTAGTGACATAGATCATAGCAATCGAAGTTGGCAGATGGATACAGCCAGAGCGTTCCCCGCAAATGTCTTATCGTTGACGATCACCCGATAATCGCCGGGCGTGAAGGCCCCGCTATCAGCAGGCAGTACTCTAATCACGTCGTTGGTGTTCGGCACAGGGTTTCCGTCTTCTGGAAAGACCAGGCCTTGCACATCGTTGGCCCTGATGCGATCACCGTCAATTTCTTTTGCCTTGTACGACACCAGCACAATGCTGATGTCCTTCAGTGACTCTGGATAAGTGGGTGCCGAACCAGGGACGTGCACTGCCTCGCCCTTGGTCACCAACTTAGCCATAATCACCAGATCGTCCAACGCAAACTTGGCCGTTCTGACTGCGCCGAGGACTGTCTGCTTAAGCACGTTGCAGTTTCACTTGCTTCAGCCGATTCGATCCTGGGATATCGGGCGGCTGCACAGTCCCTAATCCGGACAGGATGTACGCCACCACATCGGGGAAGTACTTGTCCTTGGTGCCGGAGACGTTTTCGTTGAAGTCGATGGCGATCGGCCCGACCTTGATCGAGTCAAAAGCCGCGTTCTGAGCTACGGAGATGACGCCGTCATTCTCCATCATCCACCGCGCCATCTCACAGGCAGCGTCCATGACCTGCTGTGGGAACGTGATGGGGTCGAGGTAGTAGCCGTCGAAGAAGGCGTTCACCCGCGGCCAGTCGAGTCGCTGGTCACGGGAGTATCGATCGCCGATCCACTCCACCGCGTAGTCCAGGAAGCGAGTGGCATTGACCATGTAGGTGCGCTGAACTTCTACGTCCAACGCGTCCCACAGATCGAACACCGTCTCGCTCACTCGGTCACGCAGATACAGCCCCATCTCCGCCGAACTCACGTATGAGTTACAGAGCGGAGATAGTGGCGTGTTGTTGATCGCGATCGACACGCCGGACCTCGATCAGCCGGCGACGCGCACCTGCTCGAGCTTGAACACGCCGAGTTCGCTGAAGATCGCCATCGACGCGTAGAACCGCAGACGGGTGATGGTGTCGTTCGTCAGTTCGGCTTCGCCGACGTAGCTGACGAAGATGCCATTCTGCACCACCGAGGTCAGACCCGCGATACCGGTCTTGCGCGAACCGTCGTCGAAGCAGCCGGCGTAGATGTCCGTCTCGCGGACCGCGCCGCCCGGGTTCAGGATCGGGATGTAGTCGTTGCGGTAGATCGGGACGCCGCGGTAGACCGGGATCTGCTGACCGTCCGGCATGGTGCGGAATTCGCCGATGGTCGCGCCGCCGGCCGCACGCAGCACCGAGAAGTACTTGCGGATCGCAATGTCAGGCATTGCGAAGAAGTCCACCGCGCCGTCCTTGGCCTTCACACCGGAGATCGCCTCGTCCAACATTTCCAGGGTCAGCGGAGCCGAAGCTTCGTCGATCGTCTGAGCAGCCGGCATCAGCTTGGCCAGACCGTCGAACTCGAGCGGGTCGACCGCCGAATCGCCCAGGATGAACTGACGTTGGTACTCGCGGCCGAGGCCCTTGGCCTTCGACGCGACTTGGACCGCCGTCTGGTTGTTGTTGTTGCCCATGGTCGTGTCGATGAAGTGATCGACGAGGGCGTCACCGATCAGCGCCTTGAGAGGCGTGGTGACCGGGGTGAAGGTTGCGGGCGTCTTGGCGGCCGCCGGGATGGTGTTGGAACCACCGCCGATGCCGATCGGCGCGACACCGCCGATGGCGTTTTCACGCGTGTACAGGAGTGCATTGCCGACGATCTGATCGAACGGCAGCGCCTGGTACATGTGGTTGACGGTGACGACCGATTCGATGATCCCCGAGATCAGGGGATTCTGCTGAATCTTCGCCGCTTCGACGAGAGTGAGTGAGGCCATTTGGAGGCTCCGATGTTGAGTGGACGATCTGCGTCATCTACCCTCCGCCGGAGGGGCCTACGCATTCCAGATCGCTTGCCAAGCGGTCTGGAATACACCGATCTGGACGACCACCCTAGGCCCTAAGGTGGCGTCATACGTACATTATAACGCGCCCGACGCGCTTTGTACACTCCTTTGATCGAGGGGTATTAGGCCGCTGCGCCTCCTGGCAAGTCCCTGGCAAGGCCACCGGCGGCAAGGCCAGCGGCAATCTTGTCAGTGGGGGATGCCTTGCTGAGGTCGCCACCGGCGCCCGGACGACCGCCGCCGCCCGCGCCGCCACCACTGGACTGTGCGAACAGGTGAGGGGCTGTTGTCTTCAGGCCGACCATCCACTCCTCCATAGGCATGGGGGTCTTGCCGTCCTTGCCGAAGATCACCTCACCCTTGTCGTTCTTGGGCACGGGGGCTCCCACAGCCGGGTCCATCACGTAGATGCCGCGCGCCCGCAGCACCACATCGTCCACGGCCGTGTCACGGACGCCGGTCTTGATGGCGTACGTCTTCACCTGGTCGTCCACCATGACTTTGCTGAGTTGTGACGCCATCTTGGCGGCGTTGGCTTCGGCGGTGCTGAGTTTGGAGGTGAGGTCGGTCCGCATGGCCTCGACCCGCAGATTGACCACGCCTTCGAGGTCGCCTTTCTTAATCAGTTCACCCTCTTTGACCTTGTTGTCCAGCGCGATCAGTTCCGCGTACTTGACGGGGTCCACGCCCTTCAGCTTTTCCAGCTGTTGGGTGAGGTTGATGTTGTTGGTGCGGAACTCGTCGAGACGCTCCTTCGGCACCACGCCCTCGGCGTCCAAGACGAATCCGTCGCCCTCGGCTTTGTACAGGCTGCGGACGTTTTCGGGGACGTCTTCCAGCTTCGCGATTTTGTATTTCAGACCCATGGTTTACCTCGTTGGTTGTGGTGCAGCGGGAGTCGGACTCGGCTTGGGCGGCGGGTCCTTTATTGCATCGAGTTCCTCTTGGTCGGTCCTCGATGGATCAACTGCGTCAAGACGACGCATGTTGTACAGCAGCGACTCACGGCTGATCTCGCCGTTGAGATACGCTTCGAATAGGATTTCCAGATCCTTGAAGGTGATGTTGATGCCAAGGATCTCTCTGGAGAACGTCATGGTGACTGGACCAGACGCTTTCTTGAGTTTGGCGAGCATGGTGTACACCAGGCGCATCCCGGTCTCCACCGAGCTGATGATGTGGATCAGGGACGCCGACTCGCTCATGTATCGCAGTTTGACGGTCTCGGCGGCCTCCGAACCTCTGGTGGAGCTGTCTACGAGTCTGGCGGACATCGTAGCCATCAGACCGACCTTCTCGGTCATGGCGTATTCCAGAGATTTCAGGCCCTGTCCCTGGAATTCCAGATAGAAGGCTTTTGCCTCCACGACCGGCAAGATCCACGCCGACGTGCCGCCGATGCTCAGTTTAGTGCTGGAGTCGACCCCGGACACCACCGGCGTCGGGAGACCGACGATGTGGCGCCCCCACTCCAGATCGGCGCTGGTGAGGTAGTGGCTGATGTTGATCGTCGAGATGTCGAGCATCGGAGGCTTGTCGGCCTCCATGTGGATGCCCGTGGCTCCGATGACGGTGAATGGGATGAAGTCGATCGTCACGCCAGAGAATGTCGGCGCAAACGCAGGTATGACAACCTTCAGATCGTCGTCCAACACTTCCTGGTAGTAGATTCCGCCGTTCATGAAGCAGTGGCGGTACTGGACCACCTCCACCATCTCGAACTGATCCTCGCCCGGCACCACACGACACTCGCGCAGCAGGAGCATCACCGGCAGCTTGGTGCTGGAGTCCAGGCGCCAGTTGACGATGTTTTCGGCGAGGTACGCCGTCGGGTACGGATCTCCGAGCATCGGAGCGTCGATGAGGATGCCGTAGCGCCCCATGAGCGTCACTTCACTGAAAGTGCTCACGTACGTCTCAGTGAACTGATACCCCGGCTCAGTGTCGACGAAGTACTTCTCCATATCCGCGGGGTACTTCACCTCCGGCGGCTTCGTGGTCGCCATGCCGACCATGGACGTGACAGTCTTGCCGGTGATCGGGAAGAACAGTGCCCGGAACAGGTAATTGTCGTAGTCCTCCTGAGACTGAGCCTTCAGTCTCTTGAGGTACTTGACGCCCTTGTCCTTGATCGCTCGCTCACCCTCGTAGCAGTCACGGATCTTCTCGTAGTCCTGCATGTACTTCGCATAGTCCGGGTGGCAGAATTTCTTGATGTCTTTTGCCATGTCTGCCTCAGGTACCGTAGATCTCTGACGTACCGCCCTGCATCATGCCCTTGAGCACACGATACCGAGCCCCGTCGTAGAGGTGATCGTTGGCCGCGCTGTCGACGTCCTGAGGGTTCTCCGGATCGATCGGCAGTTCGGGGATTTGGGAATTGAAGTGTACGCAGTTACGGTGCGACAGCAGCCAAGGCTGCTCGATGTTTCGGTTGGCCGCGGCCTTCAGCATCTGACGCGTCAGCACAAAGCCACGCTCACGGCTGCCGGGGCGCTTGTCGGACTTCGTGAACCTGATCCCGCGCTTCACGTACTCGTCATGGATCGCGGTCATTCCACGGTCCTTGTCGAAGATTGACGCGTCTGCAGGGCCTGCCTCCGTGCGCACCCGCAACTGGATCGCCGCCTCGTGATCGTGCATCCGCTGACCGATCTCGAACGGCAGCAGACGGAGGCCCTTGTCCTCCTTGTCGGCGAGGTAGAGTTCACTGATCAGCACGATGGATTTGCGAGGTATGATCACCTGCTTGTCGTTGATGACGACCTTCGTGCCATCTGACTCCGCCCACCACAGTGTGCCGCACGGGGCGGAGTAGCCGTAATCGTGAGACCTGTCGAGCCGCCACGTCCTCGGGATGACGATGGAGTTGATGACGTGGTGGGCGGGGTCCCACAGATCCGCGAAGGCCGCGCCGTCCTCCAGATCCCAGTTCCCCTCGAGGTAAGCCAATGCCAGACGTTCGTCGCCCAAACCCATGATTCGCTGATCGTAGTTCGGGTCGTTCTTCAGCATCACGAGGTTCTCCTTGGACCTCGCCGGGACGAACTCTCGAGTCATGCCACCGTCGTTGACGGGTGCCTTGAAAATGTGACCTTCGCCATGCACCACGAACCCGCGCTTGAAGTAGGCGTGGGACGGACCGCCCGGGTTCGTGCCGTAGATGATCTTGGGCAACAGGCCCTGCCAGCGGGTTGGCACTGGCAGACCGCCTAACCGCACACGTGTGCGGAGGAACCTGATCATCTTCTCGGTGAACTGAGTGGCCTCGTCGATCAACAGGCAGTGTATCTCGGCCCCGAGGTATTGCTGGATGTCGTTCTCGTGCTGAGCGTGGCACAGGTAGATCTGGGCACCGTTCCAGAAATTGAAGACCCCGTCCGACTTGTTGAAGACGCAGTCCCCTCGGTCGATGAAGGCCTTCATCATCACGAGGAACCCGTCCGGCGAGAACACGTGGTTGATGTACAATTCCTTGTACATGCGCCGGAAGAGGAAGATCTTGATGTTGGGGATCTCCATGCACAGGATGATCGCCAGCACACGCATCATGTAACTCTTCCCACTACCCGCGGCCCCGCCGTACAGGACCTCCATGGCCGACGTCATCAGCGCCCGCTTCTGCTTGACGTAGAGCTTGAACTCAGTGCTCATTGGGTGACCGTCACCTTCACGTCCGTGGGGCTGGGCGGTACCGGCGGCGCCGGAGCGGCTGGGTCACTGGTCGGGGCGTACCCGGGCTGTGAGAATGGCAGATTGCCTCCCCACCTCGACGCGAACATCATCACGGCGGGCGTGCCGGCCCAGATCAGCCCGTAGTAGAGGAAGTGGTCGACCGTGGCCAATTTCTGGAACACCAGGGTCGCCACCCACCAACTGTGGATGGCCAGGGCCACGAAGGCGAAGGCCCGACCGCTAGAGGCCTTACCCTTCTCGTCGCGGAAGAAGTCCGCGACGTCGAATCGATTCTTCGTATTCAGCTGGGCCCAGGCCAGCATCAGGGCGAATCCGGAGAACAGCAGGGCCAGCACGACCGCCGGGATCATCGTCTCCAGCGTGAACTGGTCCAGGAGTTTGCCCAGGCGTTCCATCATCACCTCACTTGACCGTCTTCGACACCACAGCAGAGTCGGCGCTCTCGTTGGCCGAAGTGTCCACCGCCCGGACCACGAAGTAGTACGTCCCGGGCGCCAGGTTGTCCAGGGTCGCCCCCAGGCCGTTCACTTGAGCTGAATTCGTGTAGTTGCCAGGGGAGGTGCCCCACAGCACCCTGTACCCAGCTAGGTCGGTCAGCGGAGTGCCGTCGGCGTTCGTCGTCGGGGCCGTCCACGAGAGCTTCGCGCTCCCTGTAACCTGCGGCACCTGCAACAGCTCACACTGCTTCCGCTGACCCGGGAATGGATCCGTGAACGTCGCGTTGTCACAATAGAAAGCCCCGGAGACCGTCTTCTGCACCCAGGTCGATCCGTAGCCGTACCGGACCGTCGAATTCGCCGGCACGGTCAGCTGGACGTCGTCGTACTCGTATCCCAGAAACGTCCAGGTCTGCGCGGGAGCCACCGGGCAGGATCCGACGGGCGGGGTCGTCGGTGACCACTCCGGGGCGACCCTCCAGCACTCCGGGGCCGCGACGGACGACCACGTCTTCACCTGGGCGAACGTCCCAGTCGTCCCGGACGGGCACTGAGCGTTCTGGGTCAGCGAGGCGGGCGCCGGGCCACAGGGTGCGGGCGCCTTGTACGACACCGTGGCCTTGGAAGTCCCCACGCACGAGTAATTGCTGCCGGTTTTCCGCGCCTCGACGTCCGCGTACACCTTCGACCAGCAGGAGGCGACGTCCGGCAGATTCGTGGCAATGTTCGTCGTGCCTCGCTTGGCGACGTACGTCATGGGCGTCGGCGTCGTGGTGACGACGTCCGCCACCGCCGGGGACCACGCGACGACCCCCAACATCAGCGCCAGCAGAGAGTGGTTCATTTTTCAGTGCACTTTCACGAATATTGTGACGACCGAGCCTACCAGCCACATGTAGAGCACTATCAGTAGCAGCCTCCGGAGGTTCGCCTCGCCGAAGACCGCCTTGTTGTACACCGAGGTCGCCAGAATAGCCGACACCAGCACCAGCAATTTCATCGCACCGACCACCGGGAGCACTCCGATCATCGAGTACAGCCACTTGTCACTGATCCGGGCCACCCCGTAGTACAGATTCTCCGTGAAGTGCGCCGCCAGGGCCATTATCGCCGCCAGGGCGACCGCGTGGTGCTCCAGACGGAAGTACCGACCCCTGATCGCAGGTATCAGCACACGTTTAGTGTACAGATAGCACGCGACCCCGCTCATCACGACGATGGGGACGTACATCCCCATCACAACGGCCTCCACGATCAGTGACCAATTCAATGCATCCGCCCGTCATCTCCGAGTAGCTCCTTCAGCCTGTCCAACTCGTCCATGAGGCTGTCATGGGCTTCCCGGCTCTTGTTCTCTGCTTCAACTGAGCGATCTAGGGCTCCAAAGTCCGTTGTGCGCCGCCGCTCGTACCGCTGTTCGAGCAGCCGTTTCACAAATTCGAGCAATCAGCCCACCCTTCGCTTGGCTCCGTCGACCCGGAGCTGTGTCAACACCTCCGTCAGCGCCTTCACGGCCTCGGTCTGCCGATCCGTGGCCTGCGCACAGTGAACCGCGTCTTCCCTGCGCGCCTCCCGCTCCAACCTCCGCTCCTCTTTGAGCATGAGGTAGAGCCCGCCACAGCAGACCATCAGCACCAGAACGGCGAGATTCCCTGCTGTGGCGATGGCTCCGATGAGTGCCTCCACCGGAGCGCCCCTCGGTCAGCCGACGCGGTACCAGGTGGTCGCGGCCTTCGAGTACCGCCACTTGGCGAAGCCCTTGGCGGTCGCCGCGGTCAGCGCGCCCTTCAGGGTGGCACTGGCCGGCGCCGCCATGGTCAGCGCGGTGATGATCTGGTCGAAGGCCACCTCGAACGGTTGGCCGTCGTACGGTGACGCCGGCATGTTCAGCGTCATGGCCGCGATCGTGCCCGCCGGGCTGATCAGCGCCACCTCGGTGCCGACGGGCGGGGTCACGACGTCGGTGGTCACCGGCACGACACTGTACATCGTGACGCCCGGGACGTCCGAGTCGACCTCGTCCATCTGGATCGTGTGGGCGGCGGCTGCCGCCACGAGCGCCGCAGTGGACCCCGCCCTGGTCTGGGTCGCGAACGGCCCGAGCGCGACCGAGTCGAGGGTCTGCGAGGTGTTGATGAGGGATTTGACGACGACTGACATGTTGATGTTCCTTCAGGTTGATGATTTCATTAGTCAGCATCTAGGCGCACGAGCTCAGACACGTCGGTGACCAACGGCACCTCAACGTCCACCATGCGACCATCTTCGAGTTGGACTTGGTCGAAGAGGCTCACAATGACCCGTCTGTCGTCCGGGTCACCCTGTTCCTTTACCTCGACCGAGCTCAGTTTCGGCACGACATAGGGCAGCACAGTCTTGTGCACCTCTAGCGCGAAGCGTGGGTCTTCCTCCGCCTCCTTCGAGTGAGCCAACCTGGCCAACGCAATGAGGGGGTGGTAATCGGGGAAGTCCCGACGGATCAATTCCAGAGCCATCTCCGACGGCCCCCTGACCCTGATGACAGATGTCACGCTCATGGTCATATTGTACCACGGTTTTGCACATGTGTACACCGTTTCGATCCGGGGGATTCGCGGGGCGTCGCGCGCGGTGCGAGGTGCTGATCCCGCGATCCAGGGGACATGATTTAATGATCAAAATTTCTGGGACTTCGCACTTTGAGCCCCGTACGTCATTATCAGTACTATGCGCCTCGTACGTCGCACTTCGTGCGAGCCCGATTGTGGCTGCGCCCTGGACACTGTTTACAGTGCATATGTTCGAAATGCCCGGTAAGCTGCCCCCGGGGCCTGGGCGGAAACAGGGCCCCTGCCTTGTTTTTAAGATGTAACAGATTGTAATGATGTTGTACATTAGCCATCGTTACATGTATAATAGAATTATAGAAAATCAAGAAAAACAAAAAGAAAAACAAAACTAAATGAATGAGATGTAATAAGATGTAATGATGTTGTACAAGATAGCACATACACAGTATATTCTATCTTGTACATCATGTTGATGTACATAACCGGAGAATCAAATGTCCCAAGTTGAAACCACCCAAGTTGAAGCCGTCCGCTCCATGACCAACAAGGAGATGGTCCTCGCCATCCTCAGCCTTCAGGCTCAGGTCGCGGAACTCCAGGCCAAGACCACACCGAAGACCTCCGACAAGGAGATGACCGACGACGACGCGCGAAGCATCCTGATCGGGGAACACGCTTCGAAGAAGCACAAGGACGCGGCTTCGGCACTCGGCCTCACCTACGGACAAGTCTACTCTTGCCGTCTCGGTTACACCTTCAAGACCATCCACAAGGAGGTCTTCTCCTCAGCCAACCCCAACCCCTGGATCAAGGCTTAATCCGGCCGGCCCCCACCCGGGGGCTCCAATAACCAGTGCCCAATCCCGGACACTGGTACCTTGGAGAAGGCATATGAAATCGGAATTCTCGGCAAACCAGTACCTGGACCCCAAGCGGGTGGTCCACCCGTGGCAAAGGCCATCGCCCCTCGCCCGCACCATCTTCACCAAGCCCAGCCTCTGGCAACGGATCCTTCGGGCGGTGTGGTGACACCATGGAACTCTACATCACAGAGCCCGGGTCCAAGTGGCCCGCACATGACTCAACGGTCAAAGTCCTCTTCGGACTCCGTCCGAAGGATAAGTGGCCGGAGGCCGGCCTCCCAGAACGGCAGATCCAGGGGTTCAAGTGCTGGGTGAATCCTCTGCCGGCGAAGCGCGAAGGTCGCCGATTCAGGCGCTTCGCGCTTCGCGCCTACTGCGAGTGCCACTGTGGGACAGTCCTCCCTATCGGCCGCCTCGCCCAGCACTCGAAGGTGCACGCATGATCCTCATCGCGATCCTCCTCGTGATGTACCGCCGGAAGCACTGATCCCCAGCCCGCCACCGAGCGGGCTTTTCCCCGTGCCCGGACCCCAGCGGGCCTACCCGCCCGGAGCCGACAAACGGGCTCCGCGCCCGTTCGTACTCACGGCCCCGACGGGCCTCGCGCCCGTTCGCCCGTTCGCTACTTCTTCGCGTCCTTGGCCCACGGGTTCGTCTGGCCGGAATCCCTCAGTTGCTTGTGGATGTGTTTGAAGGTGTACTCGAGCCTGCACGAGTACACTTGGGCGTACGTGATGCCCGCCGCCTCGGCCGCCTCCTTGTGCGGCATGTTCTTGAGGTCCCCCACGATGACCCTCAGGGCGTCGGCGTCGACCATATTGCGCTTCACCGCAGCCGACGCGTTCCGTGCGAGCACTTTCGGCATGATGTCAGCCAACGCGGCGCTCATTTCGTCGACCTTCGTCTTCAGTGCGTCGTGCGACGTGCGGTGCTCCTCGATCATCGCCCTGAGTTCCTCGACCCGGGAGGCTCCGGCCTCGTCCACGGTCCGCAGTTGGGCTGCGAGCTCGTCCAGTGCACCGCGCGTCGTGCTTCGTTCCAATTCATCGATCCGGGCCCTCAGGGCCACGATCGTGGCTTCCATTTCCTTAGCGTTCATGATCATGATCTCCGGTTAGTGTGCTTCGATCGTCGCACACGTACATTGTACCACCTTCTGGCAGCCGTTGTACACGCCCTCGATCATGGTCTAACGTACTTTGAGCAGGGGCAACTTGGGCGTGGCACGACGTGCCTCGAGGGCCCGCATCGTTCGATGTGCGAGGTTCAATGTACAGGGATCGTGAAACCAACGCCATTTTTGTGCCGTTTGTGTCACTGAATACGTAGAACTGTGCCGTTTGTGACGGCCCGTTAGCACCTGAGATGTTTTGCGTCATTAGGTTTACCCAAAGGTTTACCCGGCTCCCGTAAACGTCCGGGAGTCTTAAGTTATTAATTTATAACGGGAAACTGAGATTACCACTCCGGTACTATTTTCGTTCGGGGAGCTACTAAATAAATATATAATAATACCAATTAGAGACCATTGATTGATCATGGATTTTATATATTTGAATAATAATACTAACTTATGTAGTATATAATAGGTAAATACATAAAGTTCAATCCGGATAATAACTTAAGGCTCCAAGATTTACTACTTTTGGTGGTTTTCCTAGGGCTATCTATCCAGGTCCATGTTAGTAATCCGCGTGGATTTGGGCACAACGCCCGAAGCGCGAGGTTCGTGGTCCCGCGATCCGGTCCCTTAGGCCATGGTTTCCCCAGTAGCTAACCCCGGATCGAGCCCATAGGTCATGATTCCCCCGGTAGCTAACATAGGTTCGCGCACGAGGGGCGCGTGCGAGTGTCCGCAATGGACACTCGAGTGACTCACTGCTTCTGGTTTTTCTTGACCAGCTCGAGGAACTGCTGGTGCTTGAATTCGGCGTACTCACGATCCAACTTACGCTTCTCAGCGAGGGTCGCCATGTGCTTGTCGTGCTTACACTGCGCACACACGTCGTTGGTCACGTACGTGGTGCGATTGCCCTTCCACTTCTTACCGAAGTGGACGAAGTCGTTGGGTTTCACCTTGCCACACCGCTTGCATGGCTTCTCCTTCGGGGGCTCTGGTTCTTTGCAGTCCCGGTCCAGGGTGTAGTGTGTGCCTGCCATGTGTAATGTGCCGATTGGGGTTGTGGTGCGGGGGTCAGCTGGCGTTGAGCCTGTCGATGACCCGCTGTTGCCACTTGACCTTCTTGACGAGGTTCCTCAGGATCCAGGCCACCTCGCCGGGTTCAAGGTCCTCGTGAAATTTGTCGGACCTGGCCAACTGCTTGGCCAGTTTCTGTGCGATCTCTTCGATGGATTTTCTGGTGGGCATGGTACGCTCCGTCAGTGCTCCTCTACGGTGTGGGAATTGCCGACCAGGAACCACCGCTCCGGGTCGAAGATTTCGGGGCCGTCGTATACGCAGATGGCCATGTGTCCGAACTCGATGGACTGGCGCTCGACGAACGCCCGCGACCTCATTGCCGCGGTGAAGACTCCGTCCGCGACCAGCCGGTCCATCACGGCGTGCTCGTGGTAGTCGCGGAGGTCTCTGTCGCCGGCCTCCACCGCGACGACCCACTCGCGCACGTGGTGGAGGTACTGCTGGTGGCGGATTGTGACGCGGGCGATCTGTACGGGCGTCATGGGTTCCACCCTTCGGGGAGAGCCGGCACGGCGCCGTGGTGGATCACTGCGTTGTCGATCACGACGATTTCGTGGTCGGCAAGGGTGAAAACCTCTCCGGCCGGGTGGCCGACGAGGCGTGGCCCCGACTCCGGGCCGCCGACGTCCTCCCAGTCCTCCTCGAATGTCTCGCGCTCGTAGCCCGCGACGGTCAGCAGTGTGGTGTTCATGACTCTCTCCGACGGCGCTTGATGTGCGCCGGTGTGTATATTGTACCGCCTCCTGGCAGCCGTTGTACACGCCCTAAATTAGGTCTAAAACGTCCGGGAGCCGTCGTAATATAGTTCTGAACGAGCGCTCTCCGGGAGTCCCGGAGCACACTTATAACGTCCCGGACGCGCTCTACAGTGTAGTACTAACGTACGAACTAACGACGAATTTCAAGACCCGTAGTGCTCTCGCCAGTTCGAGATGCGACGCGCGAGGTCCGAGACGTCGACCGGCCGATGGGCGCCGAGCAGTCCCACCATCTCCGTCACGGTGTAGAGTCTGAAGACGTCGACGACCCCGTTGATCGGGAACGTGCGGGTCCGCACGTCTCCGTTGACGCGCCCGTACCGCTCTTGCAGCGAGCCGCCCCCGTTCAGGTCGGGCCCGAAGCTCTTGGAGGTGAGTCCCCCGAACATGTTCATGACGATTCTCCTGTGTCGTGTTTCGTCGGCGCTCCTGACAGGCGGGGTCAGCAAGACCATCAAGAATCACACCCCGCCCTCGGGAGCGCTGAGCTAGCCGTAGTCCTCGTGCCCCGCGTGGGGCGGTGGCGGACATTCAGGCCCGCCGAACGTGGTTGCGGTCACGGCTCGACGGCCGTATCTGCGATGATCCGCTGGATGGCGGACCTCCGCGCGAGGTTGTACGCGTCGATGAGCTTCTGCCCGGCCGGCACGTCCTTCGGTTCACAGAGGTAGGCCGACTTGAACAGCTGGAGCTGCTTCGGGGTCCACGACTGGGAGAGCGTCAGCAGTGCCTCGCGGAGCCCCTCCGTGCAGATCTCGTCCGCGGTCGGGGGGTGGACCCCGTCGAAGAAGGTCTTGTGCTGGTTGTGGGCGCTGACCCACCGCTTCAGGTGGTCGCGGAACATCTCGGCGTCCGTGTAGAGGAGGTCTCCACTGAACACGGCCGCGTCGATCTCTTCGAAGGCTTGGAGTGTCTTGTGTCGCATTTTGTCAATTCCAGTTATAGGTGTCGTTGCCGAGAGCTCCGACCTTGACGGTGAATGTGTGACCACAGTCCCTGCAGATGCCACTGGACATGGAGTAGAAGTGGAGAATCTTGTGCACGTGGTCGCAGCTGAGGAACTTCTGCATGGACATCTCGGCGGCCCACCACGCCTCTGCGTCTGCGGAGTAGACCGATCGCGGCGTCGTGTCGACCTGCGGCTGCTGCCTGGGCGAGATGTTGCCGTCGTAGCTGTGTCCGATCTCTTCGAGGATCTCGAGCAGTTGGACGAGGCTCGCCCATTCGTGCGGCCTGAGCGGGTCCATGTCGCCGTCGCGCTTGAGGCGCCTGCGGAGTTCGGCCGACGAGGGGATCACGCGATGCTCCGGCTGTGGCGGGGGACGACCTCTCGCTTGGTCGGGATCACACACTTCCAAGTGACAGGCGTGTCCTTGATCAGTGTGCCCACCAGCTCGGAGCACTCATTGTACGCGTGCCACGCGGCGGCGACGAGCGAAGTGCTGACCACGAGGGTCAGCACGACGAGTCCGACGATCAGCTGTCTCATGAGCGGTTCATCCTTCTGTCGAGTTCGGCGACGGCCCGCCTGATCCAGGCCGTCCAGTTGTGCGAGGGCAGCGTGCGGAGCGCCTCGCCCCTCATCCGCAGGTGGACCTCCTTCGAGAGCTCGAGGTCGCTGAAACCCACGAATTCCGAGGTGGCCCGCGCCAGTTCGGCGAGGTCGTTGAGGTCCGGGGCGTCGTCCATATCGCATCTCCAATTGCTATTCAGCAATTGTACGCCGTCCCTGCGCCCGTTGTACATCACTTTGATCGATGATTGAGCCCGGCGGCGTTCATGCGGCGCACGTGCTCGACCCGGAGGCAGCCGCAGGACTTGACCTTGCCGGCCCTCAGTCTGCCGACGGGCGCGGTGACTCGGTTCCCGCACGTGCACACGCAGAGCCAGTGCCGGTTGGAGTCCTTGTCCATGTGGCTGAACGACAGCACCTTGAGGCGGCCGAAGCGCTGATTTGTGAGGTCTGCTCTGTTGGGCATCACTCCTCCAGTTGGTATTGGCCGATGCCGGCGTCGTACTTGCCGGTCATGTTCTGCGGGTCGAACCGCTCGGCCAGGCCGAGCACTTGGGACACCATGTGCGGGACCTCACTGCGCAGTGCGAGAGGCATGTCCCGCCACTTGACACAGTGGATCGTCCTGAGGATCTGCATCGACTCGTTGCTTGCCCAGCCGTCGGCGACGGGCGCCAACAGGTCTCTGCAATCCGTGATGGCGCACACGTCGAAGTGGTCGCCGCGGAACATGGTGTTGAGCCGCGTGAGGACGGCCAGTCTCTTGAGGTCAGCGTTGTGCATTTCTCCACTCCAGGTATTTGTTGAGCCACGTGTCGGTGGTGACCACGTCGGTCTTGCCGTACACGAAGATGTTGATGGAGTCGACGGCGTATTGGCCGCAGCCGGACAGGCCTCGGGCCCACCCGCCGTCGACGAAGGCGCTCATCGGCGTGGCCCTCGTCAGCTCCACGTACTGGTCCGACATGTGTCTGAGGTTGCGGGTCCGCTGCTCGCCGAAGCCGAGCGGTCGCACGAAGGCCGCCAGCTGATCGGGCATGCAGTGTGCCATCGACATGGGGCCCGGCCACCGCTTCCACAGCTCGTCCATCAGCGGTCTGACGACGCGACCGTTCGTGCGGTTGAGGAGGATGCAGCACACGAGGATCCGCCAGTCGACGGGGTCGTGGCCCAGCTGCTGCTCCTGCAACAGGTTGTACGGGCTAATAGTATGGCTCGTCGTCAATGAAGTCTCCCTGGTAGGGCGGGTCTTCGTAGAACTTCTGCATGAGCCACTCATCTAGTTCGCCGTACGGGCAGAACTCGATCGTGGATTCGCCCTCCTCGTACCACGCCACCGTGACGTGGGCCTCCATCGGGTCAGAGGGGTCGATGTAGTTGGACGGGCGGCCCCACGACGTGACGCGGAACTCGACCTCGATCGGGCCCTCGAAGCCGGCCACGTCGTCGTAGGTGCGGTAGATCTCGGTCACGGCCGCCTCATACGAGGGTGGTCGAACTCGCCGGGCTCCGTCGGCCAGTACCTGAACGCGAGGCCCAGACCGATGCACAGTCCAATGAGGACGCCGATGCCGATGTGGAGGATGGTGGCGCTCATTTCAGCTCCATGTCGTGAGACTGCACTGGCTCGCCCGGCACTTGCCACACGAATTTGATGTGGGTGAAGCCGGACATGCGCAGTTTGAGCGCGTCGTCGCGGGTGATCGGCCCCCAGTTGTAGAGGCGGAAGGTCTCACCGGCGTGCCACATCTCGACCATCTGCTTCGGGTCGTGGCAGTCCACGTGCTTGCCTGTGCACGTGACAAAGGCGGTGTTCCAGTGAGCCCGTGCCTCGAGCTTGAGGTCTGAGTCGTGGCTCATGATATGTAGGCCTTTGCGATGGCGTTGAGCTCCGCTTGATCGGAGTCGATCACGAAGACCCCGCGCCGCTCGAAGTAGTCGCCCGACAGGAGGATCTGGCACTTGTGTGGGTTGGCCTGGCCATCGAACCAGCGAGGCCTCACCAACTCGTCCGTGACGGCGTTGAAGATGTAGACGCCCCGCCCGTCACGCCCCTTGCGGAACTCTCCACTGATCCAGTGGAGGTCGCCGTGGACGAACCGGTCGTTCCTGACGTCCAACAGGTCACAGCCTGTGATGATGCATTGTACTGCCATGACTCACTCCGCCAACTCGAAGATCGCGGTGCGATGTGTGCCGTCCGAGATGCGCTGCCGCATCATCTCCGACATGCCGGGCATGGGCGTGTCGAACAGGGGCTCGGCCCGACGCATCTTGGCCTCCATCTCCTTGTCCCAGGCGTGGTACTGGACCGCGATCACGCGCATCTGGCCGCGACCGGTGAGACCCGTGTTGACTGAGATGACCTCTACCAGCATACTGTTCTCCAACAGACATGGTGCGAACTAGCACCGTACGTACATTGTACACCGCCCGTGATCGGGTGTACACTCATTTGATCAAGGAGTCAGTTTCAGCCACGCCCAGTCGATGAGACAGATCACCTGGATCGTGAACCCCACGAAGATCGGCAGGGTGCACAGGCAGTCGTGCCACGTCCACCCCTTCTTCTGGATTGGCTTCCACATGCCGTAGAACATGCCGCCCAGCAGCATGATGGTGCCCACGGCCATGACGTCGCTCATCACATCTCTCGGATGTGGTTGACGTGGACCTCGGGCGGGTCCAGCTCGGCGGTATGCTGTGCACCGTGCTTATCTGTGTGGTAGATATGCCTCACGGCGACCACCTCGTACTCGTTGCCATTGAGGATGAGCCTGCTGGCCCGGTAAGGCAGTTGGTGCCCGTTCACCACCGCGATGGTGGTGCCGTGGCGCTTCACTATGAACTCGATCATGTCAGCCTTTCATTTGTGGCGCGCTCTCCGGGAGCCGCCTACTTGGTGAATATACGAGCTACTACTCCGGGAGTCCCGGACGCGTCACCGGACGTCCCGGAGAGCGCTTCAGAACGGGATGTCGTCGTTGACGTGTCCGCATTGCGGGCACATTGATTCGAATCTTCCGTGCAGGGTGCCGCAGTTGGTGCACTTGTGCTCGTCGGTCAGGGGCGTCGGCAATGTGTCCGCGGTCTTGTAATCGTCGTACGGCTTGGGCTTCGGCACTTCCTCGGCCCGCTCGACCTCCTTCGGCTGCATGTTGTAAGCCCCCAACAGCATGTCGGCTAGCGCCATCGCCGGCATATCCGTGATGAGGTGCTGACGGTTGGCGATCCAGTCGGCCAGGTCGACCTTCTTCTGATGCACCAGGGCTTCGTCGTAGCCTTTGGGGCCTTGAAAGATTTCGCCGTCCGACGTGCGGTAGCCCATGACGTATACGGGTTCAGTGGTCAGAGCCATTTCGGCCTCCCTTGATCGTCGGAGTCCCCGGTGGAGACCTCCTTGTGCAGGTGGAATTTGCAGGTCTTGGCCTCGTACACGCTGAAGGCGTGGACCAGAGACCTGTCAAGCCGGCGCTGGCAGTGGTAGTTGACACGGCGGCCCTTGTGGGCGACGTAGAAGGTGCCGTCGCCCCGTGCGACGTTCACGTGATCTTTGAGTTCGATGATCATGCATTCTCCGGTTGCATGTGCTATTGTACAACTCTCTGGCTGCCATTGTAAACACATTTGATCGAACAACCTCCAGGCCTCGATCGAGAAGAGCACGGTGACGGCCTCACTGCCATCCGGCATACCCGTCAATATGGACCCGCAAATGCCGGGCCAGATCGAGGAATTCAGGTCGAGCCTTCACGTTACGCGGCCTTCCTCCACGGTGGCTGCACGACCTGTTCGGCCGACTTGAGCTTGCTGTCGGGCTTGTCCACCTCGCGCTGACGGGCCGTCATGAAGGTGCCGACGTCCCACACTCGGTGGTACGAGGTCCAGGACGACCCCTCCTTCGAGGTGTACTTGACCCAGATGTCGCGGCCGCCCATTTTGAGCTCACTCATGATTGATCCCCCTTCGGCACGTAGATGGACATCTCGACGCCGTCCGGCCGTTCGACGTTGGCACGCAGTTCCATGCCTTCCGGCGCTCGCGCCTTAGCAGCGGCGATCGATTCGATGCGGGCCCCGACCGCGTCGGACAGTCGGAAGGCCCACGCCGGCGCCTCCTTCGGGTCCCAGCAGTTGAGGCCGCGGTCGATCAACGTCTTGAAGTCCGACAGCATCTCGTCGGTGATCTGCACATTCATCGTGCCCATCACCACTCCAATCGGTCGTTGGCCAGGTAATCGAGGTCGTGCTCAGGCACACCCTCACGCCGCTTGAGCAGTTCGGCCTCGAGCTCGTCGAAGACCGGATAGATCCCCGACACGTCCGTGGCCATCATGTGCTTGCACGCGTCGATGAGGGGTTGACCCTCGCCGAAGTGTTTGCCCATCCGACCCAGCAGCTCAGTGGCCTTGGCCACCAAATTGCCGTGTGACTCGTTCAGCAACTTGAGGCTGTTCTCGAGGTGGCCCTCGTTCATGCTGCTGATTCGGCAGATGACGCGGTTGCCGCGGAGCCAGTTGCCCGGGCCGATCGCCTCGGCGAGGCGGGTGTAGATCGAGGGCAGGATGCGGCCGCCGATGTTCTGGCCGACGGTGTACAGCAGGCCCTCGCCTTCGATTTTGGCCTTGAACGGCAATTGTCGGAGGACCTCATTGCCACGGATCATTACCTCTGTCATTCGATGAGCGGCCTCACCTCGAACCAACGCCCGTGCCTTTTGCTGTCGCTCCCACAGCTCCTCACTGCTGGGCGGCGCGAACTTGAACGGCAGATCGGCGTAGTGGTAGGTTTTCGTGGACACGGGCTTCTCCAAGTTGTTGCGCCAAGGTGTATATTGTACACCGTCCCAGTACTCGTTGTATACGCCGTTGATCGACGTAGCCCGAGTGTGGATGTGAAACTCCCAGAGTAGATCAGTGTTCGCAAGACGAGGGTGTTCGTAGTCGGACGAATCCATCGTGTTCATACGATAGCCCCGCCACCGAGGCAGGTCGTGATCACTGTTCAAGGATACGAAGTGCAACGTACCTCCACCAGCCTCCTTCACCAATTCGATACGCAATGCAGAGCGAATGAAGTGCAACTCACACCCGTGCATGCAGATGAAGTCGGCCAGTTTCTGAAATTCGTGACGGGCCCGCTCGTGACTTCCGTATACCACCGCCACCTTCTTGTCGGGATGCTCCATCAACCACCGCAGGCCGTTCATCGCGGCCCAGTGACTCTTACTCATGGAGAGCTCCTCAGTTGATGTCGAGCTTCTTGACCTTGATGATCTGCAAAAGGTGCTGGACCTGATGCATCGCGTCGTCCAACGCGTTGTGGTGCGTGCCGGCTCGTGGCATGGCGCCGACGTCCGGGAACATGCTCTTCACCGTGCGGAAGCACATGTGGTTCCAGAAGTCCCACGGCGCGTTGGCGCCGACGGCTCTGAAGGCCGATTCGAGGATGGGCACGTCGAAGCTCGCTCCGTTGCCCCAAATGGCTGTGGTCTTGGGCGTCGTGTGAGCCTCCATCCACCGCACCATCTTCGTGAGGCCATTCAGCAACGGGGGCGCGTCCGGCGTCTGCCAAGCGGAGCGGGCCTCCGGCGATTGCTTGGCCCACCAATCCATCGTGCTCTGTGACTTGGTGAGGCCGGCCTCGAGGCTCGAGGAGAGGCTGATCGGCGTGTAGAACTGGTCGAGGACCTTCTCATCGTCGAAGTACACGAGCCCGATCGAGACGATGGCCGCCGTCGGAGCAGTGTCCATCGTCTCCAGGTCGGCCATGAAATGTTTGCGTCGCAGCATGAATCACCTTCTTAGTTGTGGGTTGGGAGCAACCTCTATGGAGCCGAGCAGGTTCTGGGCGTGCTCGGCGTCGCCCGATGATAGGACCTCGATGTGCGAGGCGCGTGGCGCGTCGTACGTCACGCCGCTGAGACTGTTCAGTACGGTCACAGTGGCGGATATGGTCGGGGAGTCGAAGTAGACCGGCGTGGGCGGCCGCTGCACGACGATCGGCTGACGACCCGTGTAGGTGACCCGACCCTTGATCGGCTGTACGAAGTGAACCCCGCCCTGTGCGACGAACGGCTGGTGACCGGTGTACCTCAGCGCACCGCGGACCGGTCGGACGGACTGATGGGCGGTCCTGACGACGGTCGGCTGACCGCCCGTTGCAGTGACGTGCCCCCTGACCGGGTGGACCCCGAAGGCCTGACGGATCGACGGTTGGCGACCCGTCGCGGTGATGTGGCCACGGCCCGGGCGCACCACGTGGTGCTGAGTCTGGACGATCGAGGGAGCCCGACCCACGTAACTGATATGACCCTTGACGGGTCTGACTGTGGTGCCAGAGGTGCGCTGTACGGTGGGGATCCGCCCCGTCGCGGTGACGTGACCCTTGCTCGGGTGAACAGTTTGGTGGTGACTCTGTACCACCGTCGGCTGGCGCCCCGTTGCAGTGACGTGCCCTCTGACTGGGCGGACGACTTGGTTCGAGGTGCGGACGACCGAGGGCTGGTGACCCGTCGACGTGACGTGACCCCTGATCGGGTGCACCGCGGCGCCGGAGGTCTGCTGAACGTCCGGTTGACGGCCGGTGTAGGCGACGTGGCCCTTGACCGGGGTCACTCGCTGATTCGCGGTGCGGGCGATCGTCGGCTGGCGGCCGGTCGAGGTGACGTGACCCTTGGTCGGGTGCACCGACTGATTCGCCGTTCGGGCGACGACTGGCTGGCGACCGGTCGAGGTGACGTGGCCCTTGATAGGCAGGACGAATGCGGCACCGCCCTGGGCTATGGCCGGCTGACGACCCGTTGCAGTGATGTGGCCCTTGGCCGGGCGGACTGCGTTGAGCAGGGTGCGCGCCACCGTCGGCTGATGGCCGGTCGCGGTGATGAGGCCCTTGGTCGGGCGGACCGCGTTGTTGACCGTGCGGGCGACGGCGGGCTGACGACCCGTCGATGTGACGTGGCCCTTGGCCGGGCGGACGGCGTTGTTGACTGTGCGGACGACCGTCGGTTGATGACCCGTTGAGCTGATGAGGCCCTTGACCGGGCGGACGTTGGCTCCGGCGGTTCGAGTGACCGTCGGCTGATGACCCGTTGCAGTGACATGGCCCTTGACCGGGTGGACTGCCTGGTGCGCGGTGCGGACGACGGCGGGCTGGTGGCCGGTCGCAGTGATATGCCCCTTGGCCGGGCGCACCACCTGGTGCAGGGTGCGGGTAACCGTCGGCGTGTGGCCGGTGGAGCTGATGTGACCCTTGATGACTCGGGTGATGACCTTGTAGGTCTGAGTCACCGTCGGCTGACGACCGGTCGAAGTGACGTGACCCTTGGTCGTGAAGATCCGCTGGTTATTGCGGCGCACCACCACCGGCACGTGACCTGCGGCAGTGATGTGGCCCTTGACCGGGGTCACGGAGTGGTTGTTGCTCGTGGGCGCGTAGCCCATGAACGCGTGGAACAGGGTCTTGGGCGTCAGGGTGGAGCTGAACCACCCTGCGGCCGAGAAGTAGTATCGGTTGGCGGGCCGCTTCCGCTTGGGGGCGACCCACGTGCCGGCTCGCACCACCAAGTCCACCGCAGTGGTGGCGGCCGTGCCACCGGAATCTGTGAGGACGCAGGTGATGGACGTCGTGGACGGCGCCTCGCCCTTGCTGGATGAGTAGACGTACGTAGCACTGTTGGTGCCGACGTTGACCCCGTCACGCTTCCACTGATACGATATCGTGGTAGTGCTGGTGGCGCTGACCGAGAACGTGGCGGTGTTGCCCTCGGTGATCGATTGGTTGGACGGCTGGGCTGTGATGGTCGGGCCGACGTCGCCGTTCAACTGGGTCGTCGCGCCGTTGAGGCCGTCGAACTCGATGATGCCGGGGGACGCCTCGCTTTGGAACGTGCCGCCCGCGAGGTTTATCTTGAGAGCGTTGACGTTGCCGCCGGCGTCTGGGAATGGATCTGCGAGTGTGGCGAACGCCACCCAGTCGCCGCCGGCCGGAGGATCAGATGCGGTGCTGGGAGCAGTCTCCCAGATGATGTTGCCGGCACTGTGCCTGATGCTCAGCCAACTGTGGGTGGCCAGTACGAAGGCAGTGTTGCCGTTGTCGTGCTGACTGCCGAACGTCCGATCTTGGGCGTAGATCGTGCCCTCGGCGATGTAGAACTGGACGGCTGTGTTGGAGTCGTACGTGAGCGTGAAGAACGTTTGGCAACTGCTGCTGATCTGGTTGGGGGCCGTGACCAGTTTGACGAAGCAGCGATCGGCCGTGAGGTCGTAGGTCGCGTCGGTGATGTACCCGTTGCGGGACAGTGTGCCGCTCCCGGTCGGGGGAGTGATGCGAAACACCCCGCCGACTTCGGAGACCGTCGACCCGCCCTCGAAGCCTTCGTGGAACCCGATGTCCCACAGGGCAGTGTTCTGGACGCCGTCCTGAAACCCGTCCTTTGCAGTTGAGATCGCAGCCATTCAAGGCCTCAAGAATCGACTTCCCAGATCCGCAACCATGAACCCTTCTTGACGATCACGCCGTTGGCCACCGACACTTCTGACGCACACCGGATGGCGAACGTGCCGTCGGCGCTCGGTTGCAGGTAACCGGACAGGATACCCATCGTGATGGCGGCGGAGCCAGTGGTCTGGGCGGTCGCCGCAGTGTCACGTGCTGTGACTGAGCCGGCCGAATGGGCCGACGCCGTCACACTGCCAGTGACCGTGTCGATCGTCGAGATCTGTGATTCGGTCGGGGCTGCCCCGATGTTGTAGCCGAATTGGGCGCCGGTCGTGGTGGCGTTGCTGATGTGGTACAGGTGGGCTTCGAAGCAGTACTTCTTGCCCGACTGCAGTGCCTGGGTCAGTCCGGTGACGTCGGCCCACGTGCCTGCGGTGGCGAAGGCGACGTCCGCCGAGACATACTTCTTGGCGTCCAACTTGGTGGACGGCGCCTGCTGACGACCGCTGCTGTCGTAGACCGTCCACACACCGTTCTCGTCGAAGACGGCACGCTCCTTGGGCTGGAGCGTGCCCTCCCACAGCAGAGAGGTGTTTGTGCCATCGGTCATGATGGCACTGCACAGGTTGGCGACCGTGGTCGACTCGTTGGAGATCACCATCTCCAACACGTTCCGGACCGTGCCACTGGCTGGCACCGGCACGAGGTCCGCCGTAGTGGCGGTCGTCATGTCGGCGTTGACTGCGCCGCCAGGCGTGAAGGTCGGGCCACTGAGCAGGTCGTCCACGTACGAGTATCGTGACGCGATCTGACCCGCCGACCCAGTGGTCAGCGTGACCTTCGAAGAGGTCGTGCCGAGGTTCAGCATGACTGCCTCAGACGAAGTCGTACCAGCCGCCGGACGGCGCGAACGCGGTGAGCGTGTTGGTGTCGGTCGTGGCAGGGATGTCCGCCGGCGTGGCATCGCCCACGAAGTAGCCGATCAGCGGACTGGTCAGACCCCACAGAGAGCCCGACACATACATCACGTAGTAGCGGTGGGCCGGGATCGAGCCGCCCGAGGCCGTCCACACCACGTCGTCGGAGTCGTAGGCGACACCGTCTTCGATCACCGTCGCCACGTCATTGGCGAGGGTCGCGCCGCCTGTGGTGTAACCATTGCCGTTGGCGATCTCGTTGCCCGACACGTCCGCCCACACAGAGTGCCCGTCCTCCTCCACGTTCGGCGTGTAGGCGCTCGTGACGAGGGCGAGTTTGACCGTCGCACTGAGCAAGTCACGGATCGAGATGCGATCCTTGTTCTTGGCGTAGATGAGAAATGTTCCTGCTGCCATGATGGCTCCTAATAGTCGTTGCGGACGATCATCCGGACGATCCGGTAGACCGTAGACGTGATGCCACCACCGGTGACGATTTCGATTTCAGCAGTGTAGTCGGTCTCGTCCGCGACCGGATTGGTCGGGAAGAGCGTGTCCGGGCAGTTGGCGACGCATCGGCCGCCGGTGCCCAGTACGTTGTATGGAGGAGTGGTGATGATCGTGCCGTCCTCCTGCTTGAGGCCGGCCAGTTTGTCACACACCACAGTGGTCACGTCACCCGCCGGGTTCTTGACCTTGAAGTTCACGACGGTCCCCGGATCGGACAAGTCGATAGGACCTAGGTCGGAGACCAGGTCCATCACGATTTGCGGGGTGTCGTTGGCTACTATCTTGAGCGTCGACATGCATTCTCCAAAACGCAAACCTCAAGCAGCAGCTGAAGTATCTAGCAGGGTCTCTGCCCTGAGGGGTGTGGCCGTTAGCGTCCGCTGCACCGAATTAGCCGCTTCTAGCAGCATCATCGGATTCACTTTGCGAGCCACACCCCTCAGGACACCGGCCGAAGCCGGCATCCTTCGGAGATTTGGTTTCAGATCCCGCTGTCTCCGTAACTTGATCAGAAACAGTTTCAGCGAAGATTTTAAACTGAGGCAGTTTACTCTGCCTACGCTCGATCAGCTCAACAGATCGTCCGCCTTGCCGGCGCTCGAGGCACCAGCTTCAGCGTTGGCCGGCGCACTGCCCGGAGCAGCCGGCGCCTTGGCGGGCCGGGTGGAAGCGCGAGCCGCCGAGAGAGCCGCCACTTGCTCGGGCGTCGCAAGGCCCTTGGCCTTGTACTCGTCGAGCGTCTTCTGCATCAGGGCAGTGTCGCCGGAGGTCGCGAGACCCTTGGCGTTTTCCTTGCCGACCTGGCCGATCCAGGCTTCCGACGCAGCAACGTCTTCGGCCGAGGGCACGAAGTCCTGCTTGACGTAGGCGAAGTTGCGGCCCTTCTTGATGTCGAAGACCTTGCCCACCGACGTCGCGAACTTGGTCGCCAGATCCTTGTTGCCCATCGCGTTCAGCACCGGGTCGAACCGGATGGCGTGCACGAAGAGCAGCGGGAGGCGGCCGCGGACGATCGGGAGGAAGTTGGCAGCCGGAGCGCGCTTGCGAGCCTCTGCGGCGGATGCCGCAGCAGCGTCGACGGTCGGAGCACCGACATCAGCCGTTTCGGCTTCCGCCGTCAGCGAGCACATGCCGGGGAGCGCCATTGCAGCGGCGAACGAGGTCAGCATTTTGGAGCGTTTCATTGGTATCATCCTTGATGACGTGGTGCTTGATCGGATGGGTTGTCGAAGCGGTTGCACCGTCACCTCATCAACAACTAGAACAATTATATAACTAAGGAGGCCGGGAGTACACCGTTTTGATCGTGGGTAATCATGGCCTACTTGCGCTTGCTGAAGATCCGGATGAGCATCGGGATGAGGATCATCCAGCCGAGGAACTTACCGGCCATGACCAGTGCCTTGATCAAAAACAGGCCCCCCTGGCTCACGAATTCGAAGAACAGTTCCCAGCGGCCGTCCGATCGGTCGACCTTCACAAAGTCGACACCCTCCTGCAATTCAATGACCCGCTCACGGTCCGATGGGCCGAGTTTGGTGCGCATGATGGCGCACATGTCGTCGAAGGAGTAGCCGTACAGGGCTCCGGCTTGGTAGTTGCCGAGGACGTGGAAGTCCTTCAGCATCCTGTGCATCTTGTGATTGGCGAAGACGATCTGATCGCCGTGCCGCAATGCCCAACTCTCGAAGTCGCCCTCGATTTCGGCATCTCCGGGCAGGATCCACACCCTGCAAGCGGACTCGCCGGCTGGCTGCACGACCACGTGATTTAGCATGACTTCACCAGGAGGTTGTGGAAGTACCGCCACTTGGCCGACTTGTAGCCTGCCAACTGTGGCACCTGCACCTTGCTCGGCACGGCGGCAGTCCTGTGCCTGTCGAGGCGCTTCTTGTGGTCCAGCACGAGGCCCAGAGTGGCCATGGCGTCGAGCACAGGGTCTCGCACCTCAGCCAGGCTCGGGTCCTTGTCGAGCCAGTCCTCACGGAGGAAGAGCTTGTGCGTCGTGCCGTTGTAGACCACGAGCGGGGTCATGACGCTCCTGTGGATCACGACTTGCGGGACCTCGCACGGTAGTGACATCTTCCTCAGCCGGACGAGGGCGACGGCCATGACCTCCGCCACCCTCGTGACGGATGCCTTGTGCTGCGGCTTCAAGGCGTGCCTCGCAGGATCTCGTCCACCCGCTCGGCGGCCATGCCGACCGGGATCTCACGGCTGAGCCATTCGAGCAGGTGCTTCCGCTGTGCGATGGCACACTGGATCATCACCTGCTTGATCTGCAGCTCGTGATTCATCTTGATGGCGTCGAGACTCTTCTGCAGGATGTCCCGCTCCAGCCCGGCGGCCTCCACCTCGGCCTCACGGCGGAGCTGCTCCTCCGGGGGCATCCGAGCCTCACGGCTGAAGATCGAAAAGCGTTTTCCGTTCATTTGATTCTCCTTTTTGCTCTACCACCACGGGCGAATTCCTTGCGCCACAGGCCCCTGGACATAGCGTCCACCACCTCGTCCACGGTGTCGTAGACTTCGGTGATCTGATCCCGTCTACGGCCGACGTACTTCAGCACGGGAGCTGGTTTGCCCTTGGCGAGGTTGTACTCCACCGTGCGGGCGTTGGCGATGTAGACGTTGCTTGGCAACCCGTCCTTGCGCCGTTGCTCGATGTTCTCCTTCCAACGCCCCTCGGCGCCCTGTTGGGCTAGCGACCGCAGTGTGACCACGTCCACTCGGGCGCCGGCCAACTTGAAGTCTTGGAACGTGAAGAGGATCTTGCTGATCGGTAGCAGGAATTTCTGCACGACCCCGTCGTTGACAGGGTGGAGCTGCTCGCCCTTGCACCACACCCGCTGTGCCGCATCGACGTGGACGTTGACTTTGATGTAGGTTTCTACGTATTTGTCCATGGTCAGAAGGGGATGTCGTCTGAGATGGCCGCTTCGGACGTCTTGCTCTTGCGACGGCGACGTCGTGGCTGCTGTGACTCCTGGGGCATCGGACTGATGATCTCGTCGCCCTGGACCGGCACGGCGAGGCGCTGAACACGGACGGCCGACGGACCCAGCCTCGCAGGGCAGATCAATCGGTGTTCAGCACGCAGCACGCCGTTCTCGTCCATGAATGTGCGGGTGAGACCCTCATGCTCCTCCAACGGGACGAGGGGGATCCACCTATCCGCGACATCGTCCCGCCCCCAGGACATCTGCCCGTGGCAGAATTTACAGATCGCCATGTCACACCTTCTTGAACGGTTTGACGGTTTCGATGATCGCGCGCTTGCGGTCGGCCGAAACCCTCACACGGGCGACGGTCTCGCCGGTGTGCTTGTCGGTGATCGTGGCCCTGACGTAGTTGTCGGAGATGATGTGCTTGCAGGCAGCCATGAGCGCTGACTCACGCGTCTTGCAATGGCCGGGCCAGGCGCCGGCGTAGTCGGTCTGGAAACGGCGCTCCGTAGTGGCAGTTTTCTTCTTGCGAACTGACGCCGCGACCTGGGCATCAGTATGCACCAGTCTGAGGTGACGCTTCTGCATAACATTCTCCAATGTTAGTGGCTCGTCGAGGGAGGGCCACCCGGCTCCCGGATAATTGAGGGGCGCCGAGGTCCGGCATATGCAATCACACCCGTGAGGTGTGCAAGACGCGCCCGGACCCCGGCTTTTTGCACCACTGCCCCGTCATGGCTGGAGAATGCGCGTCTTTGAACATGTAGCTATTGTACTCCAGGAGCGACCAGGAGTACACACTTTTGATCATCGGTTACGTTGTGTTACAATTACTGGGGCTGTCCCCTGTCCCCGGACTTTTTAGAGTGAATTTTTCCGGGAGCCGTCTACTTGGTGTTTATACGTACTATACGTCCGGGACTCCCGGACGTATCACCGAACGTCCCGGACGCGTCACCTGTGCGACGTTCCGAGCTCGTACTTCAACGTAAAGTGCGGAGTCGGCGCCGCAGTGGCATCCGGCTTGATCTGACACAGCTCGATCAGTGCCACGACGTTCTCGATGCAAGTGAGGTGCTTCCGCACAGCTTCGATCAGGAAGAGGGTCACGGGCTCCGCTTCCACAGTCTTGCAATGTCGAATCTCCGGCCCGGTGTAGGTGAAGACGTCGACCCTGCCAGTGGGGACTTGGATGTCGCCGACGAGTCGCCAACGCTCGGCGGAGATCGTGACTCCGGTCTCTTCACGAAACTCGCGCTCCATAGCGTCGAAGCATGCTTCTTGTTCAACTCTGCCTCCGATGCCGTTCCAACGGCCGTGTTGCCAATCAGGCTTGTTCTTGCGAATGAGCGCCACCCTGCCCAGGTCGTCGAAGGCGAATCCGAGGACCCAGTGTGTCATAGCAGCACCCTCGTGACCTCCACGTCACCCTCTCCCCGACTGGACTGCTTCTCCTGCCGACAGTTGTCGCACCGCATTCGGTCGGTCCATACCCTCAACGTCTTGTCGGTGGGGTGGTCGGCCCACACCCACGACCAGGCGTGGCGGTAGCGGATGGGCTTGCCATCCTTGTCAAAAGACCCGTCGCCAGGACACTCCATAGCCTGACCGGACGCGTTGTCGTTGGGTGCTACGGTCTTTCCGTCGTCGGTATTGTTCATGCACTTACTCCAGTTAAGCCGAACGTTCGGCGTTTCTTAGCGACATACCTCTGCTGGTACTGAGTCTTGGTCATCGGAGGCGGCTTAGGCACGTCCTTGACACAGTAACCCCAAGCCCATACGGGCGTGAAGTTGCCACGGATCGGCGGCACCCAATCACAGATATAGATCAGCTTACGACGGATCAGCAATGTTATCCAATTGTTGATCGTAACCTGATTCAGACCGAGCTTGTCACGCAGTTGGATGCGGGTGTGCCCGTCCTGATTCAGGAGCAGGCACATCTCCGCAAAGGCCATCGCGTGGACTGGAATCTTGCGATTGTGGATCAGTGCCACTCAGCCTCCCCACATAGAGAGGTTGTACGCGGTCTCTCCACAGATCACGCACTTGGACGTACCGCCACTGACACGTCCGTCGGATTCGACTATGTCCTCCCAGCCGGACATATCGTGCTGACACGTTCGATTCGGTCCACACATGAATGTCGTGAGCGGCTTGTACGTGCATCGATCCGTACAGCCTTCACACGAACTACCAGTCAGATCTGGGGATTTGCAGTATGTAGGTCTGTAGGTCATCCTGTCATCCTCCAAGAGGTCACAGTCTGCATGCGCTTGGTCATGCCTACCTCATTTAGCAGGGTACTGCCGTAGTCGTGGCACACCACACGCCCTTGTAGCACGCCGAAGTTCCTAGCCTTCAGATCAGTGAAGAACGCAGGCATCTTCTTAGGCAGTTCGTCGGCTCGGAGCGGTTCGGTCTTCCACATCAGCAGCAGGCGGCCCTCGTGGGACAGGTGTTCCACCGGAGCAAACCACTGCTCGTAAGCAGTACCGGCCACCCGACTCCACACGTGCCACTCGAGGATGTTTTGGAAGTGTGACCGGTCGCCCCTCTCCACCTTGACTACTAACTCCGGTCGGAGACGGCATTCGAAGACATGACGCGTCATGCCACGGCCTATCTCCGAACCGCACAGCAAGTTGAGGGCGTCCAATCGTTCAGGGTTATCGTCCATTCGGATTCCATGCAGATGCATCAGATTTGACGGCCGTCCACCACTCCAACCACTTCATGACCTTGCCACGCTCTGACCAGTCGTAACGGACGATGACTACGTCGGGTACCACATCGCCCGGGCCGAGCGGAGGCACGCTCGGCCACCCGTCCACCATCTCCACGAGTGGCTCGATGGTGCCTGTGAATCGACCGGGCAAGTTTTGGGCCGGGCGATGGTACAACTTCTCACCACGGGTCCAACCCCTCGGAATCCAACCCTCCTCGAACGGCATCATATGGGTTCCACCGACACCCACACAGGAGGGTGCGAGGCACTGTGCACGTGGAGCGCCACACAGCCGTTGGAGTTCAGCAGTTCCAGCTCCTCCGGCGTGGGCTTCCACATCGTGACGACGGCGTGCAACTTCCCATCGTCCTTCGTCAACATCGTGGCCGTGATGTCGATCGTGTCGGGAATGCCGTTGGCGGCCAACAGCATATTATTGGTTCGATGGTAGATCGGGTTCACCCTTACCTCCATCAATGGCTTGCAGGAGGTTCTCCTCCTGAGATTGTTGAGCGTCACAGTTGGGTCGGCACTCGAATACGCCGGGCACACCCTTCTGGTTGACTCGTTCGAGATAGCCGCCGATCTCGAACACGCCCCTACCGCACAGATTGCATTTCACAGGTCATCCCTCCACCTTGTGGCGACGGCGTGGAACGGGATCCCGTCGTCAGTGAGCATGGCATACTCGATCGTCAGCAATTTGCCGATGTATCTGTCGAGGTTCTTCAGTACCTCGGTCTTCTCCGGCACGGAGCCTGGAGCCGAGATGTCGAATTGCTTGCCGTTGAAGTCTACTCGCAGAATAGCCCAGCCCTGTGACGAGGCGCGCCCGCCCAGCACGGTGACCTCGCCGTCCTCACGCGCCTTGACCTTTATCAGCTGCGAGACACGGGCGCCGTCCTGATACCCGGCGATGGACAGTCGCAGCATCGAGCCCTCCAAGCCCGCGGCTCGGGACTTCTTGAAGTGATCGTAGACCTCGGCCATCTTCGTGACCTTCTCGGTCGGCACGAGCTCGATCTGCTTAGTCTCGCAATTGGCGTGCAGGTCCCGCATCGTGGCGAACCGTTGATCGAAGAACCTCGTGCGATCAACCATGTCGTACCAATGATAGTTCAGCTTACGGCTGTCAGGCTGCTCCGCCTTGATGAGGCTGCTGATAGATTGCAGTTTCATGCCGTGGATGTACAATTCGCCGTCGAGGGTGTCGCCCTCCTGCATCCACCGATATGCGTCTTCGAGGATGTGCGGGATGGTGGTGATCGGCTTGCCCTTGCGGGTGTAGGCGAGGATGTCGCCGCCCTGCTTAGTGATCAGGCACCGGTGACCGTCGAACTTCGGCTGCACGTAGGCGTTGGCCATCATCGACTGGGTCAGCGTGACCTTGGCGAGGGCCAACGCCAGCATGGGATTGGCCAGGCCCATCTGATTCGTGCTGCCCAACAGAGCTGCCTCGCGCGTCTCCTTGTAGCCCTTGTCCTTCATCCGACTGATGCGGGAGGCCATCTCGAGGTCCAGCTGCTGCTGGATGGTGCGGCCGGAGTTGTTGGTGACGACTGGATCCTCGTGCCGCACCTCACTGCCACCCTCGACTGTGCTGTGCGCGATGAAGATTTTGCCGCGCGTGGCGGTCTCGACCATGGCACAGACACGCCACGTGCCGATGCCCAGAGAATTCTTGCGCCAAAGCGGCGTCCATTGAAGGTCTTGCATACACTCTCCAAAGTGATTATTGTACAGCCTTCCGGCTGCCGTTGTACACGCCGTCGATCAGGGCTGTTCGATGTTGGCCAGTTTGCAGGCTTCGGCGTACGACAAGATGCGCCGTGTGGCGCGGAACGGGTAGTTCTCGGGCGGAAACGTGTCCGTGAGGAACAGCTCGAACCCGGCCTTGAATTCCTCCATCTGACCAAGAGTTTTCGGGTACGGGTCGATGGCCGGCGGGTAGTCGTTGGCGTCGCGGACGTACCTCATCTTGAAGTGCTTCTTCAGAGCTTCGGCGTTGTAAGTTTTGCCCACACCGACTGGGCCGTAGATGATGATGCTCATAGTCAGTTGATGGTTGGTGAGGGTTTGTCTTCGAAGTAGTCGTTCAGGTCAGATCGCATGGCGGCCGTCACACTGACCATCAGGGTCATGGACGGGTCCCGTCGCATGCACTCGACAAGGATGTTGTACGTGTGCATGGCGGAGCAGTAGAACACGAACTCCATCTGCTGAATCTGCTCCTTCGTGCAGTTCTTCAGGTCGTTGAATTCGAGGAAGTGCTCAAAGCACTTGTGGATCGGCGTGGTGGATCCATTCAATACCATGGTTTCTGGCGACTCGTTCGGATTCGGCATGTGGGTAGACCTCAGAGAAGACGACGCGCTTGACGCCGGTGTTGCACAGCAGCCTGACACAGTGGATGCATGGGCTGGACGTGACGTAGGCAGTGTGTATCTCGTTGATGTCCCTACACTGCAACAGAGCATTCTGCTCCGCGTGGATCGCCTCGCACAGGTGCAGCCCCTGGCCAGACGGGAACTTGGCGCCTGGGCATGGCACGTCGATGCAGTGGACAGCGCCGTGACAGACACCGTTGTAGCCTGTGGCCATCACGTGACCCTGCTCGTTCACCAGCACGCACCCCACCTGGCGCCGAGCACACGTCGCGCGTTGCGCGACGAGCGCGGTCATCTGCACGAAGTAGGCGTCACGACTCGGCCTTGAGCCATTTGGTGTATTCACCGTCGCCCTCCCTGCCATTGGACTTGACGAGGGCGACGGCCTCTTCGGACGTCGGGAACGGCACGTCCACTCTGAACGAACCGCCGTTGGGCTCGCCGACGATCTCGTTCAGCATCTTGTAATGCCGCTCGTAGACGTGCATGCTGCCAGCGAAGTGGGTGTAGGTGCCCATCACCAGGGTCGGGTACTTCTTGAGCAGCACGGCGTACACCAATGCCATGATGTTCCAGAAGCAGAACGCGTCGTTCGTGAACCCGAACACGATGTCGTTGCTCCGCATCAGCACGGTCATGTGGAGCATGCTGTCCTCGATCGTGAACTGCAGAGCGTACGTGCACACGACATCTGTGTTCTCACGGAAGAGGTGCTTCGGCTGCAGCAGGACCATGCTCGCACGGCGGGACTGAGGGTCCTCGGCCAACGTATTGATCACGTAGACGAATTGACTGGGCTGATTCGCGTCGTCGAAGATGTATTGCCCGTAGTTGCTGAAGTAGGAGCCGTCCGCCTGCTTCAGCTTCTTCCACATCGTGGCATGCTTCTCGATCGAGTCGTCCTTCGGGTCTGCGCCGAGGTACCACAGCATCTCCTTCTTGGCGTAGGTGAGGTTGAGATTCCTAGCCCTGAAGGCAGTGACCGGACACTTTCGAGCGTCGAGCAGGAGCGCCATGTCACGGACGTTGCGGCACTTCTGGCCACGGATCTCGACCTCCTTGGCCTTCATGCAGGTGCCGTACGCCAGCATGATGGTGTGGAGGTTGTTGGAGCCTTGGAGGGTCCGCATTACATGCCCCTCAGGTTCATGAGCGTGTGGAGCTTCGCCTCCATGTCACGACGGCCCATCAGTCCTTGCAGGATGGTCGTGTACTGCATGGGAGCTAGCTCATGCTCCCAGTCGTAGTCGATGTGGGGGATCTTCCGCATCAGATCGTCGTATCGCAGCACGAAGGTGTGCTGGCCGTCGATGATCTTCTGCTTGTGCTCCTCGGTCTCCCCCGGCCGCCACTTGAAGTCCTGCACTCGCAGGAGGAGGTCAGTGCTGGGTCGGCAGTACACGATGACCGGCGCGAACACCATCATCCGGGTCAGGGCCTCCGCCCGGTAGTGGTCGGCCACCGGGTCGGGGTTGTAGATTCGCTGACTGATCGGAGTGATCCGATCCATCAGGATGTTGGAGTTGTCGCGGAGCTTGTTGAACTGCTCCTGCATACACTCGAACTCGGCCACCTGGTCGGCGGGCTTGCCGCCCGGGTGGAAGTAGATCAGTGCAGCGCCCAACTCGTCGCACAGTTTTCGGGCGAGCGTAGTCTTGCCGGCGTTGTCAGGTCCCTCGAGGATGAGTCTCATGATTTACTCCAGAAAGAGGATCTGTCCGATGGCTTCGTCCGGCGGCACGAAGTCGACTGGCTTCGCGGCGTCCTCGTCACTGCCACGTGACGCCACGACCCCCTTCTTCTTGGTCATGTTGGCGGCGTGGATGGCGTTCATACAGGCATAGACGTGCTCACGGGTGAGCCCCATCTTCTTGAGCGTGCCCATCGCACCGTAGATCAGATCGAGGACCCCGTCCACCATCTTGATCATGTTCTGCTCGGCGAAAGCTTCGGAGAATTCCGTCAACTCCTCCTTCACGAACTTCACGGTCCAGTCGAACTGCTTCTGCGTGAGGCAGTTGAAGTCCACATCGCCGGTACCGATGACCTGCTCATTGAAGTCGAAGATTTTGCCGACGATGTCTTGCGAGAAGTCGGGCACATGAATGTTGTCACTTGTCATTTCTGATCACCACAGTTGAGAAATTCTTCTGGCGCTGATACTGCATCATGTGATTCTTGATGATGCTCTCCATGCCCAGCGCGATAGGCATACCGTGATAGTTGAAGGAGGTGTTGATGAGAGGGCCGAACTGGTTGAGCAGCCCGAACATGAGTCTGTCAGCGTCCTCCACCACCTGCGGTCGACCGGTGTGGTGGTGGTAGGGGTGGAAGTATTCGTGCGTGACGCCGGCCAGCTCTGGCAGAGGGTGCTCCGTGTGCTCCATGGCCACGATCATGTGCTTGTACGAGCGCCACAAATGTTTCGTGTTTTCGTACAGATTCTTGTACTGAGACATCGTCATGACCGGCGCCATCGGCATGATGGTGTTGCGGTCGTTGGCGGAGTTGATGATGTCGACGTTGTCCTTGGTCGGCAGAGCAAGGGTGCTGGTGTTGCACAGAGCACGGGGGCCGAATTCCATCGCGCCACGCACGAGGTTCACGTAGCCGAAGTGGTTCAGCATCAGGCGGATGAGGTTCGCCGCCTCCACCTCGTCCACCACGTACATGTTGGGGACCTGTCCCACGTCTTTCAGCTCACGCTTCCCCCAATTGAGGTCGGCCGGGAACACAAATTCAGGGTGGTCCATGAAGTACAGGCCAATGGCATTGCCCTGGTCGCCGGCGAGCGGGTACACACAGGTCTGACCATCGACCATCTCTATCACGTTCTTGCCGAGCTTGACGTTGTAGAAGCACCCACCCGACAACAGCACGTTCCTGGGCCTCCACTTCTCGACCTTCGCACGGACAACCTGCTCGAGCACCCGCTGCACGTAGTACGAGATGATGGATCTCGACCGCACAGAGATCACCTCGTCGATGCCGAAGAGCTTGCACAGCTCACTGAGGTGATTGAACACGCGCTCTTTCACGTGTGCGAGAGCGTTCAGATCATACATCGGATCGTACTTACTACCATACACGGACTCGTGCATGCGGCTGATCCATTGCAGAGCTTCGACCTCAGCGTGATCGTCCAGCTTGCGCGCCATCATCGGGTCGACGTGAGCCTCGTAGCCGAGCAGCTTATACTCGTCCTCATGCATCTTCAGGCTCATGAACGCCGTGGCGTACTGATACCACAGGCCAAGGCTAGTGTCATAGCCATGCACCCGCTCGACCAGTCGCTGACCTTCGGCGGTGATCTCGTACACGCTGAAGTGCTCGCCCATCGTGCCGAATCCGTCGATCACGAACCCGTAAGTGCGGTCGATGGGGAACCTCGGCCCTGCGTAGCAGCGGGCGGCCGCCATGTGAGTGTCGTGGTGGGACCTGCCCTTCATCACGTCGAGTGTGCGGATCGGCACGTCCTCGAGGTATTCGGGCTTCCAATGCTTGTAGCTCATGCTGGACAGCAACCCGTCCGGCGCCCAGTGCGTGACGTAGGCGATGTCTGGCTTGGACATGAGGTACTTGTCCAGTACGGGCGAGGGGAACTGGCTATCGGACTTCAGGCCAGTCACTCGTTCGGTCTCGTAACCCCACTTGATCTCGCCGTCCTCGATCAGGATGGCGGAGCTGTTGTGGCCGAGAGTCAGCAGAAGAGATTTCACATATTCTCCAGAATAGGTGGGGGTCGAGGCCTAGCGGCGGGAGGTTCCCACGTAGAGCGGTCCGCGCACTGCCCGAGGCGTTTTGCAAGGGCAGGTGGGTGCTGATCCACCGGTTATATCCTCGACCCCCGAAACATCACCAGTTACCGACGGCGTCGTCGATGTCCTTCGTGCTCACCGCCGGCTTGGGTTCAGCCGGCGTAGCCGCGTCAAGCACAGTCTGAGTGCCCTGAGGCTCCACGGTCTTCTGTTGGAGGTGGGCGGGTACGCCTGGCAGACTTGTGGGCAGGCCCGCGCGGGCGCCGCCGTCCGGAGCCGCCAGTGCCAGTCCGGCGTTGGTGTACACCTTCCATGGACGCTTCTCGGCGGTTTGCAGTGAGAGCGGCGCGGTCTGTGCGTCGAGCCAGGCCTTCAGCTTGAACTCGACTTGCGGGAACTCCGAGTCCACCATCACGAGGGTTGTGACGCAGACCGCCGGACCCTGACCCAGACCCTGCAGCAGGTTACCGTATTCACTGAACGCCTTGAGGGACGAGACAGTGATGTTGACGCCGTACATCGTGCGCTCGGCGAACGGCTTCAGTTCGTACGGCTTGCCGTTCAGCACGTTGCCGTCGGCAAGCTTGACCCAGATCCGTTTGCTGTCACGGCAGGCCTTGGTCTGCTTGCCGGTGGCGGGATTTGTGGCCGAGCCGAACACGTTCTTGGGACAGCCGTTGCACTGAGGCGATTGCTTGTTGGTGACCCACGGCGACGGGGCAATGCCGTCGTCCGACGAGCAGGTGGGCGGCTCCTTGGCACCCTGCTGATAACCCTTCTCGTAGTAAGTCTTGATCATCTTGCCCGGGCCGGGCTCGACGCCGAGGATGATGACGTCGAGCTCGCCGTGGAATTTGGCGACTTCCTCGCCGCCTTCCACAATTCGGAACTCACGGCCGCGGAGGCTGATCCGCGGCACGCTGTTGGACGCCGCGGACATGCTCTGTGCATCGATGAGCGCTCGAGCGGCTGCTTCGGCCAGTGGGCCGGTTCGGAGGTGTTCTGGTAGTTCGATGGTCATGTCAGTCTGCCTGTTTGCGAGCGTGCCATGCATCCATGGCGTCCGCGATTTCAAGAGCTTCGGTGTGCTTGAGGATGGCCTTAGCCAGCTCGCGACCCTTGGTACCACGCTTCGTGTGGTATTTGTTGAAGTCATCGGCCCACTTCCGCACGAGCGCGGGGGCCGCCTTGTCCTGTGCACGCAGCACGAACAGAGGTTCGTCGAGCGCCGCCTTGGCAAAGCACCCGTCCTTCATCTCCTGTTGCTTGGTACCCATACTATTGTCTTCCTGTCTAATGGCCCCGACTACAGATCACTTCGCACGGGCGGTCGGGGAACGCACGGCGAATTCGACTTCGGTGGTGACCTCGATGCCGGGGGGCAATCCCTCTAGGTCACGGACCTCCTTCACGGCATTGGGCGACACACGCTTCTGGAGGATGTGGATGTAGCCGGTCTGCAACACGTACTGAGACGTAGCAGCCCAGTCCTGGATCTTGAACTTCTCGGAGGTCTTGCGATAGGCGGTGCCCTGAGGCGTCTTGAAGCTGTCCACGCCGGCGAGGTCGCCCTTGTTGCGGAGGTGCATGCTGACCACGCTCATCTGCAACTTCATCCTGGCCTCGCGCTGCTTGTAGCACTTGCGGTCGGTGCCCATCTGATTGCGCAGGTCGATGTAGGTCTTGATCAGCTCGTCGACCTTCATCTCATTCAACTGAGCCGGAGTCAGGTCCAGCTCGGAAACCTTGAAGAACTTCGGCTCTCGGCCAGTCGGCTCAAAGTCGGCCAACACCTCACTGAAGTACTCTAGGTCCTCGTCAGTCTCCTCATTCGGGTCGATCCAATCACCTGCCATATCAATTCTCCAAGTTGAATATCATATTATACCACGCCACGATCAAAACAGACAATGCTTCGATCATAAATCGTGATTAGCGAAGATCTTCTGCACCTCTTGAGACAGGTTATCCTTGTTTTCGAGGATGCGGGCCACGTGCTTCTCGGCCTTGGTACCCACCATCATGATGATGAGGGTCTTCCTCGTCTGACCAGCTCGCACAATGCGGGCATTTCCTTGCTGGAAAAGCTCGTTGCTCGCGATAAGGCTAAACCAAACAATCGTGGACGCAGCCGTGAGCGTAATGCCGTGAGCCGTAGATTGGGGTTGGAGGACAAGGACTTGCAGGGTGCCTGACTGGAACCGCTCAATGTAAGAAGCACGCAGATTCTGAGCCACGTCACCGTGTATACATGCCGCCTCGATACCCTTCTTCTGTAGCTCACGCATGAGCATCTCGATGGTAGCGCGATACGTCGCGAAGATGACGAGCTTCTTCTGTGGAGTCTCTTCATAGATCTCAAATAGCTGATCGAGGCGCTCCTTGCATCCGATCTCAATGACTTGACCCACGTCATTCTTGACTGCACCGGCAGAGATCTGTAGAAGTTTGTTGAGCAGCACAGCACTGTTAACCGCAGTAACAGTTCCGGAATCTGATTCAATCATCGCCTCCTTGCGCATCTTGTCATAGTAGGTCGCCTGCTCCGCACTGAGCGGCACCTCCAACGTCTGATACGTGGTGTCCGGCAGGTCGAGGCACTCCTCACGGGTGAATCGGATGGCCGGCTGACAGCACATGGTCACGATCTGAGCGGCGATGGGCTTCGGCACCCACATCATCTCATTGATCTGAGTCATGCACGCGTCGCGGAACTGTCCGTAGTACTGTGGCAGGTACTGGTTCAGCGGATTCACGATCTTGGCAGGGTAATACGCCTCCGTCGGGGCGTTAGGCGTGAGAGCGCCGGACATGCCCCAGACCCCGCCGTCTCGCTGACGCTTTGGATTCTTGCCCTTGAACTGTGCATCGGCAATTCGCTTCATGCACTTCGTCCGCTCAGAATTGGACTTGAATGCGGTGATCTCGTCGATAATGATCACGTCGAATTGCTGATTAATGATCTCGTCCTCGACGATCTTGATACCGTCGTGGTTGATGATCACGAATTGCACAGTCGGGTTCTTGATGATGTTGATCCGGTTCTGACGGATCGGGTGGTGAGCGATCCCGGCAACCAGGTGCGGGGTGTTCAGCATGAGCTCGTTGAACCACACGGATCGCATGGTGGACAACGGGCCAATGATCAATACCCTACGAATCTTCTTGGCGGTGATGAGGATGTCACAGGCCCAGATGGTGGAGAGCGTCTTGCCCGTCCCCATGTCATTGAGGATGAACGCCCGCTTATTGGCGAGGATGAACCTCACTGTGTGTTTCTGGTGATAGAACGGCTTGCGCCCCATGAAGGCGGGCCAAGTATAGTCCTCAATCGTGAAATTCATGCACCTTCCTCAGTACGGCTTGTTTGATGGCGTTCAGACGTGGCACATCGTAACCCCTGACCACAGCAGCCACACCTCCTGCATCCTTTATCTGCTTTAGCTGAAGATTCTGCATCGCAGAGGTGTCGCCCGTGTCGGACTTGATCTCGATAGCGATGAATACGCCCTGCCAGCACAGCAAATCGTCGGGACAGCCCTGCTTGCCGAAGGGCCCGCCCCGTGGGGAGACCCGCCAATGGCCGGGGAGGTTGTCCCTGTACCACTGACGAATCTTCAACTTCGCCTTGCCTTCTGGGGTCACAGCTTTCTCGAGAACTGGCACTGGGCCTTGGTGGCCTGACAGTACTTGCAATTGTCGTTTGGTGTCGGCTCCCACTTGACCTCGTTCTGCACTTTCTCGAACTCCCTGTCGAAGTGAGCGCGCACCGCCGGCAGCTCCGAGCGGGTGACCTTGATCGGGGTCACTTTCTTGTGCTCGATGTAGATGTAGGCGGCGTTGATTTCAGGTACGTCTTGAAAGCGCTCAAGACCAATGGCAGCAGACAGATGCAGCTGGCCGTAACCACTGCCGTAAGGATAAATCTTGCCCGACTTGTAGTCCCCGATGAAGCACGTCTGGGGACGGAGTGCCACGACGTCCATGATCGCACGCCACGCCACGTCCTTGCCGAACCACTCGGCCGGCCGCCAGTTGATGTCACACGCAACTTGGGATTCTGGGTGCACAGAATCGTAAAGATCAAAGAGCTTGTTGACGTAGGGCAGGGCGTCACGTACTTCAGGGGAGAACCCCAACGGCATCGCCTGCGCACCATTCTTGGCCAAAACATAGTTCTCGAGCTGCTTGTGCAGCTCCTCCCCTTTCACGAGGTGGATGGACTTCTCCTCTTCACGGAACGACTTCGTGATGAATTGGAGATGGAACTTCCTCGGGCACTGTTGAAAGGTGCTGAGGCGGGACCAGGAGAGTGCGATCATTGGAGTTCCTTATTTGACGTCAGCGTAAGAGGTCCCGATTTTGGAACCTTCGTAGAGAAGCGGGATCGACAGAGGATCTGGCAGGTCCCACAGCTTTTGGTAATTGGTCTGATTCATGGCATTGAGGATGTACTCCGACTCCTCCTTGCCGGCTGGACCCTCGTCCACCACCCAGAATATGCCGTCGTGCATATTGGTCTGGATACGAGCGTCCGGCACAGAACTCAACGCGGCGAGGAACTGCTCAGCGCCGGTACCCTGGATCGGGTGGCTGATGATCGTGCCCTCGACCTTCCACGCGTCCGACCCCTGCAACATATCCTTCGGCACCTTGTACCGGCGCTGAGCAAGGGTGTACGAGTAACCGTACTGAGCAGCGAAGGCGATGATGGAGTCCCAGTACCCTGGCACCCCGGGGTACGCCCGCTTGAAGGTGTTGACCAGCTTCCGACCCTCCATCTCGTTCATGTAGGTGTCGTATTCGGTGAGAGCCTTCTTGGACAGGTTCTTGCCGCCGATCCGGAAGTTGCACGAGAGATTGGTCAACTTGCCCATCTGCCTCCGCTCGATGTAGACCGGGTTGCCGGCCTCGTAGTCATGCTGGAAGTCCTCGTACGACATGCCATAGATCTGGCACGCCATGTGGCTGTGGAAGTTGATGCCCTCGTTGAAGATGCGTATGATCTCAGAATCGCCAGACCATATGCCCATGATCCGAGACTCCTGAGCCATGGCGTCGGTCTCGAAGACGTTGGTGCCGGGAGGCGGGGACAGGTACGCGCGGATGATCTTGTCCTTCCGCGGTATCTGATGCTGAGCAATGGAGGCCTTCAGTCCGGCGCCTGTGTCACTGGAGTAGGTGAGGCGGCCAGAGCTGGCCCCGAACATCATGGGCTTGCCGTAGAGGAAGCCGTCGCCCGTGCGGCTCAGTGCCTCGTACACAGTCTTGATGTACTTGCTCCGCAGAGTCAGAGCTTGTCTGGTCTTGAGGACTTTCTTGAGTCGCTCGTCACCGGAGCCGTGAGCGAGAAGAATCCAGGTATCGGCATCAGCCTTCGGCTGTCCAGTAGGCGTTCGAGCGATCGGTTGAAATCCCCAATCGCCAAAAACAACCCTACCCAGCTGCGCTGGAGATCCGAGCACGCTTTCTGAAAGGCCAAGTTCTCTGCATCCATTTGCAATATCCACCTCGATCTGGGCCTCGGCCCTCTTGAACGCCTCGGGGTTGACGTACATACCCATCAACCACGAATTGGCGATCTGTGGGATGCATCGGGCCTCGATGACATACCCACGCTTGCACACCTCCGGCAACTGCGCTTCCAAGAACTTCGCGAGCCTGTAGGTCCACAAAGCATCCCGTTGACCACGCTGCTCCCAGTACTGATCATTGGAGTCGAACGACTCGTTCTGCTTCATGCGGATGAACTCATCCGCACCCTCATAGCCCATCTTATCCTTGAAGGTGTTGATGAGGTTGACGAGGGAGAACGAGATCCGCATATCGTCGGCGCGACGGCCGTTGACACACCACTTAGCGAGCAACGCGGTGTCTCGCCAGCGCACGCCCTTGATCGCAGTGTGTAACCGGGCCAGTCGATTTGGCTCGATCGAGGCGATCAACCAGCCCACGTCGAACAGGGCGAAGTGACAGTACACCTCCTCACCCTTCAGACTTTCCAGCACCTCGATGATCTGATCACGGGTGGGGCGTTTGACGTTCTTCACCACCTTGTCTCCGTACACGTGGAGGCTGGTGATGAATGCTTTGCCCTGGCGGACCCGCCAGGGTTCGAGGGCGTATCCAGTACTGAGATCGCCGTCCTCAGTGCCGGTTTCCAAGTCAAGACAGTGTGTCATAAGTCAATTTTACTATGTTTTGATCGAGGTGTACACGCCTTTGATCAGGGCAGGATGTCCTCCGCCGGACCATCTGGCTTCTTACCAGGCAACGCGGTTACGTTACCATAGTATCGCTGAATCATAGATCCATACCACGTACGGAGCATGGCTTTGAGAGCGCTGTCTGTCGGACACGCGTCCCGCACACCGCTGCTGAAGAAGTACACAGCCTTCTTATTGTCAGTGCCACGTATGTCGAAATCTAGGATGGGTATTGACGAAGCGCCGTCTGATTTGAGCTCCAACTTGGGAGCCCCATTCATCCGATGGATGGCTCGGCCAGTCCTGTAGAGGGGTTTGAGAGCCGGTCCGAAGTGTTCTCTGAGCTGCTTCATCACATACTCAGGGCGGAGGTGCATCGGACAGAAGTGACAGGCCATCATAGCCACGTCTTCTGTGAAGTACGGAGGTAGATTCTGCTGCAGCCACTCGATGGCCGGCGGATTCTGACTGTCCATGAGGATGGACTTGACCTCGTTCATCCGCGCTTCTTGGCGGTCGAAGAGGTTGTCTACATTCCGCTCAAGCAACGCTCTCCTGATGGAGTATATGACGTGTTTGCGGAACAGGTTGTCGATGTCGGATCGCTCCACCCATATACCGTCATTGCCAATATCGCCCAGATCACCGAACCTGGTTTGGTCGAGCTTCTCTTCAGCAGCGTGGAATACATCGAACCGCCGATCTCCCGGCTCAAGGATGGATGACAGTTCAAAGTTAGATAGCAGAAAGAAGTTTGCAAAAATTGGAGCACTGTAGGCTTGTACGAATTTCTCATCCACGTACACAGTCTTAGCTGTGATTATGTCTTTGAGGGCTCCCATGAAACTAGCCGCAGCTATAGTCCCACGGGCATTTGTCTGTAACTGTACTTCAGACGCCACGCACACGATTTTGTCATGTAGCAGTGTGTGCTGGCTCTCGATGGACTTGAGCGTGATGGGCATGTAGTACTGCCGACCCACAATCTCACGTACCAGAGACATGAACACGTCCTTGCCGGATCCCCGTGTGTGGGAGTAGATGATCGTGCCAGTGGGTAACCGCCGGTACGGTTTCTGCACGATCCATGCCAACTTGTCCAACAAGTGGGCGTCGTCGCCGTCCTCGTAACCTGTGATGTGTTTGGCGAACTCCGCGAACTTCTCTACGAAAGGTCTGGCCCGGTGCATGAGATCTGGGATGGGCTCGAAAGCCGCAAATGGGTCATGGTACGTGTTCACATACTTCAGACCCTCGTACTCGAAGTACGGCATACCGGCCTTCGGGTACATCGCAGCGTTATACGCCACTTGTGGGGGGTTGTAAGCCCCTATGACTTTCTTTGCTGGGATCTCACCATCGTCACCAGAAATGGACACCCCTTGCAGAACATTTCCAATGTTATCCGTGGAATATCTTGTACGTGGTTCAATCCGCAGAATTGTAGAGCCGTGCCTGAAATAGTAATACGATTTGGACACTCCGCGAAGGAGGACTGTTCCGGCGTTGTTGAGTTCATCGTACAGACCTGAGATGGTTTGTAGCTTCATCTCCGACTCTGACGCGTACACACGCATCACTTTGTCAGTGGCCAGCTTCTGCCAATGCTCGGACGGTTCCTCCGGAGTGGCCTCGCACCTGAGCGCTACGGCGGCCATGAACACGATAGCTGCGGTCTGGGACAGTCCCGCCAATCGACACAGGCGCGCACACCTGTAGAGGGTGTTGTCTCGACTGGACGATGGCACAATCATTGCGTCTGGAAGCAGTTGATACCGCTGCATCTCATTCACACTATCGTTGCGCAAGGCCTCATTGACGTTTGACAACAAGACTTTGATGAAGGTGTCCACTTCATCATACGACTCGCCCAAGATCTTGTGCAGACCTAGAACAGTCATCTTGTCGGTTGGCCGACCCTTGACGATCACATACTCGCCCAGCTGCCAGTCCTCCATGGAACCGACAGCCGTCGGGGCGATCACCATCCCTGTGAAGCCACGGATGTCGATGCCCGAATCTTTACTGAACACAGCCGTGGGACTGTGCAGTTGACGGTCCGAACCGTCTGAATAGTAGAGGTGGAATCCGCCGGACTTGGTCTTCACCACCAAGTTGGGAATGGCCATCGACACATCGCCGTAAGCCTCTACTACCTTATCCTTCCACAGCTGGAGAGCTGATGGGTTGTTCTTGGTGTCGATGTCGACCACGTAGTGGCCACGTGACGGGACTATCCCCAGAATTAACTGTTTTTGGGACCGCCCTCTCTGTTCTTCTATCAGAGCCTGAAGCTCCATCGCATTGGAAGCCGCTCTCTTAGGCCATGCCTTGACTCCTATGTACCCATCTGGGCTCTTGAAGAATGGGGCTACTCGCCAGCCCCCCTGAAAAAACTCCGTGATTATGTCTGTCAGGATGTCTTCAGCCATATGATTCTTATCCAAGTCGCCTGGGAAGTCCCGACCCAGGCGCTGCAATTGTCGTCTGGAGGAGCGACGACATTCTCTATTGTACTACATTTTATTACGATGTGTACACAAGTTTGATCAAAACGTTCGAGGCTCTGATCAGATATAGTTTTTCCGGGAGCCGTCTACTTGGTGTTTATACGTTGTACTACTCCGGGACTCCCGGACGTATTGTACGGAGTCCCGGACGACGCTCACCGCGTGCATTTACTAGTCCGGAAAGTTAAAAAGAGTGCAGAATTTTCATTCTGCACTCAAGCCTGCGGGTCACAGGCGCTGCTGACACACCCAAATCAATCTCTTACGCCGGCGGCCTTACGACACTTGTAGTACTGCTCAGATACTTCAGTGAGCTTCTCGGTCGTAGCGCCGAAGGTATTATCTTGTAGGGCTACTAGCCGCGGACAGTTTGCCACCACCGCTGGGTCCAACTGATTTTCGATTTTCGAGGGCATCGTTGAGCAGGCGGAGCCCATCAGGGGAATGCTTGCAATCAGCGTAGATAGTGTTCGTACGAATCTCACGGCGCAACTCCCCTTGAATGGTCTGGTGGATGATCTGAATTCCAGCGATGGCTTGAGCCGCGCCCTCACGGGCGTCTTCGATGGTCTGCTGTCGCAAGCTGAACTCGTCGGCGTTCTTGGCCTTGATGTTGTCCTGACCCATTGTGAAGGCTTGGTAACCGACACCGGCAAGGCTGATTGCCCAGATAGCTGCTATGATGAGTAGTTGGGTCATACGCGCACAATCCCTATTTCAGTGCCACTGTTGGAAATGGAGATGATCCGATTCGGACCTGCCTTCGGAGTGCCTGCACCGGTGTGCACCCATCGGCCGTATTCGTGGATCAGTTGACCGATGTCGAGGTTGGAGACTTGAGGCTCCAACGCTTTACAGACTTCGTACGGTGTACCGAATCCAGGCGCCGTCCAATCCGCCGCCAACGCCTTGACGTGATCAGACGTATCCTTACTGCCCACCGCGTCGTTCAACTGCTTACAGCGGTACCCGCTGGACAGGAACAGGTGAATCTCCTTGCCAGCCACCATTGCGAGGTAAGCGCGAATCCGTTCCAGCATGTTGCACGTCAGAAGGGCGTTGTTGGTCAGCCCTACGGGCAACTGATTGTTGATATTGCGGTGGTTGGTCGCAATGAATTCTTCGAGAGAGAAGTGTGGGGTCAGTTGCATTGCCGCCTCGATAATTATGAGGGAATAGCTTTAGTGGCAGGTGTGAAACTCCCTGTGTACTTCACACCCCGAGTCACGACCACATCATCCAAATAGGCGGGGTTCGTGTCTCCAAAGAACTGCATCAGTGAAAAGTAGTTGCCGAACATGTCAGTCGGATACGGTGAACCTGTGTCGGCCTCGTCTACAGCAACGGCGTCTGTGTACGTGGCCACCAACGAGCCATGGCAGTACACCTTGACGGTGCCGTTGTCGAACGTCGCAGCGATGTGGGTCATCTTGTCGGACTGCAACGTGAGCGGCGCGTCAGCGTAAGTGCTGAATGGGTAAAGGTCCCCCGTGACGTTCCAGAGGATGAACGGCACTGGGTGGAATGTGGCGTCGTTGTGGATCCAGCCCACTGTCAGATCCATAGAAGCTTCGTACGCGTATGACGGCGTGGTTGCGTAGAAACTGCAACCAATCTCCCAGCTAGAGCCGACTGGATCTATATCGCCTGGACGGGCCACGAAGAACTCTATCGTCCATTGGAGTGTGGGCAGGGCTAATCCGGCGTTGGACGATGGGGGATCTCCAGTAGTGTAGGACCAGTAATAGGCGGTAGGTTGAGGCCTGGCTATGAGGGATCCGTCCAGAGTTCCGGGCTCGTCGTTGCCGGCGCCAGGTTCCAACCACCCGTTACCAGTGGACTCTATCAGTGGCTCGACGTCGAAGGCCATCCGCAGTATCTCGTTCGATACCGGCAATTCTTCTTCGATGTCATGATCATTGGCGTAATACCGAGCATCGTAGTTGATAGCGAGGGCCTTCACTGTGAAATTGTCTGGGTACGTCTTCTCCTTGAGGAGGAATGCCTTTCGAGCCAAGCCTTGCTCGACTCTGACGATCGTGTAGAGGGTGTGGATGAGTGCGTCGTCGTCCAGAGACAAGGCCTCAGCCGGCGCACTGTCCAACACGACATGGTAATCGTCCACTCCAGCAGTGATGGCAATGGCTTCCACCACGCCTGACTGGTGTTGGAGATAAATCAGATAATCATCGTCGTCGAACTGGAATCTCTGGGACAGTCGAAGGGTCAGACTCGATTGACTGACTACGTGACCGTCGTACGTATCAGCACGCGTATTGTCTTCGATGAGGATGCGCTGGTTCAGCGCGACGAAGTCTCCCTCACTCAGCACATTCATCTCGACCGACGTAGTCTGGTGGAGCAGTTTATTGTACAGACGGTACGCGTGCAGGTAAGCCTGATTCACAGACCTGACACCGATGCTCTCCACCGGCTGGGGCTTCACAGCAGACTGATCTTCAGGCACGTAGAACGTGACCACCGCGTCATCCACAGGTGATACGTACGTATATTGGATGCCGTCGTAGTCTCGACCGAAGTTGATGGACCGTTTCTCAGTCTTTGGGATCTTGTTGCGGTGGTTGAACAGCATAATACTGTCATCGACCTCGCGCTCGAAGTACAACTTCAACTTATCTTGACGGTAGGCCGAGCAGAATACTGCGTCGGCGATGATCGACACCATCTCTTCGAATGAGACATTGTCCTTATCGAAGGTGTAGGAGAACTCAGATGGGGTGTACGCGGTGAAGTAGGCCTTGATCTCTTCAATCGTGTTGTACAGATTATCGAAGTCCACTTCGTCGACCGTACGGTTTCCGAGGGTGGGGTCGAGGGCTATGAACGACAGGATGTCGGCCGCACTGCGTGTGGCGATCAGTGATCCGAACGTCGAACCAGAAATCCGTTGCGGAAGCATACGGGTTACCAGCAGATTGATCTGCCTCTCCGAAATCGCTACGGCAGCTTGGGTCGCACTGGTGCGTGTCTGAACCGTCGTGATGTCGCCGAAGTCCTCAGCCGTCACTGGCGACACCGCGTACAGGTCCCTCCACTTGACCTCGTCTGAGATCTGCCCGGTGAATGCCACGTCTTTCGGCGTGATGCGGCGGGCTCTGACGGATTGTCTGCCAGGGGATACGTCCGTACGGAGTGTGACAGCTCGCTGACTCTTCACTGTATCGGAGCCTAGCACCGTAGCAGTGAAGAATGTCTCCGTACCGAGCAATCCTCCGGCCGCGTTGCAAGGTGCGACGCCGACTTGCACTGTCACATTAGACGCGTACTGTGTCGTGCCATTGTCCTTCCACGCGCCCTGTTGGCATATGAAGTTGGCTATGATCTCGTTCGTGGTGACCTGATCCGTCACAAACGGGCCGACCCACCCGTCGCCGCCCGAGCTCAGACCGATGGTGACAGTCTCACCGCCTACCGCGGGATCTCCAAAAGCCGCATCACCCCAACCCAGATCCAGACCCTCCATCCAAATCCACGCACCGTTCACGTACGCCGGAGTATCCAACGTCAACAGATTCGACGCCACGGCAGTGACCTCGTATTGACCTGTGAATTCGGCACGGATGTCACTGTTGATCGGGCTGTTGATCGTCTTCAGTCCGACCGTGACAAAGCTGGTATCAGCGGCTAGCCCTACCCAACCTGGCGCTGCAGCTTCAGGGTCGTCGAGAGTGAGCGTGTTACTGGTCCAAGCTGTCACCTTGTAACGGCCGTTGAAGACGAGGGATCCGTCCACCGCTCCGGCAAGGTAGACAGCCAGGAACGGTCCTGGGTCGGCAGTGATCGTAACACCACTGACTTCGATGATGCCACCGACCTTGAACTTAGTGCTCACCAGTTGGTAATTGTCCGGCGGACTGTTGGCCCAGAAGTAGAACCCGTCCAGAGTCACGAAGGCGAACACGATCAGTGACGTGTAGATTTGGATGGTGTCACCGACGTCGAAGAGGGTGGTGAAATCCTGTGAACCGGCGACGATCTCTATCTGGTTGGGGAAGTTGAATCGGACTTGGCCTGTGAAATCACTGAGTGAGTCAGACTCATTGGGCGCTCGCAGTACCTGACCATTGACGGCCTTACTGCGAGCCGCCGTGACTACCAGGAGGTCGATGTCGTCGCCGATTTGAAAGTCCGGCGCGTCGCCCGAGTTGGGGGACTTGTATGGGCCGTACACCTCTATGGCACTGCCATCGATCTTGGACACGAGCGTGTCGCCGTCCCGCACACTCTCTACGCCGTCTATCTGTTCGAGGAAGTACGCACCTCGACCAATGCACATGTAACAGTTCTCGATCTCGATGTGGTCTTCGAAGATGGAGTACGGCGGAGCGATCATATCAGGAACCGATCGAACAGTTCCGAAGATGTCAGGAATGCGACCGTTGACACGAGGTTTGTTGGAGCGCCCTGACAATGCGTTGTTAGACGATCCGGTATCAGAATTACGAGCCGTCGAGTTGGGAATCTGTGGTCGCAACATGATCGCGACCGCCACCAACAAGATGAATATCACGGCATAGACGAACACCTCAATACCGGCTGGATAGATCACCAGATAAATTGGTCCATCTTTGATGGATTGCAGATAATCTACGTCCCCTTCACAGGTAGGCGTGATCTCGTGATCCACCGCCACTTGGTAGTGGTACAGCCTACCAGTCTGTGGAAATTCCTCAGGGAATCGCTCCTTCAACGCCGCGCACAGGTCAGCCACCTCCAAAATTTCGGTGGCGTGTGGCTTCAGAACGTCATGAATGATTACGAGCTGCATATCTGACCTTCAAGTGATGGCGGCAGGCCACCTCCGGAGGCATATACTCGGTGCCCAATCCCTTTGAGAAGTGCAGGATTCGACCTTTGTAATAGACGCCCATGTGAACGACTTCGTTGGGATTCTGCATGATCACTAGACAGGGTGACACCGGCACATCCAGCTCTCTGAACTGCCGAACGTATCGCCTGTACAGTCTACCTGAAGTCTGCATCTGATCATCAATGATTTGTGAAAGATCCTCGTCGGTGAGGTGCTTCCACACGTCACAAGTGAAGTGATAGCAGTTGTACGACTTCTCGTCGTATCGCAGACCGAAGAACTTGTCGATGCTCACAGGAAGCCTCTGAGCATCGGAAATCTGTCGAACAGGTACAACTCACCCGTCTTGTTGTAGTTGAGGCGTGGGGCCCTGGCTTCGAATGACAGACCAGTCCTATCGAACGTGATCGTCTTGACCTTCAGCGGGATGGGTCCGTACAGAGGAGCAGTCAGTTGGTCCGACCGGTACAGGCGGTAGATCACTGTGGGCTCTGTGTAATAGCCGTCATTGACGTCAACGGAGTCCACCTCCTTCGGCAAGACTTCCCCGATATCGCCCATCACCACACTGAGGCCAGTATCCAGATCGTCACTGGCCTTGAGCGGCGTGATCTGCATGGGCAAGTAATCGAACACCTGCTCGACGTCTGTTTCCAAAGTCACTGTCACACCGCCACGGGCGTTGCGGACTTTGTAGTATGTCTGTGAGAAGTTCGGGTGCGAGATCTGCAACAGCTGCAGACCGACGACGCGCCTCGAACGGCCTAGGAAGTATTCTGAGTAAGCTGACATTACGGATGTGCCTCACAGTATTCTGGAGCTCTCACCCAACTCTTGGCCGTGGACGTCCACGTGTGCATGCCGTTAGACCTGTTCCACACGTACCCCACACGTGGCACGTACACCGCGCCACGCTTGGCCAATTCCCAGTACAGGATCATTTCCGGACAGTAGGGTTCTACGGGTAGCGTCCGCGCCACCTCACGTGCGTCGGCCGTTCTACACAGTGCTAAGTGATGAATCAGCAACGGCTGTTTCAGGTGCAGGCTCTGACTGTAGTCCGCTGATCGACGGATTTCGGACGAGTCACCTGACACGATGATTTCGTCGGTGTACGCCACACAAGCGCCCGCTGCCACACAGTCGTTCAACACATCCAAGTAGTCGAACGGCAGATCATCGTCGTCGTCAAGGTAGAAGAAGTACGGAGTTCTGACGGCCTGAACAGCTTGAAACCGAGCTAGGCACAGATCCCTGGCATTGTTGATGACTGAGTGATGCACCACGAAGTCCAGATCACGAAATCTGCGCTGGTATCCGTGCTTGGACAGTACGACAGCAGTGATCTGATTCATGGTGATACAGGCCCCCAGACCAAATTGCCGTAGAATTGGCTGGCCATGACAGCTTCGATAGCGTTGGACGGCGATCCGTTGACGGTGGCAGTTATCGTAGCCACACCCGCATCGTAACCGCGATTGAATGGGTAATCGATGTTCACCCACGACAGCATGGCCTTGCCACCGCCCAGATCTGTCAGTGTCGGGTCAAATCCTGAAAAGGACGTTGTTACCCAATCCAGATCCCACACCACTGTCTCATCGATCCAGCCGACCACCCCCAGGTACAGATCTTGACTAGATGGGAACGGGCCGTCCTCGATACTTCTGGAGCCCGAAGCGCCCTCCGTCGCCACGCCGTATGACGGATTGTCCGGCTCAAACCACCCAATGAGGCCACCGCCAGTCGGTAACACTGACGGATGCTGTACGAAGTCTCCGACGTACGGAGCTGGTTCGACTTCCAGCACTGCGTCGATCGTGTAAGCGTCACCCTTCTGTTCAGATAGACTGAATGAGCCAGGGACGAAGCAAGCCCGGTGTTCCGTGACGTCCTGCGAATCCAGTAACAGATCGATCAAGAATGGCTCGCCACCACTGGACACGAAGCTCCTGTAGCAGGTTTGTAGGTATCCGTAACCAGCGGACTCTGTCAACCACTTGACCGTCACACGACGCGCCGCATTGAGGTACGATCTGCGGTAGCTGCCTTGTGGACCGCCCTGATTGGTGCTGACGATCTCGGACCCGAAGTCCATACTGTAGTTGGACTGTTGTGGATGCAGATTGAGCTTGCGCGGTGTGTCAGGCCACACCTCGTCCCAACCAGCGTCAAACCAGGTCTCCACATCCGTGAGCGGTGGCACCTCCAACTGAGCTGTCACAGTGAATACGCCCGCACTGACGCTGGCCAACTTGAACGAGTCCTCCACGAACTGGACCCCGTCGTACAGCACGGCCGGAGCACTGCCATCTATCAACAGCATGATTTCGAACGGTGGACAGTCCAATCCTACATTGGTTCGGAAGAACTCGTTCAAGTACTCGTACTCGTCACCACTGCACACCCAGGTCACGTTCACAAGTCGATTGGCTCCACCCACCATGTCGAGGGTGTACCGACCCATACCGCCTTCCAGGGCCTGGTAATGGATCTGTTCGGGTTCTGTGACAGTGTAGCCGTTGGCTACTACGTCTAGAGTCAGCTGAGTCATCTCTTGCGCTCACTCTTAGTGTTCCGAGCAATGGCTTTGGACGTTCTGGAATTCGGATCGTTCAGATCATTGGCCACGGCCACCGGAGCTCGTGTATCCACAGCCTTATTGGCCTCTTCACGGGCGATGATCCGTACATCAGATTCTGACAACTGTTCAACCTCCCAAGTCTTGTCACCTGAGGTGAAGTCTTGGATGACGACGTTGATGCCACCGCCTATGTCCCGACCATGATTCATCGCTTCGAGTGTGGCGCGGTTGCGGGCGGTCGCATCGGCATTGACCACAAATTCCTTCCCATGCACCACGCCGGCAATATCAGAGAGGCCGCCGTTTCCAGTGTAGCCGCCTGATTGGAATCCTGCAAAGCTGGTGAGAGCCAAGGCCTCCGTGGTGGCGTATGTGGCTGAGATACCTGCAATGGCTCCGGCGGCGTTGGCTCCGAACGTCGCCAATGAGACAGCTGCTGCGGCAGGTGCCCAGGCTGCGGCCATTGCGGTCGCCGCAGTCAGACTTGCTGTCGTGGTAGTAGCCAAGGTGGCCGCCGCAATGGACTGTCCCAACACCGCGTTGGCGACCCATTGGATGCCCAACTTGACCATGGCTGAGATGAGCTCAGCGATACCCTGACGAGCCACGTTCTTCAACGCGTCGCCGAAGTCCTCAGAGTACACGATAGCCCGGCCGACACTGTTGGCGAATCCGTCGGTGAATGATGTGAAGAAATTGCCGAAAGCAGTGGTGGCACCTGCAAAGAAGTTCGTGAATCCGGACGCCAGCCGACCCAGACTGGCGATCATGCCATCGATGATGTCTGTGGATCCGGCCTTCAACCGCAGATCGGCGGCCTTGACGTACGCGTCGTTCAGTTGGGTGTTGAACGCAGCTGCCGCCGCTGACTTGGCCTGGTAAGCAGATTGCTCACTGATCAGATCAGCGTTTCGAAGGCCTTGTACATAGGCGTAATAGTTCTGCAGGTTGCGTTGTTGAGCGGCGATCCACTCCGCAGAACCTGCAAAATTCTGATCCTGAGTCGTGATGAGGTCTGTGGCATCGGTCTTCGTGAAGCCAGAAGTCGGATCAGCGATCAACGCCTTCATAGCCTTTTGCTGAATGATCTGAGCCTTGTACTTGTCGACCGTGGCGTCTAGGATGGCATTCTCGGCCTGAGTGATCTGCTGAGTCTCACGCAGCAGTTCGAGCTTCTGACGCAGGGCCGGCAGTAATGCATCGATCTCCTTTTTCGGAATGCCCGCATCCGCGTAATCGTTGATGATCTTCGTCAGACCTTGCTCGACGAACAACTCGTCATTGCGCAGCCCGGCGAGACGAATCTCATCATCCAACCCGCGATTGGCCTTGTCCTTGACGGTGATCTGTTTGATCAACAGATCCAGACCCTTACCATCCTCCTCATTGCTCTTGGCCTTCTGACGATTGAATTCGGCGATGATCGGCTGCTTGTCCAACAGACGATCCTGTGCCGCAGTGAGTTCGTCGAGATTGATCCGGCCGGTCTTGAACAGGGTAGTCAGGCGATTCCACTCGTCGTAGAAGTTGGCATCTAGGCCGAACCCACGATTCATCGTGTTCTGGAGCTTCTGAGCCTCCTTGTCGGGCTTGCCCTTGCCACCCAGCACATCTTTCAACGTGCCTCGTGGACCGAGCTCGATCCCGTACTTGGAGAAGTCCTGCAACGCCTTCGTGCGATCCTGCTCAGTCTTGTACTTCGGATCTGTCAGGATATTGGCGACGACGTCCAACGTCTTCTGAGTCAGCCGTTCCTGCTTCAGCAGAGGCTCCACCTGATCCAGACCCTTCAGACCCTTGAACTGCTGAAGCAGTGGGATGAGTTGGGTGTACTTGAGGTTCTCCGCGTCGAGGCGACGCTGCTCCTGATTTTGACGGGCGTTCTGATCTGACTGCTGTCTCTGAGCCACGTCAGCGGACGACGGACTCAATGCATATCCAGCAGCCAGTCCACCAGCAGCACCAACAACTCCGCCCACAGCAGCCCCAACGGGACCAGCCACCAAGCCTGCGGTAGCACCCGCCACGGCACCGATTGCAGCACCAACTGCAGGAGCATGATTGATGACCCAGGTGAAGATTTCGATGAGTTTGCCGGTGATGTTGATGGCCAATTCCACGCCCTTGGTGAAGGTGTCGAAGCCGTTCCGGATGTCTTCCTGAGTAAGGTTCGTGATGAACTCAGTGAATTTGTCGGCCAGGTACTTGATCAGGGCCGCGAATCGTTCGATGAGGTACGGGTCACTGAGCTTCTCACGCAGTGCATCGAACACCCCGATGATGGACTGGCCGGCACCTGAATCCAGAATTTGCTTGACGAAGTCGATCCACACATTAGTCAGGCGATTGATTGACGCCGACACGCTCTGAGAGGCCTTTTCGGCCGATCCACTGAACGTGCGAATCAGTTCGTCGCCGAAGAATGGGAGGAACTTGGCGGAGTCCACCAAGCCTTTGCCGATAGCCTTCGTGAGCTCTTCGACGGTGGTGTTCAGTGACCGAGCGGCGATCTGCAACGCACCGGGCAACTTCTCACCCAACTGCCGGCGAAGTTCTTCCATCGACACCACGCCCTTGGACGCGATCTGGGTGATCGCGTAGAACATGAGTTGAGTGTCCTGATTGCTGGAGTGCAGGGTTCTGGCCGCCTGAGCGATGCCAAGGAACGCTTTCTCAGCGATCTGCAAACGGTCAGCGCCTTCAGGGATGGCCGCGACCAACTTGGCGTAGTTGCCTGACAGTGCGTCGAACTGCACACCCAGTTTGTCAGCTGTGGTGCGCAGAAAATTGTAAGCGTCGGAGGCAGTGGCGGCACTGCCTGCCGTCACCGACATGATAGCGTTGAAGCCCTGGAGTTTGTCCAGTTCTCTGACGATCGCCGTGAAGACGAATTCAATGCCGGCGCCCAGGACTTTCAGAATGTCCAGAGAATGCGCGACGATGGACGTCAGTTGATCGAATCCACGGGTGAGGCTGGCAATGCCACGACCGCCGTAATTGACGAAGGCGGTCGTGCCAGTATTGACGGTTTGAGTCAGTCTGGCGAAGCCAGACTGGGCATTGGCGATCGAGCTAGCGAGGGCGTTGAACGCTCCTACCGCTTGACTTGTTGTTGCGTTGACTTGTAGGTTTGTCGCCATTTGCTTTTTCCAGGTACTTGGTGTCCATGGTGCCTATGAGTTCAATGAAGAGCTCCTTCGGCAACGAAGGCTCCCCGAACAGCTGGAAAAACGCGTGAATCTCTGACAGCTGAATCGGATTGGCTGAAAACCCTACAGTGCGTCTAGATGCCAGTACGTTGTAACCTGCAACCACCTCTAAATCTAGACCTGTCAGCTTGGGCTCCCTCAACAGAGCTGGTGGGGTCACGCCAGTCTTCTCCTCCATCTCTTCGAGGAACTTGCGCTTCTTACCCCACTCGCCCTGCCAGACGACCCAAGCCGTCAGTCTTCCCCCATCTCGTCGATGACCTCCTTGCGGAAGTTGGCCAGGTTCAGTGCGTACTCACTGACCCAGTCACGGAATTCAGGATCCGCTTTGAGCGCCGATTCGACGGCCTCTTTGGTGTACGGCACGTCCTGCTTCGTCGAATTGACGACCCTGCGCCAGTCGAGGACCAGGCCTTCGGCCATCGCCTTGGCGAGGATGTCCCGATTCACGATGGGATCGAGGGTGCCCTGCTCCAGCTTCTTCTTGTGCGGCTGCTGCAGCCGTGCCAGACAGCGCTGGAACTTCTTGTTGGAGATGTGTGCGATCAGGAATTCGGAGCCTGAGAATTCGCCCCAGACTCCGGATTCCAGTTGAGAGAGGTCAGCATCTACGGTGAACATTTGAATGTCCTATGGTTGATTACGCAGGATCACGCGTGATCTCGATGACGTTCCCGGAGGTGCCGTCGAGGAGGCCACGCCACTTACCACTGAGCATGACGTCGGAGTTCTTGCCCCCAGACACCACCTCCGCGGATTCGAACTTCGCCCGTGGAATGGCAATGGAATAACTGTTGCCGTCATTGTCTTCGAGACGGAAGCTGAACGGGAATTCCAAGCCTTGGATGAATCGCTCGTACATGGAGCCATCACTGAAGTACAGATCCATGTCGCCGGACACTTCCAAGGTACCCAGCTTGGTGTCACGAGCGGCGAGCGACCCCAAGCACTGGATGGCTCGGATGTTGTTCTTGAGGTTCAGGCCGAGCGAGTTGATGCAGCCGCCGTACGGCACTGAGTCCACGATGAAGTCTTGGACGTTCGTCACCGCATTCATCGGCTGGGTGTCCGTGGGGTCGCCGATGGTCGCGCCGCCGATCTGGCCCTCCGTGGGCGTGTTGCCGAACCCCATGAAGCTGAAGGTGCTCTCGACGATCTTGCCGATCTCCATCTTCAGGTCCCAACCTTCAAGGGACATGCCGTTGTAGTTGTGGTACTGCTGGATGTCCATGTCGGTAAAGTGCTTCTGCACCAGGAACGACCGCAGGATGGTCCCGTTCTCCAGCACGTCAGCCGTCCACGTGCCGCACATCACCGCTTCGATGAAGTCATCGAAAGTGCCGTACGAGAGTTCCGCGTTGATGTCGCCGGAGGCTTCGGCAGACGTCTGGATCAGGTCAGTCTCGACACGGGACGGCGTGATTTCAGCCGACTTGGTGTTTTCGATGTTGAAGTTGATCGACTCGCCCGTGTAACGGATGTGCTTCAGGGTGAGGCCCGTGGCGTTCGCGCCGCCGGTCAGAGTGGCCGCGCCCCACGCCGCATTGGCGGCGGCTTCCGTCGTGGTCAGGGCGTTGCCGGCGGTGCCGGAGCCCTTGGCGCGCGCCGTGAGGGTGGTGGCGGTGGTCGCAGGAGCCTCGACCGTCGGATGTTCCGTGGTCGCAGTGGCGTAATCGGTACCGGGCACGCCGGCGCCGTTCAGGTTGATGGCATTTTGGAGGTTCACCAGTGAAAGGGCGAGCGAGGCCGCCACCTTGACGTGGCCATCGACGTTGGTCAATGCCGATTCGAAGGTGTAGACCTTGCCGTTGATGGTGACGGTCTCCGAATTGGCGAAGTTGGCCGAGCCGGTCAACGTACCAGTCGCCTTGACTGAATTGTCCGGCGTCACGCCCTTGACCGTCTCCAAGGCGTAGCGAAGGACTGTGGTGTCGGATGAAGCCATGATTGTTACTCCGTGAAATCGTAGTAGAACGGGCAACTGACTTGCGCCATCACCCAACCGTCACGTTCCTTGTCATCATTGAACATGTCGGGGACCTTTAACACAACATTCGGTGCAATCAACGGAGCCGTCGCATGCACCACGACGTTCTTCACCATGTCAGCGGCCAACGTGGCCAGAGCTAGTTTCCTGGCAGAGCCAGTACCCGGCTTCACTTTTGCAGTCAACATGAGCAGACCGACTTGGCGGTAGCAACCCTCACGTACCAACGTGCGTTGAGCAGCCTCGCCGAACCGAATCGTGCATTGCAAGTACTCACTGTAAAGTTCGGCGTTGAATGCCACATTGTCGTATTGGACGATCGTGTGTGACCAATTGGCCACCACGAACTCCTCAAGACTCTGTTGGACAACGTCGTATTTCACAGGTACTGAACACTTGCAATGGCCAACCTCAGCACACCATACGGGGCTTGATTCGACCAGCCCGCGTACTCGATCAACTCAGCGTAAGGCTGGTTGTTGGAGATAATCACTATATCGCCTAATCTGAATCCGGACGGCCACCTGAAGGCCGCGCCGCGGATTGGGTTTTCAGGGCCTCGTCCGTTCGTGACGTCCTCTCTGGGCTCGTTGAATGCTATCCGCCAACTGGCTCGGAACGCACCACTGTAGACCGGGGAGAATTTCACTGCAGCACGAAAGATCTGCCCAGCGATATCTCTAACACCTTCCTCTGCGATTTCGTCTAACTGC
>Ga0075370_10000018_pt1 | contig 59800 bp, 52 predicted proteins | sample EndMethybrTD3035_FD_71398 | JGI IMG/M metagenome (GOLD analysis project Ga0075370, IMG submission 71398) | Populus endosphere microbial communities from Tennessee, USA - Endosphere MetaG P. TD hybrid TD303-5 | ecosystem: Host-associated > Plants > Roots > Endosphere | place: USA: Tennessee... | reverse complement strand
CTCTTGACTGGGCACCTCAAGGAAGCAGCGTTGCGAAACAGCTCCCGGATACTTGTCATTGCTTCGCCTGCGCACATCGAAGCCCTCTCGCAAGTGTCGAGCGCGGATCCGATCCCCGGACTGCGGAGCGTCGCACTCGATCCGGGCGCGGCTGTTACCGAAGATATGTTCGGGGATGCGTCGATCCTGGTGATCGAGGTCGACCCGAACAACCGCGCATCGTTGAACCGGGTGGGGCAAATCCGCGAAACGCATCCCCATCTTCCTGTCGTGGCGGCCATCGACGGGGCCAACGTGTCGCTGGTGCGCACGCTGGTGCGCGAAGGCATCAGCGATGTTGTCTCCTTGCCGTTCGAACTTACCGAACTTCTCCAGATTTCGCTCGACGCCGTTGCCAAGCATGACGCGGCAATTACCGACAGCACCGCGCTGGCGCCGCTGGTCGCAGTTGCCCGCTCGATCGGCGGCTGCGGCGCGACATCGATCCTGACCAACCTTGCCGCAGATTTCGCCGCAAATGACCACACAGGGCGCGGCGTCATCATCGTCGATCTCGATCTGCAGTTCGGCAGTGTCGCCGAGTATCTCGGGGTCAAGCCGCGCGGCAATCTGTCGGATCTGCTCGGTGCCGAAGACCGGCTGGACGAAGATCTGCTGCATTCGGTTGCAACCGATGCCGGCGGCGGTGTTTCGGTGATCGCGGCACCCGATACGATCATGCCGCTCGAATCCGTCGACACCGATGCGCTGCTCCGGATGATACGCCTTTTGCGCCAGCAATATGGTTATGTGCTGATCGATCTTCCCGCGAACTGGACCAATTGGGGGCTTTCGTCGGCGCTCGCCGCGGATTCGATCCTGCTGGTCGTCGAACTGACCGTGTCCAGTTTGCGTCAGGCCAAGCGCAGGCTGGAGCTGTTCCAGTCGGTCGGCATTGACAGCCGCGCCGTGCAAATTGTCGTCAACCGCGTGGAACGCCGCCTTTTCAAGGCGATCAACCTGGATGATGTTTCGGAGACACTCGGGCAGCCGGTATTGGGGAGCATTTCGCTCGAAGCGCCGCTGGTCAGCACGGCGCAGAACCAGGGTGTGCTAGTCAGTAACCTCCACAGGAAAAACCGTTTCTCCAAGGATATCGCCCAGATTGGCGCTCTGCTGCGTGACGGGCGTCTGGCAAGAGGCCACTGATCATGTGGCAGCTCCGCCGGACAGGAAACGACGCGGAAACCCCGGCAGTGCCCGGTGGTGCGGCAGCCGCGAGCCCGAGCGCGTCCCCGGTGCCCCCGACCGAAGTTTCCGATCGCATCAGTTCGCTCAAGGTGCAAATTCACAAGCAGCTGATTGACCGCATCAACCTGTCGATGCTCGACAAGATGCCGCAAGAGCAGATCGCGCGTGAAGTCTCCGACATTGTTGGCGAATTGCTCGAAACCAGTGGTGAAGTGCTCAATCGCAACGAGCGGGCGGCACTGTGCAACGATGTGCTCGATGAATTGCTGGGGCTGGGGCCGCTTGAGCCGCTGCTCAAGGACGAGACAATCAACGATATTCTGGTCAACGGTCACGAGAGTGTGTTCGTCGAGCGCTTCGGAATGCTCGAAAAAGTCGCCACGCGTTTTCAGGATGAGAAGCACCTGCTGCGCATCATCCAGAAGATCGTCAGCGCCGTCGGCCGCCGTGTCGACGAGTCCTCGCCATTCGTCGATGCCCGGCTCGCCGATGGCTCGCGTGTCAATGCGATCGTCGCGCCGCTGGCGATCGATGGCTCGCTGCTGTCGATCCGCAAGTTTTCCAAGAAACCGATCAGCATGGCGCGCATGATCGAGCTGGGGTCGGTTCCGCCGGCCATGGCCGAAATCCTGCAGGGCATCGTCAAGGGAAGGCGCAACGTCATCATTTCGGGCGGCACCGGCTCGGGCAAGACGACGATGCTCAATGCCCTGTCGTCATACATCGACGAGCGCGAGCGTATCGTCACGATCGAGGATTCGGCCGAGCTGCAATTGCAGCAGGAGCACGTAGCCCGGCTTGAGACGCGGCCTTCGAACATCGAGGGCAAGGGCGAAGTCAACCAGCGCGATCTGGTCAAGAATGCCCTGCGCATGCGTCCGGACAGGATCATCCTGGGCGAATGCCGTGCCGGCGAGGCCTTTGACATGCTTCAGGCGATGAACACCGGGCACGACGGTTCGATGACCACGGTTCACGCCAATACGCCGCGCGATGCACTCTCGCGCATCGAGCAGATGGTCGGCATGAGCGGGATCGATATTCCCGCCCGTTCCGCCCGCGCGCAGATCGCCGCGGCAATCAATGTGGTCCTGCAGATCGGCCGGCTCAGCGACGGCAAGCGCAAGGTTCTGTCGCTCAGCGAAGTGACCGGGATGGAAGGCGAGACGATCACCATGCAGGAGATCTTCCGCTTCAAGATGAGCGGCCGGGACGATGCCGGAAACGTGCTCGGCCATTTCGAGGCAACGGGTATTCGTCCCAAGTTCGCCTCCGAGCTTGCCAGCCTTGGCGTTCATCTGGATCCTGCCCTGTTCAGTCCGCAGTCGCGCTTCGAGGCGACATGACCGCCCTGCTCATCCGGATGGTCATTCTTATCGCGATCTTCGCGTCGGTTTTCCTGATCTCGCAGCTCGTGATGAATGCCATTGCGAACTGGAGGAGCGACCGCACTGCCGTCAATCGCCGGCTGACCATGCTGCGCTCAGGGCTTGATCGCGATCGCGTAAACCAGAGCCTGCTGAAGAATGCGCCGCCCATTCTCTCGCCGGATGCCGGATTGCCGGAAAGGCTCCACGTCGGGCTTGTCCGGATGGTGATGATGTCGGGCGTGCGGTTCGATACGCGTCAGCTGCTGATTGGCATGGCGATCGCCGCCTGTGCCCTCACCGGAGGCATCCTGCTGCTTGCGCTGGGTGCGCAATTCCGGTTGACGGCGGGCGTCATCCAACTGGTACTGGTCATCTCGGTGGCCATTGCCGTGGGCTTGCCGTTGATGGTGATCAGCAATCTCGCCCAGCGCCGCTACAAGCGCATGGAAGAGCAGTTTCCCATCGCAGTCGACATATTCACCCGCTCGCTGCGCGCCGGCCACCCGATTGCATCGGCCATTTTCCTGGTGACCGAGGAAATGAGCGATCCCATCGGCAGTGAATTCGGTCTCGTCTCGGACGAAGTCTCTTATGGCGCGGAACTGACGGACGCGCTGGCAGCCATGGCCGAGCGCTGGAACCTGGAAGACATGCGGATGTTTGTCGTCTCGGTTTCCGTGCAAAGCGAAACGGGCGGCAACCTTGCGGAAATTCTTGAAAACCTTTCGTCCGTGATCCGGGCGCGCGCCTCGATGTACATGAAAGTCCGCGCCTTGAGCTCGGAAGGACGGATGAGCGGCTGGATGCTGACAGTCCTGCCCGTGCTCACGCTTATCAGCATGTTTCTGGTCAGTCCGGGCTTCTATCTCGATGTGGCGCAGGATCCGATCTTCCTGATCGGCTTTCCGGGACTGCTCGTGCTTTACATCATCGGCGTGCTGGTGATCCGGCAAATTATCGATCTGAAGGTCTGAAATGCTCGATTTTCTCGCCACCAATCCTGTCGCCCGGGTCGCTACGCTGATCATGCTGTTCGCGGCGGTGGTTGGCCTGGCGCTCGCGGTCCTGGCTGCCATCCGCCAGCGGGTCGGCGTGCGCGGCGAATTGCGTTCTATCGCCGATACGCGCGGCGGCAGTGGCGGTATCTCCACGCTGCGCGACCGGCGGGACGATCAATGGAGCCGACTGGTCGACAGGATCGAACGTGCTGGCCTGAATCTCACTGATACCAAGTCGGATCAGCTCCGCGAAAAGATGGTTGCGGCGGGCTTCGATTCTCCCTCGGCGCCACGGATCTACACGCTGATCCGGCTGGCGCTGGTGATCATACTGCCATCGATCTTCGTCGCGTTGAGCCTGCTCAGCGGCAAGGAGCTGTCCTATTTCAAGCTCTACGTCTACGGATCGATAGCAGCACTGGCGGGGTTGTACCTGCCCGCCCTGTTCGTCCGGGCCAAGGCCGACAGGCGGCGCGACGACCTGGTCAATGGCTTTCCCGATTGCCTCGATCTGATGCTGGTCTGCGTCGAGGCCGGGCTTGGCCTTGAAGCCGCGTTGGACCGCGTGGGGCGCGAAACCGCGACATCGCATCCGCTGGTTTCTAAGATGCTGATCACTGCCACGCTGCAATTGCGCGCGGGCGCATCACGCGAAGCGGCGCTGCGCAAGATGGCGGAAGCTGCGGGTGTCGACGAGATCAGTTCGTTCGCAACGCTGCTGATCCAGTCCGACAAGCTGGGCACCAGCATCGCCACGACCTTGCGCATCTATTCAGCCGAGATGCGCGAGCGCAGGCGGATGCGGGCCGAGGAAAAGGCGCATCGTATTCCCGTGCTGATTTCCATTCCCCTCGTCACCTGCATGTTGCCGGTGATGATCGGCGTGCTGATGCTGCCCGCCTTGGTCCGTGTTGTTCGCCAGCTTATTCCCGCCATGACAGGAGGATAGAAATGCGTAACGTCCCAGTTCGAGCCGCCGTTCTGATTGCGCTCTCGCTACCGCTCGGAGCGTGCAATTCCTTCCTCGGCATTCACTTCGCGCGTCATACGCCGCGCGCGGTGCCGCCGGCAGCGGCCGTGCCCGCACAAGCCGCACAAAGCGCCACCGCGATCGGCCGCCAGCAACTCGCAGATGGCCAGACCGGGCTCGCGATCGAATCCTTCCAGCGCGCCCTTGCCTCTGGCGAGGAAGTAGCGCCTGCGCTCAATGGCATGGGCGTGGCCTATGCGCGGCTGGAACGCTTCGATCTTGCCCAGCGCTACTTCGAACAGGCGATAGCGAGCGATCCTGCTAACCCCCGGTATGCCGACAATCTCACCCGGCTGACGCGGTCGCCGGTATTCGCGATGCTTCAGGCCCGCCAAATTGCCCGCACTGCTGCGCTACAGATCGACGCACCAGCGGCGCTTGGCACCCGGCCTGCCCAGACCGCGGTTTCCGCTACAGCCACAGGCAAAATGCAGCGCGTTTCGCGAGGAGAAGTCCGCATCGCAACGGTCGCACCCCAGTCGGCGCCGGTCGCCAGGGGACAGGCGATGCTCGAGCGGCAATTCAAGCCGCTTGTCCGCATTGCTCTCGGTGGAGCGCAACCGCAGAGGCCGCAATCATTCGTCAGGTTTGAGTTGCCGCAGGCAGGTCCTGCCGGAGCGAAGCCCGCGGCGAGCGCTGCCGAGGCCAGTAAAGCGGGCAGGCGCCGTTGAATCTGGAAACCTGGGCGCCGATTGCCGCACTTACCGGACTCTGCGCCGCTGCCGCTTGGCTTGACCTGACGCAGCGACGCATACCCAACTGGCTTTGCGCCCTGACGCTTGTTGTCGGCCTCGTCCTGGCCGCGGCCACCGGCGGCTTCGCCGGACTGGGCAGTCATGCCCTCCACGCAGGGCTGGCCCTGCTGGGCGGCATGGCCCTGTTCGCGCTGGGCGGACTGGGCGGCGGCGATGCCAAATTCTATGCCGCTGCGGCCAGCTGGTTTGGCCTTGGCCAGGCAACCTTGCTGCTGGTCTATGTAGCGCTGAGCGGGCTCGCCTTGCTGATCGGCTGGTTCATCTACCGGCGCGTAAAGGGCATCCCGATGCGGCAAAAGAGTGCCGATCCGATGGATGGGCTGCCTTACGGGATTGCCATTGCGGCAGGGACGATTGCGACTGTTTTGATGTGAGCGGTCAGGGTGCGGGATTGGCGATGCGATGCCGGCAATCACCCCAGATGGCGATCAGATTCTTTCGGCCAATTTCGTATGCCGTCTGAGTTTCGATAATTCGACAGTTCTTTAGCACGTAGGTTTTGACGGCAGCCCTTGTCTCTCTGTTCGCAGGAATATTTTTCGGATTTACGCCGATCGCCACAACGGATGGTTCGCCGTGCAGAATCCTTCGAACTTCTTGCAGAGTGTCGATCTGACTCACATTCCTCTCAATCAGGTGATTCAAGTGGTGAGGGAATGCTAGAGGTGTGAGCGGACGTTTGTCCGCTAGCGCGTAGAGGTAGGGCGGCGCATCGAACACCAGCAGACCTCCACCTGAATCATGCAATTTTATGGCTTTGGCCATTTTTTCCATCGAATCTATCGACATGCGGCGCTCGGCGCGGTCGAATGGGCTGTACAGGACCATCGTGAATACTGCCAACAGGGCACCCAGGAAGAGGCCCACATCCCGGCGCCCGAGTATTACGCTGGAAGTGATAGCCAAGGGTACGAGCAATGGCAGCGCATAATGCGTATAGAAATTGGGAACAGCGAGCACGCCGATCATCGCAGCGATCGTCCAGGCGCTGAGAATTGAAAGGTCTGGTTTGTCCAGAGCATTCCGATCGGTGATGCAAAGACCAAGCCATGTAAGCGCCAGATAGGGATAGGTCCGCAGGCACATCCTCAGTGCGCCGCTTGCCATAATCAAAAGATCCGGCTTCGCTTTCGCCAGATTCGACGTCACCATCGCCTGCCAGAATTCGGGCCAATGGCCGATCCACCAATAGGTCGTAGCCGTCAGCACGGTCGGCAATGCGCCCAGTGCCGCGCAGGTCAGGATGATCGCTGCGCTGCGCAATGCCGGTGCGCCGCTGCGCAGCAGATACCAGGCCACCACCAGTCCGAAGAAAACCGCCTCGAACAATGTCGTCTGCTTCACGGTCAGGGCCAGGCCGGCAAGCGCCATTGCCAGGAACACGCGCCATCCGGCCTGACCGCGCATCAGTTGCGGGCGGGCGCCGAGCACCAGCAGGGCCGCGCTGGCAATCAGCAGATTATAGAACACCGGGCTCTGCCCGCCATAGCCTTCCTGCGGGCCAAGCATGAACAGATAGGAAGCGCCAGCCAGCAGCCCCCCTTGCGTTCCGGCCCAGCGCCGCGCAATCAGGTTGATGACCATCGCGGTGCATGAAGCAAACAGCCATGCGGCCACCTGGTAAGCGACTACCGAAGTCGAGATTCCGGCAATCGCCCAGTAGATCAGGAACAGCCCCACCGGCTTGCGATCCCAGATGTCGACATAGGGGATCGCCCCGTGGTGCATCTCCTGGCCGACGAGGAAATAGAACGTTTCGTCGACATGCAGGTTGGTGTCGCCGAAGGTCGAGCAGCGCAGCAGCAGACCGAGAACCAGCAGCACTGCAAATTGCCGCCAGCGCGCACCCAAATGGCGATTGAAGAACCCGGGCGTATCGGGAAACTGGTCAAGCCAGGTGACGACAGTTCGGTATGCAGCGATCAAGTCTGGTTGCCCCTGGAATCGGGCGTGAACCTAATGAATTCGTGTTCCAAGGCAATGATGAAAGGTGAGTGAAAACCCCAGCTAGAACCGCCGGATGATCGCCCGGTAAAGATGCGTGTCTGCCAGCGAGTAATAGAGCCAGATCTGATCTTCGACGGTTACTACCGATGCGGCGAAGGCGATGTCTGTGGCCGTGCGCTCCAGCGCCGGTGGCGGGACGATCAGTGGCTCAATGCAGCGATCCACGACCGTGGAATATTCCGCATCGAATGCGATCCAGCCAATGCGCCAGCGCGCATCGCGCGTCGCGCCATTGTAGAACATGACCGGCATGGTCTTGTCGGTCGTGAGCAGGGGCCCCGTCGACAGGTGCCAGTTGTCCCAGCCATCGAGGCGCGGCGCGAAAGGATCGCTCTCGTCGGTCCAGGGCCCGGCAATGTCGTCGCCAATTGCCAGGCCCACCAGCGAGGCATCGTTGCGCGCATATTCGAAGAACATTCGCCAACTGCCGCGTTCGGTGCGGTCGACAGTCGCTTCCTTGATATTGCCCATCGTCGGCGTGCTGGGCATTGCGACGCCCTTTTTCTCAAGCGCACTGATCGAGGGACCTACCGCGTAGAGCATCTCGCCATGGCTGCGAGTGGCATCGACGCCCGTGTAATAGATGACCACGCTCCCATCTTTCCGGAACACCGGGGTCGGGTCTTCGCATCCGCCGATATCATCAGGGCCGGGGCCGGGGGAAAGCACCGGCGTATCGGTCGCGGTGAAGCATAGGCCATCCGGGCTGGTCGCGTACCAGATGGTCCCGGTATCGCCGCTTTCACCCGCTCTCGGTACTGCGCGGACAAGCATGGCGAACTGACCGTCATCCGCTCGCCAGACATAGGGACTCATCAAATCCCGCTGCGAAACGGCTTCGTTGCCCATCATCGCGATCGGATCCAACTGCTCGACATTGAAATCGACCTGCTGCGGCATTGTTTGTCAGGCTCCCAGCGCGACAGTGAGGGAAAGGGCGCCGTCGATCGTGACGGTTGTTCCGCTGATATAATCTGCGGCTGGCGAAAGCAGGAATTTGACCAATTCCGCCACTTCGTCGGGCCGGCCAGCGCGTCCCCAGGGAATGTTGGCTTCCAGCTTGGCGCGGTATTCACTGTCTTCCAGCGCATGTTCGTTCATTGGCGTCAGGATCATGCCCGGCGCCACACCGTTCACCGCGATGCCCAAAGGCGCAAGTTCCAGCGCCAGCGTCGCCGTAAGCTGGGAAAGGCCGCCTTTGGCCGAGTCATAATCGACCGCTCCGGGCCGCGGCGCACGCTCGTGGATCGAGGATATGTTTACGATCCGGCCCTTCATGCCCTTGGCCTCAAGCCCCCTGACGAAATCGCGGCAGGTCAGGAACGGGCCATAGAGGTCTGACCGGACGACTCTGTCGAATTGAGCCAGTTCCATGTCCTTGATGAACACGCCGCTCATATTGAGCCCCGCCGAATTGACCAGCAGGCTAACCGGGCCGAATGCAGCTTCGGCCGCGGCGAACAGGCGCGCCACACCGGCCTCGTCGCTGACGTCCGTTTGCACGGCAATGGCGCGATCATCGCCGCCAATAGCAGCGCAGACCTGCTTTGCAGCGGCTTCATCCCTGAAGTAGGTAATCACTACGCGCGCTCCGGCCTCGCCAAGTGACTTGGCACATGCTGCGCCAATGCCGGATTCACCGCCAGTTACGAGTGCTACGCTGTTATCGAACATCGTCAAATCTCCGGCCAGGATGTTGGGCTCAGGAACTCAGTCCAACAGGCTGATATGCATCGCGAAATGCCTGCTGGCGCCCGGCGCTATGTCAATCATCCCGGGCTTTTCGCGGATATCGCCGACAAACCCCGCGGGGTCGGACGTCCCCTGCCATGGTTCGATGCAGATGAATTCGGCGCCGGGCCTGGTCCAGACGCCAAGAGTGGGAAAGTCGGCAAAGTCGATCTCGAGTTTGGGGCCCCGCTGCGCCCCGTAAGTCACGCGCCGGCTGGCAAGCCTGTCGAAAATAAGCGCATCGGCAATGAACAGCTCGTCGCGAAGCAACAGGGTGTTGCCAACGACAGGCGTCTGCTCGGCGGCGGGGAGCAGAAGACCGTCGTGGTCAATGCGCCGCACGGGGGCAGGCTCGTCAGCTGCGAAGCGCAGCCAGTGCTCGCCGCGAGGTTGTCCATACGGCAAGGGCCAGCGGAGCGCCGGATGAAAGCCGAAGCTTGCCGGCATGCTGGTGTCACCCGCATTGGCGATCACCGCAGCGACCGTAAGAGAAGACGCCGCAAGCGAGAAGCGGATGTCGAGCTGGAATTCAAAGGGGTAAAGCGCCCGCGTGGCATCCGATGCGCTCAGCCTGAAAGTCGCTGTATCAGCTGCGTCCTCGACGATGTCGAAAGTCGAATGGCGGGCAAAGCCATGCTTGGGCATGGCGTAGTTCTGGCCATCCAGCCGATAGCCGCCGCCTGCCAGCATGCCGATCACCGGGAATAGGACAGGCGCCCGCCCGGTCCAGTATGCCGGATCGCCATTCCACTGGAGCTCACGCGCGTCACTGGTGGTCAAATGCTGGAGTTCCGCGCCGTACGCAGTGATCCCGGCCGTAAGCCTGCCAGATGAGATGGTGGCACAGGCATGGGTCATGGCATGCGAAGACCGCTTGGGCGACGAGGTCTGCCGGCCACCACTGTCAATCGACTACATCCAGCTAGCGCACATAGACTGGCAGCGAATGTGGGGGTTTTCACGAGAGGCATCCGACTTTTGAAGGTTACCGCAATAACCGGGAGTAACCGTCATTGTTCCTGCGCTTGGCTGGGAACCGTCCTCGTCGACGTTCGGCGACGAAGTGGAATTAGCGTTCCTGTTCCTGGCATGCGCCGATGCAAGTTACATGAGCGGACAGACACTCCACCCCAACGGCGACACCATCATGAATTCCTGAACGCCGGATTGCCCGCACTGAAAACTTGGAGGGGAAGGCAGGGGAACCAACGCCACTTTACTGGCGTTTTACCGCTGCGAATGTTCGCATAGTTCAAGGGCCTGGCCATCAAGATTGACGAAACTTCCGCCGGAGCCGCGCCGCCGTCAGAGCAGGTAGCATGACTCCGCGCTGGCCTTCGAACCTGTGGATCGTCCGCCACGGCCAGAGCGCGGGCAATGTCGCGCGCGATGCGGCGCACGCAGAAGGCCTGGCTCGGATTGCGCTGACCCACCGCGATGTCGATGTGCCGCTGTCCGATCTCGGCCGCGAACAGGCCAGTGCACTGGGAAGCTGGTTTTCCTCGTTCGAAGCGCTGGAGAAGCCCGAATTTCTGTTGGCTTCGCCCTATGTCCGCGCCGTGCAGACTGCCGAACTATACCGCGCTGCAGGAGGCTGCGATCCTGACGTGCCAGTCTGTATCGACGAGCGGCTGCGCGAAAAGGAATTCGGCATTCTGGATGGGCTGACGACGGCGGGCGTCGGCCAATTGCAGCCCGAACAGGCAGCATTCCGCCAATTGCTCGGTAAGTTCTATCATCGCCCGCCTGGAGGCGAATCCTGGGTCGATGTGATCTTTCGTCTGCGCGCGCTGATGGACACTGTTTCGCTGCATTATGGCGGGCGGCGGGTAATGATCGTGGCGCATCAGGTCGTCGTGCTGTGCCTGCGCTATGTGATCGAAAATCTCTCCGAAGAGGAGATTCTGGCGATCGACCGCGAAGGCGACGTCGCCAATTGCGCGATCACCGAATACCGGCTCGATGCCGCCTCAGGCCGCGATGGCAAGCTGGTACTCGCGCGCTACAATGTGACCGCGCCGCTCACCGAACAGGCAACGCCGGTCACGGCCGCGCCAGACAAGATGGTTGCCGCGCGTGGCTGATCGCCCGCATCCCCTCAATGACCGCTGGCTAAGGTCACACCCGCTGCCCGTCCCGGACGAGGCTGCCGACAAGAATTCGCGCGGCCGAGTGCTGGCGATTGGCGGCTCACGGATAGTGCCGGGGGGTATTCAGTTGACCGTAGAGGCGGCACTGCGCGCGGGCGCGGGCAAAATCCAGGTTGCGACAATCAAGCGCGCGGCCCCGGCGCTGGGGATTGCCATGCCCGAAGTGGCTGTGTTCGCAATGCCGGAAAACGCCGCGGGCGAGATCGCATTGCGAGAGCCTGCGCGGCTTTCCGAATTGCTCGGAAAATGCGATTCCGTTGTCGCCGGGCCGGCAATGTCAGATGCAAAAGCCGCGTCGAGGATCACCGGGCATTTGCTCAAGACGAGCGAAGCTCAGCTGGTGCTCGATGCGGCGATGCTGATGGACCTTTCCCGGCACGCGGTTCGGCTGCGCTCGCTCGCGCGGCCTGCGGTACTGACGCCGCATATCGGCGAACTGGCGGCGATGCTGGCCTGCGATGCTGACGAGATCGAGGAAGATCGCCTGGCCGCCGTGAAAAACGCAAGCGAGCATTTCGGTGCGGTCTGCGTGCTCAAGGGCGCAACCAGCCTGATTGCCGCGCCGGACGGGCAGGTATTCGCTTATGCCGGGGGCGGAGTGGGCCTCGCCACTGGAGGCTCGGGCGACGTGCTCGCAGGGATCGTGGCCGGTCTCTGTGCCCGCGGCACCGAACCGCTCGACGCGGCGCTCTGGGCGGTGTGGCTCCACGGCGAGGCAGGGCGGCTGTGCGCCGAGCAGATTGGACCGATCGGTTTCCTCGCACGCGAATTGCTCGCGCATTTGCCGGGGCTGATGCGAACACCGGATAGCTCTGATGGGAGCAGGATAAAGACTCGCAAATAGCTGCGACGCTGTCGGGGAGGCGAACATTTTCGGCTCTCGCCAAGGAACTATCCTCTCAGCCTCTCGTTCCACTCATGTCATTCCGCGGGACAAACTGTCCGCGCGAAACGCAGATCGGGGCCGAATTGGCACGGTCTGCCGCCCATCACAGGAATGACAGGTCGTGGGTCAAAGGGATGTCTCAAATGCTCGTCGATGAATGTGCGCGGCAACGTGCCGAGGAAGATTTGTTCGAAGCGATTGCGGCGCCCGAATTCCCGTGCGTCGGGGCAAAGTCGGCGCTGGCGCGCGGATCGCTCAAGGTTCTGGCCTGCCATTCGCTTGAAAGCAGCTGGGACGATCTGAAGATCCATCAAGCACTGCTGCAATGGGCGGAAGATTACCGCCGCGACCCGAGCGGGCTGCGCAGCCTTGCCGTGACTTTCGAAGGCCCGCTCGATCTCGACGAGGCGCGTTTCGAGGCGCTGATGTGGCAGCGCATCCAGTCCTTTGCCGACAAGGATTCCTGGCTGGGCCAGAATTATGACGAACGCGTCAGCCCCGACCCGCAGGACAGCCATTTTTCGCTGAGTTTCGGTGAAGAAGCTTTCTTCGTCGTCGGACTCCACCCGCATGCTTCGCGGCCCGCGCGGCGTTTTCCCCGGCCGACGCTGGTATTCAACCTCCACGATCAGTTCGAGCGGCTTCGAGAAGAAGGGCGCTACGACCGGATGCGCTCGAAAATCCTCGAGCGCGACATTGCTCTGGCGGGTGACGTCAATCCGATGCTGGGCAAGCATGGTGAAGTCAGTGCCGCCGCCCAGTATAGCGGCCGAGTGGTTGATGAAGATTGGCGCTGCCCGTTCCGCGACCAGCGCGCCGACCAGTGACGGCCTCGCGCATTCCGCCCCGCAGCGGCACGGCATTCCGGCTCAGGGCAGGGCAGACACTCAAAGTGACTGATCCGCAAGGCATGCAGGTCTGCGATCTGCTTGCCTACAACGCGGCGGACCTACGCGAGGTTATCTCGTCCGGGCGGACTTTCGACTATGAAGAGACAATCCGCCTGACTACGGGCAACCGGCTGTGGTCCAATCGGTCGAACCCGCTACTCGACATCATCGAGGATACCGTTGGCCGCCACGATTTCCTGCTGACGCCGTGCAGCGAGGCGACTTTCCGGCATTTTTACCCCGACGAGCCAGTGCACCGTGGCTGCTTCGGCAATTTGGCCGAGGCTCTCGCGCCGTATGGCATTGAACCCGATGCCATCCCGACGGCATTCAATGTCTTCATGAATGTGCCCGTCGATGGCGAGAGCGGCCGGTTGCAAGTGCTTCCGCCGGTCAGCCTTGCGGGCGATTTCGTGCGTTTGCGCGCGGCGATCGATCTGGTGATCGGATTGACGGCGTGTTCGGCCGGTGCCTCGAACGGGGGAAGTTTCAAGCCGATCGACTTCGAAATAGAGCCATAGCTGGGGCAAGTGGAATTACCGGAGTTTAATCTGCCGGTCACTGCGCCGGAATGCAGAGTTGCCTACACGTTCTCGCCGCGTGCGCAGTGTGATGCGCGTCAGCCATGGGGCAGGCAGTGGAACGACCGATTTTCTACGATGCAAGCGGTCGGCGCAATCGCTGGACTGTCAGGAGCTTCCTGGCCGGGCTGATCCTGCTGGTCATTACGGCGGCCGTCTTCGCGGCGACCGTGATCGATGTGCCCATTCCGAGGCCGTTGTTGCTGAGCATGGAGCGCCCCCAGCCGCGTCCGCTAGCCCAGAAAGTGAGCCGGACGATTGCGCAGATACGCTCATGGATGCCGGGCGGCGGCACAGCGGCGCAGCGCAATCTCAAGCAAGTCAAAGTCGGCTTTTATGTTCCGTGGGACGATGCGAGCCGTGCCTCATTGGTCGCGCATATCAGGGAACTGGACTGGCTGGTTGCCGGGCTGATTTCGGTTACCGGCGCGGACCACCATCTCACAGTCTTCCCCGATCGCCAGCTCGATACCCTGATTGCCGCGACACCGCGCCCGCCGGCAGTGGTGCCGATGGTGCAGAATGTGCTGAACGGCAAATGGGACGGCAACGGCATGGCGGCTCTGCTCCACGACCCCAAGGCCCGCGCCGTGCTGCTGGACCGCCTGGAACCCCAGCTCGCCGCGCACAATGCCATTGGTGTGATGTTCGACTTCGAGGAATTGCCCGCTTCGGCGCAAGGTGACTATCTGCGGTTTCTGGCCCAGGCGAAGCAGCGCTATGCCGCGCATCACTGGCTGATCACACTCGCGGTGCCGGTCGATAATGATGAGTGGAACTTGCGCGCTTATGCCAGGGTCGCCGACCGGCTGGTGTTGATGGACTATGACGAGCACACCACGGACGCAGAAGCAGGGCCAGTGGCAAGCCAGAAATGGTTCGTCGATCACCTGAAATCGGCGCTTGCGGCTGTCCCGCGCGACAAGGCCATTGTCGGCATTGGCAGCTATACTTACGACTGGACTGGCAATGGCAAGGGCGACACCGGCTCGGTCGAAGACGCCTGGCTTGCCGCCCATGACAGCGAGGCGCCTGTCACTTTCGACAAGGCAAGCGGCAATCCAACTTTCAGTTATCAGGAAAACGGCGATGCCCACACCGTGTGGTTTCTGGACGCGGCGAGTGCCTGGAACCAGCTGCGCGCGACCAATATGGAAGGCGTCGCCGGGGTTGCATTGTGGCGGCTCGGCACCGAAGATCCCGGTGTCTGGCCGGTACTCGATGCCTACAAGCAGGGCGGATTGCCGGATTTGCGCAAGCTGCGCTCTCAGGGCGATGTCGATATCGAAGGCAATGGCGAAATCCTGCGGATCGAGGAAGCGCCGGTCGACGGCAGCCGCACGCTGGTCCAGGACAAGCAGGGCCTCGTGGTCGACGAGCAATACCATTCGCTGCCCACGCCTTATGTCATCCGCCGGGCGGGGTATCAGAAGGGGATGGTTGCGCTGACATTCGACGATGGGCCGGACCCGGAATGGACGCCGCAAATCCTCGATATCCTGAAAGCCAAGCACGTTCCCGCGACTTTCTTCGTGATTGGCGAGAATGCCATGCCGCATCCGTTCCTGCTCAAACGGATTGTCGATGAAGGCAGCGAGCTGGGCAATCATAGCTTTACCCACCCAAACCTTGCGCAAGTATCTGCCGAAGGCACCCGGATCGAGCTCAACAGCACACGGCGGCTGGTCGAGGCTTATACCGGCCATTCACTGCGCCTGTTTCGCGCGCCTTATTTCGGCGATGCCGAGCCGACGACTGCCAACGAAATTGTGCCGGCGCTGGTGGCGCAGCAGAACGGCTACACAAACGTCGGCCTGCACGTCGATCCTGATGACTGGAAGAAGCCGGGCGTGGACGCCATCGTCAGGGCCGCGATCGATCAGGTGCGCACGGATAGCCCGGAAAATTCCGGTCAGATCGTGCTGCTCCACGATGGCGGCGGGGACCGGGCGCAGACCGTGGCGGCGCTGCCGCGCATCATCGATGGCCTGCGCGCGAAAGGCTATCGCTTCGTGCCGGTCTCTCAGCTGGCCGGACTGTCGCGAGAGGCCGTGATGCCCAAGGTCAGCGGGCGGGATCTTATGGCAGTGCGCGCCGATGTCGGCGTGTTCCTGTTCTTCGGCATGATCGGATACGCGCTCAACTGGCTGTTCTTTGCAGTAATCGCGCTGGGACTTGGCCGGGCTGTCTTGCTGGCCGTTCTGGCATGGACCGGCAGCAGGCCCAGGAACCAGCCAGTGCCGCCGCCGATCGATTCCGCGCAATTTGTCTCAGTGCTGATTCCGGCTTTCAACGAGGCGAAAGTGATCGAAGCCTCGGTTCGGCGCGTGCTGACGAGCACTGATGTCTCGCTCGAAATCATCGTGATCGACGATGGTTCGAAGGATGACACCAGCGCCATCGTGTCGCGTGCGTTTGGCGATGATCTGCGCGTGCAATTGCTGACTTTGTCCAATGGCGGAAAGGCGCGCGCGCTCAACCAGGGCCTCAGGATTGCGAAAGGCGAGATCATCATCGCGCTTGATGCCGATACCCAGTTCGAATCCGAGACTATCGCCAAGCTGGCGCGCTGGTTTGCCGATCCGGAAATCGGGGCGGTGGCGGGCAATGCCAAAGTCGGCAATCGCCACAATCTCGTCACGCGCTGGCAGGCCATCGAATATGTCACGTCGCAGAATCTGGAGCGGCGCGCACTTGCCCGGTTCGATGCGATCATGGTCGTGCCGGGGGCCGTCGGCGCGTGGCGCCGCGCCGCGCTGGATTCAGTCGGTGGCTATCCGGTCGATACACTCGCCGAGGATCAGGATCTGACCATCGCGATCCAGCGCAAGGGCTGGAGGATCGGCTACGATGTCGACGCGGTCGCCTGGACCGAGGCGCCAGAGAGCTTCACGGCGCTGGCCAGGCAGCGCTTTCGCTGGGCTTTCGGCACGCTGCAATGCCTGTGGAAACACAGGAGCATTCTGCGCGAACGCAAGCCCGAAGGACTGGCCTTCATAGGCGTACCGCAAGCCTGGCTGTTCCAGATCGGTTTCGCGCTCATTTCGCCGCTGATCGATCTTGCCCTGCTGGTCAGCATTGTCTCCACCTGGCTGCGTGTCGAACAGCACGGATGGGCACAGACACAGACTGACGTCTTTCGCATGGCGTTCTACTGGATCGTGTTCACTGGCATTGACGTGATGTGCGGCTGGGTCGCCTATCGCCTCGAACAGCGCGAGAGACGCTATCCGGCATTGCTGTTGGTGGCACAGCGCTTCGTCTATCGCCAGCTGATGTATGGCGTGGTCATCCGCGCCGTGATCAATGCCATGCGCGGTCCCTGGGTGGGATGGGGCAAGCTCGAGCGTAGCGGCCGGGTTGAGGCCATGAGCCGTACCTAGACAGGACAGGCTCAAGTTCAGCCTTTGAGAGTCAGCGTCACTTTCAATCCCGCCGCATTGTCGCCCAGCTCGATATCGCCGCCATGCAGCCGGGCGACGGCCTCGACGAGAGACAGGCCCAGGCCCGAACCCGAAATGTTGCGGGCCGGATCGAGCCGACCGAATTTCCTCAGGGCTTCCCCGCGGCGCTCGCTGGGAATGCCAGGACCATTGTCGGCGACGACAATCGAGATTCCGCTAGCTACCGGATGTGCAGACAAGACAACCTTGCTGGCACCTTCGGCATATTTGATCGCGTTTTCGATGAGATTGCCCAGTGCCTGGCTGAGAAGCTCGCGGTGCAGAGGCATGGTCAAGTGGGGCGGGGCCTCGCTCGAGAGAGCAATGCCCCGGTCTTCAGCTACCGGGCCGTAAACTTCGACCAGATCGGCCAGAAGCAGCGCAACGTCGGTCTGGGCGAAGCGTTCGCGGCCGATGCCGGCTTCGGCGCGGCTGATCTGCAAGGCAGTCGACAGCATCGCCAACAAGGTCTCCGCTTCGGCCGAGACTTTTTCCAGCGCGTCGAGCGCGGCAGGATCCCTGGTGTCGAGGATCGCGCGCTCGAGCACCGATTTGAGCCGGGTGATGGGCGAACGCAGATCGTGCGCGAGGCCGTCAGTGACGATGCGCAGTTCGCCGACCAGCACTTCGATCCGGTCGAGCATGGCATTCACGCCGTGGCCCAGCATGTCGAAACTGTCGCCGCTGCCGTCCTGGCGGACTCGCTGGGACAAGTCTCCCGCGGCGACAGCTTCGGCAGTCCTGGCAATGCCCTGGACCCGCGCATTGACCAGCCGCCCGAGCAGTATCGCCAGCAGCAAGGCGAGCGGTATGGCAAGCACCAGCGCACCGAACATCGCTTCCCGGTTGAGATCGCGAAGGCGGATATTGCCGTCGATGACATGGCCCGTCAGCAAGCGATCTCCGCCCACGAGCGTGGTGGCGATAATGCCTATCGGCTCGGGCTTGCTGGAATTGATCCGGTAGAGCGTGACTGTCTTCCAGTCGGTTCTCTGCGGGATGACAGTCGGCCAGGCGCCGAGGTTGCCGGTGACGACTGTGCCATCGGCTCGCACCAGCAGGATCACTGGAACGTCTGTTTCAACTGCCTGCAGCCTCGCCCTGATCAGTTCGACCAGCTGGCGCTCACCCCCTTCGCGATAACCGGCGATGAGATCATCGCGGAGTGTCCTGACGAGTGCCTTTTGCTCTGCAAGCAGGGTCGCCTCGCTGGACTGGCGGACGAAGAGCAGTGCCGCCCCTGTCAGCGCGACTTGCGAAAAGAATATCAGGGCAATGAAGCGGACGATCGTCGATCGGGGCAAGGCTGGCCAACGCCGCATTCAGGCCGCAGCTCCGAGCCGGTAGCCGGCGCCGCGCACGGTATGCAGCAAGGGCGAGGCAAAGCCATCGTCCAGTTTGCGGCGCAGGCGGCTTACATGCACGTCGATCACATTGGTGCCGGGATCGAAATGATAGTCCCACACGCCTTCGAGCAGCATGGTGCGGGTGACGACCTGATTGGCATGGCGCAGCAGGTATTCCAGCAGGCGGAACTCGCGCGGCTGCAAGTCCACGGTCGTATCGCCGCGCCGCACTTTGCGCGAGAGCAAGTCCATTTCGAGATCGGCGCAGCGCAGCTTGGTTACAGCTTCGGAGCCCGAAGTGCCCTTGCGAACCAGCAGGCGGACCCGGGCTAACAGTTCGGCAAAGGCGAAAGGCTTTACCAGGTAATCGTCAGAGCCGGCATTGAGCCCCTCGATCCGGTCATCGGCCGTGCCCATGGCCGAGAGGATGATCACCGGGGTTTCAACTTTTGCTGCTCTCAGCGCGCCCAGCACCGCCATGCCGTCCATTCCCGGCAAATTGCGATCGAGTATGATGGCGTCGTAACCGCCGTCGATCGCATGGAACAGGCCGTCTCGCCCATTGGCGGCGCGATCCACAGTGAAGCCTTCTTCGTTCATGCCGTTGACGATGTAGGAGGCCATGGCTTCATCGTCCTCGACCAGCAGCAATTTATGCCCCATGGAAACGCCTCCGGACTTGCCACAGCACCACGTCGCGTGGCGTGCCGTTGTGGGCGAGATGCAGCACCAGCCAATCGTTGCCATGGCTTTGCAAGAGACGGTCGATGTCGTCCGGCGCGCTTACCGGTTCGTGTTCGATCGTGTCGATGCGGTCACCCACAGCGATGCCGTCATGCTCCGCTTCGCTTCCCGAACGCAGGCTGGTGACCACCAGCCCGTGGGCTGGAGGCGGCATGGGGGCGGTGGTGAAGCCGAGCAATTGCCCGGCAGACTCGCGTCGGGCTGCCGCGTGGTGGTGAATGCCGGCAAGGGCCAAAATGACGAGCCCGGTGGTCAATATCGTTCCCATCCAAAACAGCGCGGCAGCGCGGCCGCGATAGCCATTGCGCCAACCCACAATTGCCCCCACTATTGCTATTGCGAGACGGATTGCAATGCGGCGCAGTTTGCCGTGATCGGGTTTGCTTTGGTCGGGTCGGGCGGGTTCGGACATCGGTGGGCCAATCATTGCCTTGCCTCTCATGGCCTGCCGCGGGGTACTTGTCCGAACCCGCCACGGCAAAATGATGCGCAATACGGCTGTGCGAGTCACGTTAAGCTTTGGTCATTTTCCGGTCATCGCCTGGCCACGTCTGGGGCGCGAAGCGCTGAGAGGCAATCGTGGTGATTGCACCGGGATTCGCCCCATGAAAACAGCCACCATTGCCGCCGCGCTGGTACTCGGTATTCTGCTGGGGCTCCTGGGTTACGCGGGCTATTTCGACCGCAGCTATCTGGTGGAAGTCCCTGCGACAGCTCAGCCGATTGCATCGCGCCGGCAGCTGGCCGTCGTCTACTTTTCCGGTGACGTGGGTTACAAGGCGGGCATGGGAGGAATGATCGGCAGCCGTCTCGTCGCCGACGGAATTCCGGTGATAGCGGTCGATTCTCTGGCTTTCTTTCGGACACACAAGACTGTGTTGCAAGTCACCGCTCTGACGGCCGAGGCCATGCGGCAAGCCCTGGCTTTCGGCCATGCCAGCCAGGTCATATTGATTGGTCACTCGCTTGGGGGTGATGCGATGCAGGCAGGGCTGAAAGACTTGCCGCAAGACCTGCGCCGCAAGCTGCGCGCAGTCATCCTGATTGTGCCCACCAAAGACCTGTTTCTGCACATTTCACCGGCGGAAATGCTCGATCTTGGCACGCCTGACAGTCCGGTGTTGCCGAGCTTGAAAAGGATCGACTGGGTGCCGCTGACATGCATCCACGGCGCTGAAGAAGCGGACAGCCCCTGTGCGCAGCTGTCGTTGCCGAATGCCCGCAATGTCAGGCTCCCGGGCGGGCATGCGCTGCACTGGGACATCGACCGGGTCCACCGCGAAGTGCTGCGCGCGATCGACCAGGCTGCGACTAAGGTTACGGAAGTTTCAGAATCGGACAACCTGCGGGCAATGCGGCAAGGCGCATGAAGATGGATTGCGTGCACAGCAGGTGATCGACAATGCCTCGTAAAAGCTTCGCCTCCACCCTGGGAGTGGCACTCATCGGTCTTGGGATCGGCCTGCCGTCCGTTGCCGTTTCGGCAATTCCCGTTGAACCGGGCGCGGCGAACCAGACATCGGCCGTTTGGATCAATCCGCGCGGAAGCGTGAAAGTCGCGACCTCTGGCTGCGGCAACCGGCTATGCGGGTGGGTGGTCTGGGCATCGCCCGAGGCATTGCAGGATGCGCGCGACGGCGGCGTGCAGAACCTGGTCGGCACGCAATTGCTGCAGAACTTTCGCCAAATCGGCCGAGACCGCTGGCAAGGGCGGCTTTTCGTTCCGGACATGGGCCGCACGTTCTATTCGACGATCACCCGGCTCGATCCGCAGGCACTCAAGATCAGCGGCTGCATTCTGGGCGGTCTGATCTGCAAGGCGCAAGTCTGGCACCGGGCCTGAACCATGTTGCCAAAATTGCTCAACAAACCCTACCTTTTCCTGCAGCGGAACCGGACACTCGCCAGTGTTGCCGGCGTCTTGCTGCTGGCGGCATTGGGCTTCTACGCCCTTCACCGCCTGCTTGCCGAAATCCACCTTCGCGACCTGCGAGCCGCTCTCAGGGCCATGCAGGCCTGGCAGCTGATTGCCGCGCTCGGCTTGACGAGCGCCAGCTATCTGCTCCTCACGCTCTACGATGCGCTGGCCTTGCGGATTATTGGCAAGTCCTTGCCATGGCGCACCGCGGCGCTGGCTTCGTTCGCCAGTTATACGCTGAGCCATAATCTGGGGATGGCGCTGCTGACTGGCGGATCGGCGCGCTACCGCATCTACAGCGCGAAAGGCCTTGCCGCTGCGGATATTGCGCGGATCATTGCCACTGCCAGCATGACGTTCTGGATGGGCGTGATTGCCGTGTCCGGCGCGGCGCTTGTCCTTCATCCCGTGGTCCTGGCGCTTGGGCCTTTGCATGTCCCTGCCGACATTCAGCGTTGGTGCGGCTTTGGCATTCTTGCCGCCATGGCATGGCTGCTGTTCATGGCGCGAAAGCCCGGCCAGTCGCTGCGACTGCTTGGCTGGTCCCTGCCGCTCCCCACTGCAGGGCAGGCGGCTGCGCAAGTGCTTGTCGCTGGTCTCGATCTTGCCGTGGCCAGCGCCGCCCTGTTCGTGCTGGTGCCGGGCGCGGACAGCCAGATTTTCCCGGCGTTCTTTCTCGCCTATGCGCTGGCGATCATCGCGGCGCTGATCACCCACGTGCCCGGCGGCATTGGCATATTCGAGGCCGTCATCATCGCCGCGCTGCCGAAAGTCGACAAGACTGCGCTGCTGGCCGCACTGGTCGCCTACCGCGCGATCTATCATTTGCTGCCGCTGCTGCTCGCATCCGTGCTGCTGGCCATTCACGAGCACCGGTTGTGGCGCAGCCCTGTCGCATCCGCGCTGCGTCTGTCGCAATCGGTGGTCTCCGGGATCGCGCCGGAATTCATGGCAGTTCTGGCTTTCGCCGGGGGCGCAATCCTGCTGGTCTCGGGCTCGTTGCCCGCCTTGCCGCACCGTCTCAGCGCGCTGCGCCACATGGTGCCGCTGCCTTTCGTCGAAGCCTCGCACATTGCCGCCAGTCTCGCCGGGACAGGGCTTCTGCTGCTGGCGCCTGGTCTGTTCAAGCGCCTGGACGGCGCTTTCATACTGACCCGCATGATGCTGATTGCCGGTGCTGCCTTTTCGCTCGCCAAAGGGCTGGATTACGAGGAAGCGATCATTCTGCTGATCATCGCCGGGGTGCTCCAGTGGTCGCGGGCGAGTTTCTATCGCCAGACTGCTTTCACCGCTCGTACTCTGTCAGCGGGATGGCTTGCGGCCATCGCCGTGGCCCTGGGGCTGGCGCTGTGGATCGGCATTTTTTCCTACAAGCATGTCGCCTACCAGAGCGACCTGTGGTGGCAATTTGCCTGGAAAGGCGATGCTTCTCGCTTCCTGCGAGCTGGTTTTGCCGTGGCTGTGCTGTTTATCAGCGCGGTTCTGCTCAACTTGTTCAAACCCGCCCCGCCGCGCGACACGCCGGGTGATTTCCGACTGCCGGACAGGCCAGACGCGTTCGCCTGCAATGACCGCACCGAAGCCCTGCTGGCCTGGACGGGCGATAAGCGGTTTCTGTGGTCGGCCAGCGAAGATGCCTTCCTGATGTATCAGGTGCAGGGCCACAGCTGGATCGTGATGGGCGATCCGGTCGGCCCGCGCGAGCAGTGGCCGGAACTCCTGTGGCAGCTGCGCGAGCGAGCCGACGCGGCGCAAGGCAGGCTGCTGCTCTACCAGATTACGCCCGAGGTGCTGCCGATTGCCGTCGACCTGGGTTTGCAGTTGATCAAATACGGGGAAGCAGCGCGAGTGGACCTTCGCCGTTTCACACTGGAGGGGCCGGAGGCGAAAGCTCTGCGTCATTCCGAGCGGCGCGCGCTGCGCGAAGGCGCCGAATTTGCCATCATTCGCGCCGCAGACCTTGCCAGCGTGATGTCCGAACTGCGCGCCGTTTCGGATGACTGGCTGCAGGCGAGGGGCCATACCGAGAAGGCCTTCAGTGTCGGCCGCTTCGATCCAGCCTATATGTCCCGGTTCGATTGTGCGGTCGTGCGCAAGGGCGGAAGGATTGTCGCGTTCGCCAATATCTGGGCCACGTCCAACAAGAACGAATTGTCAGTGGACCTGATGCGCCACGCCGCGGACATGCCCTATGGCACGATGGACTTTCTCTTCATCCGGCTGATGCAGTGGGGCCGCGAGCAGGGTTTTCGCTGGTTTTCGCTGGGCATGGCGCCTCTGGCGGGAATTGAGGCGCGCCGCCTTGCCCCGGTCTGGGCGCGGGTGAGTGCGCTGCTCTATCGTCATGGCGACAGTTTTTATGGCTTCGAGGGCCTTCGCGCCTACAAGGACAAGTTCGCTCCAGAATGGGAACCGCGATTTGCTGCAGGACCGCAGGGCATTGGCCTGGTCCGCGCCCTGATCGATTTGCAGGCGCTGATCGGCGGCGGGCGATCGAGCGCGGCGCGGCGAAGACTGGCGGTCGCGGCGTAAGAACTTGCGGCTCGATCAATGCATCCGGTTAGCGGCGAAACGGGCGATCTCACGCAACGGCTTGGCCTTGGCACCAAAGCCCACCAATGCCTTCTCACAAGCGTTTTGCAGCATGCTGGCTTGCCGTGCGGCGCCGTCGAGGCCGAGTAGCGAGGTAGCGCTGGCGCGCCCCGCCTCGGCGTCTTTGTCCAAGGCCTTGCCCACAGTCTCGACATTGCCGATCCGGTCGAGCATGTCGTCGCGGATCTGGAATACGAGGCCAAGGCTTTCGGCGAAACGAAGCAGGACGGATAGCTCCGCCGCACTGCAATTGCCCAACATGGCGCCAGCTTCCACTGCAAAGCGAATGAGCGATCCGGTCTTGCGGCTCTCACAGGCATAGAGGTCATGCTCGGTGGGGCTTGCTGGCGGATAGAGGTCCATCATCTGGCCGCCTGCCAGACCGTCCTGCCCGACGGACCGGGCGAGGGCCAGAACCAGCCTCGTCCGGCAGGCCGCATCGGGGTGAGTGGCATCGCCGGCGAGAATCTCGAATGCCAGCGCCAGCAGGGCGTCGCCGGCCAAAACGGCAGTCGCCTCGTCGAACTTGCGGTGGACCGTGGGCTTGCCGCGCCGCATGTCGTCGTCATCCATGCAGGGCAGATCGTCATGGACGAGCGACTGGGCGTGTACGCATTCGACGGCCGCGGCCACGCGCAGTGCCTGCGCGTAAGGCGCGCCCACCATATCGCCAACCGCCACGACGAGCAGGGCGCGGAACCGCTTGCCCGCGCCGATTACCGCATAACGCATCGCGTCGGCAAGGCGGAGACTGCGCGACGGGTCTTGACCGATCGCATCATCGAGAACTGAGTCGATATCGCAGCGGAGCTCGCTCAGGCGCATTTCCAGCGCCGAAGGTGTGCCGGTGCCTTTGCTCCCTTCCATCATTCCCAGCAATCGCTGTCCCTGCCGCTTGGGGCCTTTGGCATCGGATGTTTGTCGGGAACTTGCCATCGCTGCCTCGCGTTGTGACAGAAAATCGGTTGCATCACCAACAAGAAAGCCGCACCCCGGATTTTGTTGCATGCGGGCCTCCCGCATCGACCGGGTCAATCTTTTCTGGGCCATAGGACATAAGGTTTGCGCATGACGCCTGGCGGCAGATCCGCGATTATCATCGGTTCTGGATTTGGCGGGCTGGCTTTGGCCATCCGCCTGCAGAGTGCGGGCATCCAGACGACCGTGGTCGAGGCGAGGGACCGGCCGGGCGGCCGCGCCTATGTCTGGAAGCAGGACGGTTACACTTTCGATGCAGGGCCAACGGTGATCACCGATCCGGCTTGCCTTGAAGAACTGTGGGCACTGTCGGGCAGCAATATGGCGGACGATGTCACGCTGCTGCCGATCCAGCCTTTTTACCGCCTGCTGTGGAACGATGGCACGCGGTTCGACTATTCGAATGACGAAGCGGGGCTCAATGCGGAGATTGCCAGGCTCGATCCCGCCGATGTCGCCGGCTATGCCCGCTTCCTCGACTATTCGCGCAGCGTCTATCAGGAAGGCTATGTGAAGCTCGGCGCCGTGCCGTTCTTGCATTTTTCCAGCATGATCAAGGCTGCCCCCGCCCTGATCAAGCACCAGGCCTGGCAATCGGTCTATGCGCTGGCAGCAAAATTCGTGCGCAACGAGAAATTGCGGCAGGCGCTGTCGTTTCACACGCTGCTGGTCGGCGGCAATCCGATGAACACCAGCAGCATCTATGCGCTGATCCACCATCTGGAAAAGAGCGGCGGCGTGTGGTTCGCGAAAGGCGGCACCAGTGCGCTAGTCGATGGCATGGTCCGTCTGTTCGAGCGGCTGGGCGGCACGCTCATCCTGGGCGATGCAGTGAGCCGGATCGAGCATACAGGCGACCGGGTGACGTCTGCCGTCACGGCATCGGGCCGTTTACTCACGGCCGAGATGATCGCGAGCAACGGCGATCTGGTGCATTCGTATGGGCTGATTTCCGGTTCGGCAGTCGCGGCGCGGCGGCTGCGCTCACTCAAGCGAAAGCGCTTTTCGCCAAGCCTGTTCGTTGTCCATTTCGGCCTCAAGGGCGCGTTCCCGGACATTGCCCACCATTCTATCCTGTTTTCCGATCGCTATGGACCGCTGCTCGACGACATTTACAGCAACGGCAAACTGGCGGGCGATCCCTCGCTCTATTTGCATCATCCCAGTGCGACCGATGCGGGCATGGCACCGGAGGGCAAGGCGGCGTTCTACGCGCTCGCACCAGTCCCGCATCTCGGCAAGGCGCCGGTCGACTGGGCAGTGGAAGGTCCGCGCTACCGCGATGTCGTCCTTAGCCGGGTTCGGGACATGCTGATCCCCGACCTCTATGAACGGCTTGACACCTGTTTCCACTATACCCCGCAGGATTTCGCCAGTGATCTAGGCGCGCACCTCGGCAGCGCCTTCAGCCTCGAGCCGTTGCTGTGGCAAAGCGCCTGGCTGCGCGCCCACAACCGCGACGACCATTTCGGCAATCTCTATTTCGTCGGCGCTGGCACCCATCCGGGCGCCGGCATTCCCGGCGTGGTCGGCAGCGCCAAGGCGACTGCCAGCCTGATGGTGTGAACCATTTGCGCAGCAGGCCGCTGCGGGGCTAAGGCTGCGCGATGACCGGCCTTGTCATCATCTTTCTGGGCACAGTTGCCGCGATGGAGCTGTTTGCCAATGTCATGCACCGCTGGGTGATGCATGGCCCGGGCTGGTTCCTCCACGCCAGCCATCACCGCGCGCGCCGCGGTCCCTTCGAGTGGAACGACCTCTATGCCGTGATTTTCGCCGTGCCTTCGATCGTGCTGATCTATGGCGGGGTGCAGGGTGGCTGGGGGAGCTGGGCGGCTGCCGTTGGCGCGGGAATTGCCGCTTACGGGGCGATCTATTTCGGCTTTCACGACGTGATAGTTCACCAGCGTCTGCCCCACCGGATCGTGCCGCGCTCGGCCTATTTCAAGCGCATCGTCCAGGCCCACAAGCTGCATCACGCAGTGGAAAGCCGGCTTGGCGCGGTCAGCTTCGGCTTTCTCGTCGCGCCGGGGGTGGAACAGCTCAAGGCGCAATTGCGCCACTCTGACGCGGCCGTGCTGCGCGGCCCCGCAATTTACGAGGAGTGACGCGTCCACAGGCCCTGGCGCGGATTTTCGCGCGGCGATGACAGGCCGCGAACCATCGCCCGGACAAATAGCGCCGCCTTGCCGGCCTTGCTGATCGAGACCCGTTGGTTCCAGGCATCTTCGCCCAGCCTGGCGACTTTCTCGCCAATCGCGCCGTAGATCGCATCCGCCGCCAAGACTGCGAGGCGCGAACGGCCCGGCAGCCGCGCCGCGCCGATGCGGGCCGAAGCGCGGTAAGGCTGAGACAGCGCGACCAGGCTCCGCGCGATGGCGGCAATTGCAGGACGGTTTGAAGGGGCGGCAATGTCGGCTTCGCTCAGGCCTCGTTCGGCCAGCCATTGCGAAGGAATGTAGCACCGCCCGACCAAGGCATCGGGCACCACGTCGCGCGCGATATTGGCCAGCTGGAAGGCCAGGCCCAGATCGCACGCCCGGTCGAGGGTGTCATGATCATCAGGATCGACGCCCATCACTACGGCCATCATGCAGCCGACCGACCCGGCGACGTGATAGCAATAGCGCAGCAAATCAGCTTCACTTTCGGGTCGCCACTGCTGGGCGTCGAGCGCAAAGCCGGTGAGGTGATCCTCGATCAGTTCGCGCGGCATGCCAGTCTCGCGCGCCACCTGGCGCAGCGCGGCAAATGGCTGCGGCACGGGATCCTCGCTGTCGAGCGCGGCGGCTGTCAGCGCGCGCAGGCGAGCCTGTGTTGCTTCCGGGTCCGCCGTCTGCGAACCGGCATGGCCCAGTTCCTGCCCGTCAGTCAGGTCATCGAGCGAGCGGCACCACGAATAGAGCAGCCAGGCCCGCTCGCGCGTATCGGGCGCGAACAGCTTGCTGGCCGACTTGAAGCTCTGCGAGCCTTTCGAGATCGACTCCCGCGCATCGGCGACAAGCTGGTCGCGCGGGGTCACGAGACTTCACCTTTGCGCTGGCCAAGCATGGCGCCCAGCGCTGCGCCGAGCGTCACTGGCGGCTTGCCCGAAAGAATGCGCAGCTTGTCGATGCCCGTCAGACGCCCTGCATAGAAGCGTTGGATCAGGGCTGGGGGCAGGCGGTAGAAATGGGCGAATATGCGGTGGCGCTCCTCGGGAACGGCGGCATGGAACAGCATGCGGCCCAGCAGGCGGAAATAGCCGCTGGCCTGCCAGTGGCGGCGGAATTGCGCGCGGGTCCAGCCAGCCAGGCTGGCGCTGTCGAAGGGTCCGTCGCGCTCGGCCAGCGCATCTGCGAGGCGCAGCGCTATGCCGATCGAATAGCCGGTCATCGCGTGAAAGAAGCCGCCCCGCAGCCCCAGCCGCGCGATTGGGTCACTTGCCGGCCAGAAAATGTCCGGATCGCCGCCAATCAGGATCGGCAGCACGCCGACCTCCTGCCGCAATTCCGCCCCGGCAAGGCCGCGCTGCGCGGCGAGTTCGCGCACGCGCGCGGCTACTTCGGCCACGTCGAGATCGGCGCTGTTGCTGTAATAGGTATCCTCCACCAGCACGCGGTCATCGGCCAATGGCAGCACATAGACGAAACGATAGCCATCCAGCTGAGGAATGGTCGCATCCATAACTGTGGCGCAATCGGGCGTTGGCGATGTGGCGGCAAATTCGATGCCGACGAATTTCTGCCAGCCAAGCTCCAGCCCCGGCATCGCCCCGCCGGGCCCGCGCGCGTCGATCACGCCGCTGGCGGCAATCCGTTCCCCTGATTGGAGGACAACGCCATCCGGTTCGATCCGCGCCACCGCTGCGCCAAGCCGCCACGATCCGGGAGGCAGTCGGTCGCGCACCAGGGCATCTAGTGCCGGAGCGCCGACGGCGTTGTAGGCGAAGGGCAGCGTCCGCTCACGCGCGGGAAAGCGCACCATATGGCGCGCCCAGCGCACCGGCTGCAGCGCCTCGACGATTGCCGCCATGCCGGGCGGCACGTCGCTGTCGAAGTAGGACCAGGTGTGATTGCCGCCAAAGCTGCTGCCGGATTCGAGCAACAGCACCGGAATGTCAGGGCGTCGTTCGGTCAGCGCCAGCGCGGCGAGTGAACCGGCCAAGCCGCCGCCGACGATCACAAGGGGTCCCGCTGCGGCCATCACGTCTCGCATTAGTCGCTGGCGCTTGCTAAGCCAAGCCGATGGTGGAGCGCGAATTCATTTCGGCCGGCGTGGCTGCGTCAGAAGCTGCGGGGGCGATGACGCTTATCGTCGCCTTGCGCTATCTTGCGGTCAGCGGGCTGTTTTCCGCCTGGGGCCGCAGATTGCGCCCGGCGCTTCACGCCGGGCTCGCGCCGCAGATCCGCCGCGAAATCGGCTGGTCGCTGCTGAGCGCCGGAATTTATGGGTTGCCGGCAGGAATTGCCGCCTGGGGCTGGCAGGAAAAGGGCTGGACCCGAATATACACGAATACTGCGGATTGGCCTCTCTGGTGGCTGCCGGTTTCCTTCTTGCTGTGCCTCTTGCTGCACGATGCCTGGTTTTACTGGACGCACCGGCTGATGCACCGACCCCGCCTGTTTCGCACCGTTCACGCCGTCCATCACGATAGCCGCCCGCCCACGGCATGGGCGGCAATGAGCTTTCACCCGTGGGAAGCAGTGACGGGCGCATTTGTCGTGCCCGTGCTAGTGTTTGTGCTGCCGCTGCATGTGGGCGTCGTACTGGCCGTGCTGCTGGTCATGACCCTGATGGGAACGACCAACCATATGGGTTGGGAATTGTTTCCCCAAAAACTCGTTCATGGCGGGTTGGGCGAATGGTGGATAAGTGCAACACACCACCAGCTTCATCACGAAAGGTACAGCTGCAATTATGGCCTCTACTTCCGCTTCTGGGATCGCCTGTGCGGCACTGATCGCGGTCTTGGCAGCTTTGCCCGCAGTGGCTGAGGCCCCCGTTCACGCCGTATCGGCTCCCTCTGCTCCGTCTGCTGATGCCTCGCTGGCAATAACGGTGCGCGGGATCAATTCGGCCCGGGGCGTGATCCGGCTGGCGATCTGCCCGGCCAATACGGGCTTTCCCGAATGCAAAGGCCATGAATTGCGCGTTGCCAGCCTGCCGATTGCCAACCGCCAGGCGAGCATCCATTTCGCGGGTCTGCCTGCCGGAACCTATGCCATTGCCGTGTTCCACGACGCCAATGACAACAACAAGCTGGACACGTTTATGGGCATACCGCGCGAAGGCTATGGCTTCTCGCGCAATCCTCCGTTTCGCCCTCGTGCGCCGCGGTTTTCGGAAGCAGCGTTGGTTGTCGGCGGCGAGACGTCCGAAACCATTTCCCTGCGCTATCTGCTGTGAGGCCTGGTCGTTGACAGGCATTCCCTCGCGAGTAGGATCAAGGCACTGTCACAGCGCAATCCAGAAAATCCACGTTCATGAATAATGCAGTCATGAATCTGATGGTGCCTCGTGTCCTCCGGTTCGTGGTGGCGGCCGAGCTGCTGTCATTCACCAAGGCAGCGCAGGTGCTCGGAACTGACCAGCCGTGGCTATCGCGCCAGATCATGCAGCTGGAAGACCAGCTGGGTTTTGCGCTGTTTCACCGCAATGGCACGCGTCTGGCCCTGACTGACGAGGGCAAGGAATTCTACGAGATCGCGAAAGTTGTCTCGCTGGCGACCGAGCAGCTGGGGCACAAGGCCGCGGAAATGACGCTGCGATCCAAGTCGGTCGTGCGTCTGGGCGTGACATATACCACATTCGGGGTCGAGGCGCGCAGCCAGTTGCTGGAGCGCTACGCCGCGTTGAGGCCGAAAGACACGGTCGAAATCACGGCCAGCCAATGGACCGACGAAGTCGCCGATGCTGTGCTGGCCGGAACACTCGATCTGGGCCTGTGCATTGGCCCGATTATCGATACCAACCTTGAAGTCTGCGTGCTCTCGGGGATCGACATGACTCTGGCGATACCGGCTGAAGACCCCTTGGCCGCATCCCCTGAAGTCTCGCTGGCGCAATTATCCGGCAGGCGGATCGCTGTCGGGATTGCCGCCGCATCGGCGCGGGCCCGTTCGCATCCCTACCGGTGGATCGAGGAAGTGGGCGCGCAGATTGTCCGGGTGCCCGAGGGGCGGCTGTACCTGTTCGACGTGGCCGAACGTGAGCGGCTTATCGTTCCTTGCTATACCTCGGCGGATCGCATTCCGGAAAACTTTACACGCTGCCGCGTGATCGGGCCCAAGCCAGGGATCAACCTGTCGCTTGTCCGCTATCAGCGCGTGATGTCGGATTCGGCCGAGCGCATGTGGCGGCTTGGCCAGCAAATGCAGGCAGAGCTGATGCCGTCGCCGGCGTGAGGGGAGGCGCTAGGCCGCCGACTTGGCAGCCGGGGCGGGGATAACTTTGCGCCATTCCGCCAGCGAATACCACAAGGCAGCGAGAGCGCCCGGCATGGCAATCCCCATGGTCAGTGCCAGCGACATGCCCAGCTTCTGCGGATCGCGGAAGACATAGTCCGTCAGCGCGCCGACGAGCAGCGCCCCCAGTCCGCTTCCCGCCACGTTGATGATCAGCAGGAACAGTGCCGTCACGCGCCCGCGCAGAGCGTGGGGCGTGATCAGGCTGAGGCTGGCCGTGGCATAGACCGAGTAGGAAATCATCGCCACTTGCAGGAAGGCCATCATGCCGAAGAACACATAGACCCGATCGACGAAGAACATGTAGACGGAGACCGGGATGCTGACGGCGAGAACCCAGCAATAGAAGCGAACATGGATATCGCGGATTCCCCGCGCGAAAAGCCAGTCGACAACCGTGCTCTTGAGCACCAGCACCAGTGCCCCCATCAGGCTGAGGCCGCTGAGTACCGCGCCGTAATGCAGCGGCGACCAGCCAAACTTCCGGCCAATATAGGTGGGCACCCAGGCCATGGTGGCTGACGAACATATCGAGGCCAGGCTGAACCCCAGCATGACCGGGATCAGCAGCCGGCGGTGAGCAATGAGGAACGGCTTGAGCGCGGCGGCATCGCTTTCATCGCGTGTTTTGCGCGCTGGCTCGGAAACCAGGACTAGCAGCGGGCCGAATAGCAGGCCCGGCAGGCCGACCCAGACCATCACCATCTGCCATGGCTCAAGCCGGAACGCGAAGAAGTCCAGATGGCCGATGCCTGTCGCTACGGCCAGCAATATGCCGCCTACGCCCAGCGCCGCGGCTGAGCCGGCCTTGATCCCGGTCTGGAAAATGGCCGACGCGGTAGTCAATTGGCTGCGGGGAAAGCGGTCGGCGATCATGGCATAGGCGGTCGGCGAAAGGCCTGCCTCGCCGACACCGACACAGACCCGGGCAATGAACAGCGCGGCAAATGAACTCGCCAGTCCCGCGCACATCGAGGCAATCGACCACAAAGTCACACCGACAAAAGCGACTTTCCGGCGCTGAAAGCGGTCTGCCGCCCATCCGGCTGGGAACGTCGCCAGGGCATAGCAGATCGCGAAAGCCGGCCCGAGGATCAGGCTCACCTGAAAATCGGAAATGCCGAGGTGGGCCTTGATCGGATCGACCAGCATCCCGAGAATATAGCGATCGACGAATGCGAGCGAGTAGAGTAGCCACAGCAGCGCCAGCATCCAGTAGGCGCCTGTGTCAGCGCGAGGCTCGTCGACAGTGCTGGCGGACTGATCAGCCGTAGCCAGGGTCATCGTTGTGCACGCCACGAGAATTGCGCGCAGGCTGAATGGATTCCGGTTCGGCTATCAAACATCGCAGCGTCTCTCCCGCCCACAATCTGTGCGTTGTGGTTCGGTTTGTCGAACTCTCGATGGCGTACAGCCAATGCAAATATTGCATGGAAAGATGCAGATATGGACGTTGAATGGCGCGGGCAACGGCCTGCATCATTTGCCCGTTCAAGGGCGAGCTCAAAACAGGAGCCAAATGCCCATTGACGGGAGAGAACCTTGCTGCACAAATCCGCATTGTTTGCCGGCGCCGCCATGGCGCTGACGCTTGCCTCGGCTGCCCGCGCCCAGTCGTCGGAGCCTCTGTCACCTCCCGCCGAACGCGCAGAGGGCACTGCGCTGGAAGAAATCGTCGTGACCGCGCAGAAGCGCGAAGAGCGATTGCAGGAAGTGCCGGTCGCCGTGACCGCGCTGACCGCCGAGACGCTCGAATCCTCCCGCGTCATCGAAGCGCGGCAGCTGACTTTCATCACTCCCGGCCTCGTGTTCACCCAGGGCGGTTTTGTCGCCCGCCCGCAGATCCGCGGCGTCGCCACGCGCGGCGTGGGGCCGGGCGACGAGGCGACCGTGCCGGTCTACATCGACGGTGTCTATCAGGCATCACAGCACGCCAATTTCTTCGACTTCAACAACATCAAGCAAGTCGAAGTGCTGCGCGGCCCCCAAGGGACGCTGCTGGGCCGCAATGCCGTGGGCGGCGCGATCAACATCACGACTTACGATCCCCTGCCGGGCGCCTTCCTCAAGGTTGGCGGCAGTTATGGCCGCTTCAACGAATATGCCGGCGATGCCTATTTCAATCTCGGCAATGAGAAAGTCGGCGGCAACATCGCCGTCCACGTCGCGGGCGATACCGGCTATGTGAAAGATCTGGTCACAGGCCGCAGCGAGGCGCGGCGCAGCTTTCAAGGTCTGCGGGCGAAATTCATGGTTCGCCCGACCGAAAATACCAGCATCCTGTTCGGCGGTTCGTACATTCACAATGACGACAATACCGCGCTCGCCCAGCATCCGATCGATGGCGTGACGATTGCCAAGCTGGTCGATCCCAATGTGCTGATTGCCGATGATTATACAACCAGCAGCAATGCCGGTTCCTATTATTTCAATCTCAATCAGCGCGCTTTCTGGCTGCGCGCCGTCGCGGAATTCGATGGCGTCACTGTCACTGCCATAGGGTCGACCGCCTATACTGACTGGCGCCAGGCCAACGATCCCGATGCCACTGTGGTCGTCTATGCCGACTCCAACATCAACGGAGATGACAGCTCCACCACGGCCGAACTGCGTGCGACCTCATCAGGCAATTCGAAACTGAAATGGATCGTCGGCGCATTCTATTTCAAATCCCAAGGGCGCTACGGCTATGGTTCGGACGGGTTTTTCCGCACGCGCGCCTCGCCCACCGGATCGACGACATTCCTGCAGTCCGACAGCGACATCTCGGCATATGCCCTGTTCGGCGAAGCGACTTACGACCTGACCGACAAGCTCTCGATCACTGCCGGGGTTCGCTATAGCCACGAAGATCGCGACTTCGTGCAATTCGCCAGCACGCAGTCGATCGGCACCAGCAAGATACCGCTGTTCGCGCCGCTGCAGAACGGGCCGGCTGTTTCCACCAGCTTCGCCCGCACCACCCCGCGCTTCACGATCCAGTATGCCTTTTCGGACAATGTCCGCGCCTATGCGACCTACAGCCAGGCCTTCAAGAGCGGGGTCTACAACGCGGCGAGTTCCACGCTTCCGCTCGTGGCGGCGCGGCCCGAAGTGCTGACGGCCTATGAAGCGGGCCTCAAGACCGAGCCCGCGCGCAATATTCGCTTCAATCTTGCCGGCTTCTATTACGACTATACCAATATGCAGGTCTCGGTGCGCGGGGCCAATGGCATCACCACGCTGCAGAATGCCGCGAGTTCCGAAATCTACGGCGGCGAGGCGGAACTCGCGTGGATCGTCACCCCGAGACTTTCGATCAATGCGACCGCAGCCTACACTCATGCGCGCTATAATGACTTTCCCGGCGCGATTGTCTTTTCGCCTGCGCCTTCGGTGCTGGTGAAAGGCGTGCTGGTTACCACGCCGGGGCTGAGCCAGACCGTCATCAACGCGGGCGGCAAAAAGCTTCCGCAAACGCCGGAAGCCACTTTCAGCATTTCCGCCAATTACAAAGTGCCTTTCGCGGGCGGCGATCTGACTTTCGCTGGCACTTTCTATCACACCTCGTCCTATTTCGCGGACAACGGCAACAGCTACCTGATTCCGGGCTGGGAAAACCTCAACGCATCAGTCACGCTCGCTTCGGCCGATGGCACCAAGTCGATCGGCATCTGGGGCGATAACCTGACCAACAGCAAGCACTTGCGCACCAACGGTCTTTCGGCGACCAGCAATGTCGGCGTCCTCGCCTCGCCGTGGCGCGCGGGCGTGCGCTTCACTTATCGCTTCGAATAGAAGGCAGGCGCAACCCGCCCATTGCCGGATTGCCGAGCGCGGCGCAGGCCCGCCGTATGGAGATATTTTGTGCGATTTGTTTGCGTGCCCGGCTGCTGCCCTTGCGTTTCACATGTGTCGTTCGCAGGTGAGGGCGCATGACATCGTCCGACAGGCGCTATCCGCTCAGCGGCTTCAAGGTGCTCGAACTGGGGCGCCTGATCGCGGCGCCTTCGTGCGGCCAGATCCTGGGCGATCTCGGCGCCGACGTGATCAAGATCGAACGCGTCGGCAGCGGCGATGATGTGCGCAATTATGGCCCCCCCTTCCTGCCCGACGAAGAAGCGGGATCGACAGCCGCCTCGCCGTTCTTCCTCGCCTTCAACCGCAATAAGCGATCTATCGCCATCGACTTCTCGCTCCCCGAAGGCGCGGAGCTGATCCGGCAGCTTGCCGGGCAATGTGACGTTTTCATCGAGAACTATAAAGTCGGCTCGCTCAGGAAATACGGGCTGGACCGCGACACGATGCGCGCGCTTCACCCGGAGCTGGTCTATCTCTCGGTCAGCGGCTTCGGCCAGCAAGGCCCTTATGCCGCGCGCCCTGCGACTGACGTGCTGATCCAGGGCATGAGCGGGATCATGAACGAAACCGGTCGCCCGGATGGTCCGCCGGAAAAAGTGGGCGTTCCCGTCGTTGACATGTTCACCGGGGTCTACGGCGCGCTGGCGGTCGTGGCGGAGCTGCTGCGCGGTGAGCGTGGCGGCAGCCGCGGCGGCTGGGCAGGCGTGTCGCTGCTCGATTGCGGCATGGCGATGATGACGCCTTCGCTGGCATGGATGGGCCTGTCGGGCGAGGCGCCGCGCCGGGTGGGCACTGATGCGCAAGGCTCCGCGCCATCGGGCGTGTTCGCCTGCCGCGATGGCGAAGTGCTGTTTCAGGCGGGCAAGGATGCCGATTTCATCAAGCTGTGCAGGCTGCTGGGCTTTCCCGAACTGGCGCGCGACCCCCGCTTTGCCAGCCGGCCGATGCGGGTTGAGAACTGGGCGGATCTGCGCCCGATCCTTGCCGATGCGATCCGGCAATTATCCCGCGAGGAATTTTTCGCCGGTGCCGTGACTGAAGGTCTGGTCTGCGGGCCGGTCAACGGCGTCGACGACGCCGTGCGCGATCCGCAAGTCGAGAGCAATCACATCGTCCGCCCGCTCGGCCATCCCGACAATCCCAACCTGGCCCTGCCGACCCTGCCCATCCGCTTCGACGACACGCCCCCGCGCCCAGCCTACCGCCACCCACCGCGCCTGGGCGAGCACACGGAGGAAGTACTCCGCGAGATGCTGGGCTACGATCAGGCGGCGATTGATCACCTGATTGCCATCGGCGCGATTGCGGCGCGCAAGCAGGTCTAGAGCCAGATGAGGACAGATGTCGGACTCAAGCCCCGCTGACGCCACGCGCGGGCTTGTCTCGGATCGGGCCGGCAAATTTCTGCAGAATGTTGATCAGTCCCCGCCAGCAGCGGTGAAAAGTGGTGCCCAGAAGAAGCACGTTCGAGTCCCTCATGGGTACTCATACTGACCACTAAGTGATTGAGATACCTTGCCTATCTCCTCATGCCGTCTCACGGTAGCGCAGAGGAAAAGGGATACTGAAAGGGATACTGGTGGCGCGACCAGGACTGGCATGAACCGACAGAAAATCGTCGGATTTTGGCCGTTTTCCTTGCCCTTACTGCAACAAAATGATAGTAATCATGGCGCCGATATAAGCATCAAGCACCTTCGCCATAATGAAAGCGAGAACTGCCATGATAAGGAAGCGCACCCGCCAGAGCCAAGGAAACAAAAAATCCTTGAAATCAGCGAATTTTTGGCGTAAAGTGTGGAGTTTTGCTACAGTCGAAAGGTTCGCAGCACTGGCGACATTAAGCGCCCGACGGTTAAACCAAACCGATAACTTGCTCCGGGCGCTTAATGTCGCCAGTGCTGCGAAGTAATGCTCGCTAGTGCTCGATTTTAGGAGGTTTGAAAAAAGCCGTCAATCATGACGGCCTGTTTCTCCACATCTACGCCCTGGCAGCACGCTCCTTGAGGTGGCGGTCATACATGACGATAGACCCAGCGGACGCCGCATTGAGACACATGGGCGTGTCGATTTGAACCTTTTGATGCCCTCGCTTCAGTTCCACTGGCACGCCGTAGTCCTCGGCCCCTAGAATGTAGATTGCTCGTTTCGGGTGGGTGGCGGTTTCGAGAAGCTTCGCGTCCTCTGTTTGCTCCACAAATACCAACTCCGCGTCTCTCGGTATGTGGGCTTTAAAATCGTCCCAATCTCGATACTCAAAGAGAGGTATGTTTTTCCACGTCTTGGTAGTATCTGTTCGCTGCCGCTTATACCTGGCGCCGATTGTGAAGATGTAGTCAGCACCAAAATTCATCGCTGAACGCCAAAGCGTTCCTACGTTATCTTGTTCTTTGGTTTGGTATATACCAATCCCAAAATATCCTTTTTTCATTGTTGTATCTATTAAGAAAACCAAAACACTTACCGCCTTGCGAGTGGTAAGTGTGTTAGTCGCAAGGCTATTAACGTCACTACTAGTACATAGTAGCAAAAACGGAACGTTTGTCGAACAAACGCTGTGGATAGCGCGATTTAAAAGGGATGCCAGAAGGGATACTGGCGATTAGACGCAAAAATTCCCTAAGTTATTGAAATACCTAGAGAATTTAGTGGTGCCCAGAAGAGGACTCGAACCTCCACGCCCTTGCGAGCGCCAGCACCTGAAGCTGGTGCGTCTACCAATTCCGCCATCTGGGCACGGGGCGCATCGCCGTGGTGCGGTGCGCCGGGTAGGAGCGGGCCGATAGCGGGGCAGGTCGCGCCTTGTCAACGGCAATCGCAGGCAAACTTGCCAGCCGGGTGTGTGCGGGCGGTTGCGCAGTGCCGCCCGGGCATGGCATGGGGCACCTTTGGAACTGCGCTGAACATGGGAAATTGCAGTCATGATTGAACGACAGGCCGGGGCGGCGCTGCGGGGCAAGCAAGTTGTGCTGCTGGGCGGAACCGGATTTTTCGGGCGGCATCTGGCGCAGGAACTGCTCGCTGCCGGGGCGCGCCTGCGCGTGGCCAGCCGCCGTCCTGAGCGGGCTTTCACGATGAAGCCGCTGGGCAATCTCGGGCAGTTGCAACTGGTGCGCTGCGACGTGACGAAGGACGATCAGGTTGCGGCCGCGCTGGCCGGGGCGGATGCCGTGGTCAATCTGGTCGGGGCGTTTTCGGGCAATCTCGATGCCTTGCAAGGCCAGGGCGCCGGACGTGTCGCGCAGGCGGCGCGCAATGCGGGCGCCAGTGCTTTCGTCCAGATTTCGGCGATTGGCGCCAATCCCGAATCCGACATTGCCTATGCCCGCACCAAGGGCGAGGGCGAGACGGCCGTGCTCGCTGCCTTCCCCGGCGCGAGCATTGTTCGCCCCTCGCTGCTGTTTGGCGCCGACGACAAATTCACCACCATGTTTGCCGGCCTGATCGCCATGCTTCCGGTGCTTCCGGTTTTCGGCCCCGCGGCAAAACTGCAGCCGGTCTTCGTTGACGATGCCGCGCGCGCGGTGGTTGCGGCACTCGCGGATCCGAAAAAGCATGGCAGCAAGATTTTCGAGATCGCCGGGCCGGAAGTGATCACCATGCTCGAGTTGCACCAGCGCCTTGCCGCAGCGCAGGACCGCAAACGCCTGTTCGTCGAACTGCCCGATTTTGTCTCTGCCGCTTTTGCGACCTTGACTGGATGGCTGCCCGGCGCGCCGCTATCACGCGATCAGTGGGCCTTGCTGAGCGCGGGCAATGTCGCCTCGGGTCGGTTTCCTGGTTTGAAAGAGCTTGGAGTAAGCGCCCATCCGCTGTCGCTGTTTCTCGACCGCTGGATGGTGCGTTTCAGGAAACATGGGCGCTTTGGAACCAAAGTCAGCCCTGTTTGACTGCCCAGGGCTGGACTTTTAGCAGTCGCTCAACTGTCGACGTCGCCATAGCCTTCGGGCGGCTGGATATTGTCCTGCCGCTCGATCAGCAGCGGGCGGAAGCTGGGGCGGCTCTTGAACACCGAATACCAGCCGCGCGACTGTTCGTGGCTCGACCAGTCAATTCCGCCGAGATAGTCCGCCACCGAGATCTGCGCGGCGGCGGCGAGATCGGCGAGGCTCATGGTCGCGCCTGCCAGCCAGGGGCGGCGGTCAATCAGATAGTCGATATAGTAGAGATGCTCGTGCGCCAGTTTCATCGCTTCGCGCAGCGCGCGTGAATCGGGCGACTGGCGCAGGATTACCCGCTTTTTCATCCGTTCGAGCAAGAGCGGGGCAGTGACATCTTCGTAGAAATTTTCATCGAACAGCGCGACCAGGCGGCGCACCTCGGCGCGGCCCGTGGCCGTACCAGAGATCATTGCATTGCGGTCGACGGTTTCTTCCAGGTATTCGCAGATCGCCCGGCTGTCGCACAGGGTTATGCCTTTTTCCGGGTCATGCAGAACTGGCGTGCGCACGGCGGGGTTGAGGTGGAGAAATTCGTCGCGCCCTTCCCAGGGATTTTCGCGCCACAGCTCATAACCGATGCCCTTCTCGCTCATCAGCAGGCGCACTTTGCGGCTGAACGGGCACAAGGGGAATTGGTAAAGCTGCCACATGGCATTGCCTATGGCCCAACGCGTCCGCCAAGGTCCAGACATTGTTCGCGCCGGGTCCCATCAAATCAGGTGGATAACCGTCTCTCGCGGGCGATTGAGGTGGAGCGGACCCTGCGCAAGCCGCAAATCGTTCCGCCATGCCACGAGGCGCTTCCACCGACAGGCCGCAGGCTATAAGGACGGCGATGAAAAGGAACCGATCGCCAATGACGAATAGCTCACTAGACCTTGCCAGCCTGCTCTGTTCGCGGCTGTGCCACGACATGTTGAGCCCGGTCGGCGCGCTGTCTAACGGTATTGAACTGATTTCCGAGGAAAAAGACCCGGAAATGCGCCAGCGCTGCTTCGAACTGCTGGAGCAGAGCGCCCGCATCAGCACCGACAAACTCAAGTTCTTCCGGCTCGCGTTCGGCGCGGCCGGGGGATACGGCGACATGGTGCCGGTGCAGGAAGCGCGCAGCGTGGTCGACGCGCTGGCGGGAAACAATGGCCGGATTGAAGTGGTCTGGGCGCTGGGCGCCGATGCGCTGCCCAAACCGGCGGTGAAGACGCTGCTCAATCTGGCGCTGATCGGGATCGAGGCGCTGGTGCGCGGCGGTACGCTGGAGCTGGGCGCGGAACTCAGGGAAGGCACGAGCGAAATCGTCGTTCGGGCGGCAGGCGCGCGGGTGGTGTTCGATGAAACGATCGGCCTTGCGCTGGAAGGCCGGCTCGATCCGCGCGAGCTATCCAGCCGCACGGCGCCTGCGGCCATGCTGCACCAGCTGGCTGAAAGCCTCGGCGGCGGCATGCAATTCGCGCTCAGCGAGGATGCGCTGGTGCTTGGCGCGGTTTTGCCTGGAAACTGATGTCGGAACTGGTCCACCGCGAGGCGCCTTCGCCCAACTGGGATGAACGGCAACTGCCTGTGTCGATGGTCGTGCTGCATTACACCGGCATGCGCGATGCGAGTGAGGCGCTGGAGCGGATGTGCGATCCGGCAGCCAAGGTTTCCGCGCATTACATGATCGACGAGGACGGCACGGTCACACGGCTGGTCGACGAGGAGAAGCGCGCCTGGCATGCGGGCAAGAGCTATTGGCGCGGCGTGACTGACGTCAATTCGGCCAGTGTCGGGATCGAACTGGTCAATCCGGGCCACGAATGGGGCTACCGGCCGTTTACCGATGCGCAAATGGATTCCTTGCTGCCGCTGCTCCACACTATCGTGAAGCGCTACAAGATGCCGTTTGCCAACATTGTCGGCCATTCCGACGTGGCGCCAGCGCGCAAGCAGGATCCCGGCGAGCTGTTTGAATGGGAGCGCCTTGCCGCCATCAAGCTCGCGCTGCCGCGACCGGAACTGCGCATGCCATCGCCCTTTCCCAACGACGGGGCTTTTTACCTGGCGCTCGAACGCTTCGGCTATGACATATCCGACGGCCATGCCGCCGTGCGCGCGTTCCAGCGGCGCTGGCGGCCAGTGAACATCGACGGGGTGATCGACGGAGAGACGTCCGCGATCCTGTTCGCTTTGTTGTTGGATCGCGACCAGGGACGGGCTAGATAGCACCAGTGCCGGGGAGCCGGGCAGCCGCGTCATCTTCGGATGCCGAGGAAAGTCCGGGCTCCACGAAACAAGGGTGGCGGGTAACGCCCGCCGGGCGGAGGATTTCGGTCCTTGGCCAAGGGAAAGTGCCACAGAGAGCAGACCGCCTATGGGGCTTCGGCCGCAGGCAAGGGTGAAAGGGTGCGGTAAGAGCGCACCGCGCTGGCGGCAACGTCAGCGGCACGGCAAACCCCACCCGGAGCAAGGCCGAATAGGGGCGGCGCGTCTCTGCGCAAGCAGGGGCTGGTGTGTTTCGCACCGATCGCCCGGGTTGGCCGCTGGAGCCTTGCGGCAACGCAAGGCCAAGAGGAATGGCTGCCATCGCCGCCGCGTCCTTCTGGGATACGGGCGGCGTTACAGAACCCGGCTTACAGGCTCCCCGGCATTTTTTCCCCGTTTCAAAAGGATTGAAACAGCTTTCACGTCAGTGAAAACGACTAGTGCGCCGTCTCGGCGTCGCCATCTGAGCCTCCGCCTGCCGATCCCATCGCCGCATCGACGAGGCCGGTCCGGCTCATCCACCAGAACAGCACAATGCCCGGCACGGCGAGCAGCGTGGTGAGCAGGTAGAAGTTCACATAGCCCATGCCCTCGATCAGCCCGCCTGCCGTGGTGCCCGTCACGAAGCGCCCTACGATGCTCGCGCCTGCCGAAATCAGGGCATATTGCGAGGCAGTGAAGCGCAAATCGCAGAGCGCCGAGAAATAGGCGACCACCACTACCCCGCCATAGCCCGAGGCGATGTTTTCGAAGCCGATCGCGCCGGCCATGCCGATGTTCGAATGGCCCGCTGCGGCGAGCGCGGCGAAGCTGAGGTTGGAGACAGCCATCAATACCAGCGCGAGCAGCACCGAGCGCTTCAGCCCCATTTTGGCATAGGCCACCCCGCCGATGAACACGCCGATCAGATAGGCCCAGAAGCCCACGCCGACGTCCCACACCGCGACTTCATCGTTGGTGAAGCCCAAATCGTCGAACAGCAGGCGGAATGTGAGATTGGCCAGCGTGTCGCCGATCTTGTGAACGAGGATGAATAGGAGAACCAAAGCTGCGCCATTGCGCTGGAAGAATTCGGCGAAGGGCCCGGCAATCGAAGTCCAGACTTCACCCAGCCCCTTCTTGGCCAAGGGATCGCGGTGCCGCTCCGGCTCGCCCATGATCAGCGCGGTGAGCATGGCCGGCAGGGCGAAAGCGGCGCAGGCGATGTAGGCCGCGCTCCAGCCGTATCGTGCGGCCACCACCAGCGCCAGCGCGCCCGCGCCGGCAGAGCCGATCCGCCAGCCATACTGGCTCATGCCCGAGCCTGTGCCCAGCTGATAGGGCTTCAGTGTCTCGATCCGGTAAGCATCGATAACGATGTCGAATGTCGCCCCCGCCGCGCCTACGAGGATGGCGGATGTCACGGTCCAGGCAATGTCTGCCGCCGGGTCAACCAGCGCCAGATTGACTACTGCCGCCATCACCAGCAGCCCTGTAACCAGCATCCACGAGACGCGCTGACCCAGACGACCGATCACAGGCAGATGCATGCCGTCGACGATCCAGGCCCACAGGAATTTCAGGTTATAGACCAGGAAAGCCAGCGTGAAGGCCGTGACGGTCTTCTTGCTGATCCCGTCCTGCGCGAGGCGCGTAGTCAGCGTCGCGCCGATCATTGCGTAGGGAAAGCCCGAGGAAACCCCGAGGAAGAAGGCGGCGAGCGATTCTTTTTCCAGATAGGGCCGGATCGACGCCAGCAGGCTGCGACTCTGCCCATTGGGTTGCTCGGCTGTAGTGTCGCTCATCACTCTATTCCCTCCCCAATCCCGGGATTGGTGATCCTAGCGGCCTTATTGGCCATGGCCAGTTTTTTGACCTGGCTTCTCCACAAGGCTAGGGGCCAGCCATGGCAACTCCCCCTGAACCAAGAACCGGTGAACGCATCGCCAAGCTTCTCGCCCGCGCAGGCGTGGCCAGTCGGCGTGAGGTGGAGCGCATGATTGCCGAAGGACGGGTCAAAATCGGCGATGTGGTGCTGACCACGCCCGCCACAGTGCTGGAAAACCTGAGCGGGGTGACGGTCGATGGCCAGCCGGTCAAAGCGCCCGAGCCCGTGCGGCTGTTTCGCTTCCATAAGCCCTCAGGCCTCATCACCGCCGAGCGCGATCCCGCGGGCCGTCCGACAATTTACGCCGCGCTGACCAATGCGCTGCCGAAAGGCACGCCGCGACTGATGCCGGTGGGCAGGCTCGACTTCAACACCGAGGGCCTGCTGCTGATGACCAACGACGGCGAGCTGAAGCGCGCGATGGAATTGCCGTCCTCGGGCATCCCGCGCACTTACCGCGCGCGCACTTATGGCGAGATCAGCCAGGCCCAGCTGGAAGAGCTGATCGACGGGATCACAATCGACGGCATTCACTACGGCAAGATCGACGCCAATATGGAGCGCAAGACCGGGCGCAACCAGTGGATCGAAGTGACGCTGACCGAAGGCAAGAACCGCGAAGTGCGCCGCGTGCTGGAGCATCTGGGGCTGGAAGTCTCGCGGCTGCTGCGCACCGCCTATGGCCCGTTCCTGCTCGGCGACATGCCGCGCGGCACGGCCAATGAAGTGCCGCCAAAGGATGTCGCGCGCTTTGTCGAGGCCATGCCCAGTTTCGCTCGGCAAGAAGCGCAGGATCCGGCCTCGAAAAAGCCCACCGCGCCGCCGCCAAAGCGCGGTAGCTATCGCCCCGAAGGCCCCGAGGGCAAGCGCAAGGCCTCGCCGTCTCGTCCTGCAGACGGCCCGCTCAGCCGGCGCGATCTGCCGGGCAAGGGGGCAAGCCGCGGGCCCGGACGGGGATCGACACGGGGACCGGGACGCAAATGAGGATCATTGCCGGTGAATGGCGCGGCCGGAAGATCACCGCGCCGCAGGGCGATCTGACTCGCCCAACGGCGGATCGCACCCGCGAAACGCTGTTCTCGATGCTGGTGAGCAGGCTGGGCAGCTTTGAAGGTCTGTCAGTTGCGGACCTGTTCGCCGGTTCGGGCGCACTGGGACTGGAGGCACTGTCGCGCGGTGCGGCATCGTGTCTTTTCGTCGAGCAGGACGCCGCCGCCTTGCGTTCGCTGCGCGCCAACATTGCCAATCTACACGCGCATGCGCGCTGCGATGTCCGTGCGCAATCCGTGCTGGCGCTGCCACCGGCGAAAGCGCCGCTCGATTTGATCTTGCTCGACCCGCCCTATGGCAGCGGCGCTGGCGCGGTTGCGCTCGAAAAGCTCGCCCGGCTCGGCTGGATTGCGCCTGCCACCTGGATCAGCCTTGAGACTGCCCACAATGAAGAGGCGAAGTTGAAAGGCTTTGTCATCGAGGCCGAACGCAAGGTCGGCAAAGCGCGGATCACGCTTGTCAGGATGGACTCTGGCTCGGAGGCTTAGCGGTAAGAATCCCGATCAGCGACAGCAAGCCCGCGAGGCTAATCAGTCCGCCGACGAAAATCAGCTGGCCAGACGATGCCATGCCTTGCGCCACAAAAGGCGTCAGCGCGCCGCCGATGATCCCGCCGGCATTGAACGCCACTGAAACCCCGCTGTAGCGCAACAGCGGCGGGAATAGTGTGGGAAGCCAAGAGCCGAGCGGGCCATAGACATAGCCCATGACAAACAATGCCGCCGAGAGCGTGACGAAAACCATCCCGAGCGAACCCGAGGCCAGACCTGGCCCGAAGACAAAGCCGAGCAGCACAGTCGCCCCCGCGCCGAGGGCGAGTGTCACGCGGCTGCCCCGCTTGTCCGAAAACCAGCCTGCGAGGGCAATGCCCAGCGCCAGGAAGCAGTTGGCCACCAGCTGGACGGTGAGAAAATCGGTGCGGTCATAACCCAGTTGCCCCGTTCCTACTCCCAAGGCGAAAGCCGTGGAGAGGTAGAAAATCGCAAAGCAGGCAACAGCACCGGCAGTCCCCGCCAGCACCGCCCAGCCGTGACGGGCAAACAGGCGGGCAATCGGCACGGCAGGGGGCTTCTCATGGCTTACTGCCGCGCTGAACTGCGGCGTCTCGCCGATCTTGAGGCGGACCCACAGGCCAAGACCGACCAGCACTGCGCTCAGCAGGAAGGGCAGCCGCCAGCCCCAGGCCCTGAATTCGGCATCCGGCAGCCACAGCCCAAGCAGCAGGAACAGGCCATTGGCGGCAAGGAAGCCCACTGGCGCGCCGAACTGCGGGGCAGCGCCGAAGCGTGCTTCCCAGCCTTTTGGCGCATTCTCGACTGCCAGCAATGCGGCGCCGCCCCATTCACCGCCCAGGCCGAAGCCCTGACCAAAGCGCATCAGGCAGAGCAGGGCCGGAGCAAGCCAGCCCGCACCCCAACCTTCCGCCATCGCATAAGTCGGCAAGAAGGCAATAAGCAGTGTCGATCCACCCATCAGCATCAACGAAGCCACCAGCGTCGACTTGCGGCCCACGCGGTCGCCAAAATGGCCAAAGGCTATCGCGCCGACAGGCCGGGCGACGAAGGCTATGCCGAAAGTCAGGAACGCGAGTGCCAGCTGTGCTGCCGGCGACTGCTCCGGGAAAAACAGCGGCCCGAATACCAATGCAGCGGCAGTGGCGTAGATATAGAAATCATAGAACTCGACCGCCGTGCCCGCCAAAGCCGCCGCCAACACGCGGCGATTTGCGACCAGCGGGTGCTGGCTGTCGTTTTGCATAGGTCCCCTCCAATTGACGCGCGAACTTGGCCGCGTCGGCACGCAAGTCAATAGAGTCATGATAGAAAAAAAGCGGGCGCCGATTGCTCGGCGCCCGCTCCCCAGCCAGCTTGGAATTGCAGGCTCGTCGCTACGTCGGCCACTCGACTCAGGAAAGCGACCCGAAGTGAAGACGACGCGGGCGACGTGCAGCCTGACTGTATCGATGGGCAGGGCTAACAGAGGAGGGGGGCTCCAGACGCGCCCTGCATCATCGCATGGTTATAATTCTAATGACCTCAAATTATTAAATGCACGGGTGTTACGGTATCTTTCGTAGTCAATTAACGCCCGCCCGGGTTGCGGCAGCTGTCCTGCACGGTGCGACTGCAAACCGGATAAGTCTTGTTGACGGCCGTTGCCGGCGGAGGCGTCAGTGCGCCCTTGTATGGGCCGCCCTGATAGCCCGGATCGGCCGGCATGGCCGGAGGGACGGCCTGAGCAGCAGCCTGCGGATCGGGCACACCAGTCGTGGGCATTCCTTCACCCGGAGGGTTGGCCTGGATGGGCGGCGTTGCAGGCGTGCGACCGGCGAGTTGCGCCATCACTGAGGCCCAGGCTGCTTCGCGTTGCTCGGGCGACATCTTGTAAATCATGCCACGCTGATCTTCAGTCAGAGCCCAATAGCCCGTCTGGCGATCAGCGGGGAGAGACCAGTAATAGACCTGATAATCGTAAGGCAGCGCTTGATAAGCAGTCCGCTGTTCCTGCGTCCAGGCGTTGAATATGGCCTGCTGGTCTGGCGTTAGCGTGTATGTGCGGCCCTGAGCAGTGGTGACAGTTTCGCTCTCGCTCTGAGCGCTGAGCGCAGCGGGCACGGAAAGCGCGGCGATTGCCGCAAATCCGGCAAGAAGGAACGGGCGCATATTTGTCTCTCCGAGAATGTCTGGTAACCAAACATCGAAATGTGCGGGACGCTGCATTGTTCCTCCATCCGTCCTGCACAGCTTGCAACCCGTCGCTCTGTTCACTAGTTGTTCTCACCGTGCCCGATATTGTCTCCGATCCATTGCTGGCCGGGTTGAACGACCCGCAGCGCGAAGCCGTGCTCACTACAGAAGGGCCGGTGCTGATGCTGGCCGGCGCTGGCACGGGCAAAACCTCCGCGCTCACTGCGCGGCTTGCGCATCTTGTCCGCTCTCGGCTGGCATGGCCCAGCGAAATTTTGTGCGTGACTTTCACCAACAAGGCCGCACGCGAAATGAAAGAGCGGGTCGGGCAGCTGATTGGCGATGCAGTGGAAGGCATGCCCTGGCTGGGCACGTTCCATGCCATCGGCGCGAAATTGCTGCGCCGCCATGCCGAACTGGTCGGCCTGCAAAGCAATTTCACGATCATCGACACCGACGACCAGCTTCGCCTGCTGAAACAGCTGATCCAGGCCGAAGGGCTCGATGAGAAACGCTGGCCCGCTCGCCAGCTGGCCGGGTTGATTGACCGCTGGAAGAACCGCGGGCTGGGCCCCGCAGATCTCGATGCCGCGGAGAACGAAGCCTATGCCAATGGCAAGGGCCAGCATTTCTACCGGCTCTATCAGGACCGGCTGAAAGCGCTCAACGCCTGCGATTTCGGCGACCTGCTGCTGCATGGCCTCAACCTGCTGCGCGGCAACCCGGAAATCCTCGAGCAATATCGCAGCCGCTTCAAATACATCCTCGTCGACGAATACCAGGATACCAATCAGGTCCAGTATCTCTGGCTGCGGCTGCTGGCGCAGGGGCGGCACAACATCTGCGTGGTGGGCGACGATGACCAGTCGATCTATTCGTGGCGCGGCGCGGAAGTCGCCAATATCCTGCGGTTCGAGCGCGACTTTCCGGGCGCCAAAGTCATCCGGCTGGAACAGAACTATCGCTCGACGCCGCATATCCTCGCTGCCGCATCGGGGCTGATTGCGGCCAATGGCGAGCGGCTGGGCAAGACCTTGTGGACCGAGCGCAATGGCGGCGACAAGGTCCGCGTCATCGGCGTCTGGGATGGCCCGGAAGAAGCACGCCGGGTGGGCGAGGAACTGGAGCGGCTGCTGCGCGAAGGGGCAAGCCTCGACAGCTGCGCCATCCTGGTGCGCGCGCAGTTCCAGACGCGCGAGATCGAGGATCGCTTCATTGCCATCGGCATGGCCTATCGCATCGTCGGCGGCTTCCGCTTTTATGAGCGCGCCGAAGTGCGCGATGCCTTGGCCTATCTGCGGATCATTGCCCAGCCGGCTGATGATCTGGCGTTCGAGCGAATCTACAACACGCCCAAACGCGGACTGGGCGACAAGACGCTGGAAAAAATGCACCGCCATGCGCGGGCGCGCGGCATTCCGCTGAGCCGGGCGGCACTGGAGATCATCGACACCGACGAGCTGCCCGCGCGGGCGCGAAATACGTTGCTCGCCCTGATGCGCGACATGGCGCGCTGGCGCGATGCAATGGCGAGTCTATCCCCGGCCGAACTGGCGCGCACCGTGCTCGACGAGAGCGGCTATACCGCAATGCTGCAGGCCGAACGCAGCGCCGAGGCAGCGGGGCGGCTGGAAAACCTCACCGAACTCACCCGCGCGATGGAAGAATACGAGACGCTTGGCGATTTCCTCGAGCATGTCAGTCTGGTGATGGATAACGAAGCCAACGCGGAGGATGAGAAAGTCACGATCATGACGATCCACGCCGCCAAGGGGCTGGAATTCGACCAGCTGTTCCTCGTCGGCTGGGAGGAAGGCGTGTTCCCCTCGCAGCGCGCGCTCGACGAAGGTGGGCTGGCCAGTCTCGAAGAAGAGCGGCGGCTGGCCTATGTCGCGATTACGCGGGCGAAAAAGCGTTGCACCATCCTGCATGCCGCCAACCGCCGCATCTATGGCCAGTGGACGAGTTCGATCCCCAGCCGCTTCATTGGCGAACTTCCAGCCGAGCACATCGAGCAGGAAAGCACGCTTTCGGGCGGGGCATCAATGTGGCGGGCGAACTGGTCGGAGCGGGCCGACCCCTTCGCTGACATCGCGCGCAACCGGCCCGACCGCGCCCAGAGCCGCGGGCCCGGCTGGCAGCGCGCCACCACGCAGGGTTTCGATCCCGCCCCCCGCCGGATTGCCGAACCCAGCCGCAGTGCCGCCAGTTTCGCGGCAAAGGCACGCAGCGACATAAGCGTCGGCGCGCGCGTGTTTCATGACAAGTTTGGCTATGGCTCGGTCGCCGCGCAGGAAGGCAACAAGCTGGAAATCGACTTCGAAAGCGCGGGCCGCAAGCGCGTGATCGACAGTTTCGTCAAGCTCGCGGATTGAAGGCACATCCGCAGTTTCGTCATCCCCGCAGGCGGGGATCCATCACCGGACAGCTGTTCTCACGCGAACATCGCTGCAAAGGCAAGCCCAGGAGATGGATCCCCCGCCAGCGCGGGGATGACGAGCGATTTGTGCGTGACAAAGCTTGCGCCGCTCAGGCCTGATAGTCCCGCAGGCTCACGCTTTTCAGCTTCGGCGGCGCTTCCAGTTCGCCTTCTTCCATGATTTGCTGGCGCATTTCGTCGCGCTTTTCGTGGATCGAGGCAATCACTGGGCCCATGGCCACGCCAAGATCGATCAGCACGGCTTCGGAAAGCTGCAGCGAGGCTTCGAGCGTTTCCGGCACGGCGTCGGTTGCGCCGGCGCGGTAGAGCTCGGCGGCGTGGGCGGCGTCGCGCGCGCGGGCGATGATCGGAATGTCGCCGCGCTGGCTGGCAATCCGCCGCACCAGCCGCACCGCGCCGCGCGGATCGTCCATCGTCAGGATCACGGCGCTGGCTCGGTCGAGCTCGAGATGATCAAGCATGCGCCCTTGCGCGGCATCGCCATAGACTGCTGAATAGCCTTCGCGTTGGGCTGCGCCAACAAGATCGGGGTTGGAATCGATCATCACCACGCGCTTGCCATGTTCGCGCATCAGGTCGGCAACGAGACGCCCGACCCGGCCCGCGCCGACGACGATCGAACGCGGCGCATCTTCTGGCTCGTCGGATGCGGGCAGGGCAGGGGCCACCCGGTCGATCCGGCGGCCGAGCCGCTTGCCAAGTGCGGCCAGAACCGGGGTTATCGTCATGCCGATCGCCGTGACGATCTGCCAGAACTGCGCTGCATCGGCGCTGATCAGGTGGACGCCCACCGCGCTGGTCAGGACGATCAGCGTCGTCTCGGACGGGCTGGACATCAGGATGCCGGTTTCGGTCGCCGTGGCGGACCGCGCGCCCATCGCCCGGAGCAAGGCCCCCGTCACAGCCGCCTTGAGCCCCAGCACTGCGACGACGGCGAGAATGATCTGCCACAGCTGCGCCCAGATGACCGCGAGATCGAGGCTCATGCCAATGGTGATCAGGAAGATCCCCAGCGCCAGTCCCTTGAATGGCGCAGTCATCGATTCAACTTCGGCGTGGTAGTCGGTTTCGGCAATCAGGAGGCCGGCGACCAGTGCGCCGACAATTGGCGACAGCCCGGTCGCATTGGTGGCGAGCGCGGCGGCGATGACGACCAGCAGGCTGGCGGCCAGGAACAGTTCGGGGCTTTTGGTCCGCGCCGCCTGCGAGAACAGCAATGGCAGCACGAGACGGCCCACGATGAGCAGCGCTGCGACTGTCAGCCCGCCGGTGACGAGCGTCTGCACCAGATCGGCGCCGGTCTGCGCCTCACCGCCGCGCCCCATCGCGCCGAGCAGGAAGATGATCGGCACCAGCGCGATATCCTCGAACAACAGCATGGCCAGCGCGGCGCGGCCGACGGCCGTGCGGGAACTGGTGATGCGCAGCACCAGCGCGGTCGACGACATGGCCAGCGCCAGCCCGATTGCCACGGCAGTCGACAGCGAATTGCCCAGCGTCGTCAGCGCCAGCGCAATCAGCGTGGCGCAAATCAGCAATTCGAGCGAGCCAAGCCCGAACACCTGCTTCCGCATTTTCCACAGCCGCCCGAACGACAGCTCCAGCCCCACCGAGAACAACAGCAAGATAATGCCGAGTTCGGCAAACAGGTCGAGCCCGCCGGGGTCAGTGATAGTGACGTGATAAAGCCAGGCATACTGCGGCACGAGCGCGCCCAGGCCATGTGGGCCGATGGCGATGCCCACCAGAATAAACCCGATGATTGGCGTGATGCGCAGGCGGGCGAACAAGGGAATCACCAGGCCCGCCGCACCCAGGATTACCAAGGCATCGGACATCGGATCGGACATGAGTTCGCTGGCAGCCATAATCTTGATGCTATTGCAGATCGGGTGCAGAAGTCACGGCATGAAAGCGCCAGAAGAAGCCGATGTCGTCATAGTGGGCGGCGGACCGGCCGGAATGATGGCCGGCCTGCTGCTTGCCCGCGCGGGCGTTCCGGTGCTCGTGCTGGAAAAGCACGCCGATTTCTTTCGCGATTTTCGCGGTGATACCGTTCACCCTTCCACCATGCAGATCCTTCACGAACTGGGGATGCTCGAGCGATTCCTCAAGCGGCCCCACCACCGGTTGAGCGGTGCGCAGCTCGATTTCGGCGGCCAGCTGATGACGATTGGCGATCTCAGCCACCTCAAGATGGCCGCGCCTTTCATTGCCATGATGCCGCAGTGGGATTTTCTCGACTTCCTCAAGGATGAAGCCGCGGCATTCCCCGCCTTCGCCTTGCGGATGGAAGCGGAAGTGACCGGTTTCACGCAAGCAGCGGGGCGGATCACTGGTGTGCGGCTCGCCAACGGGGAGACGATTGCGGCGCGCAAGCTGGTGCTGATGTGCGACGGGCGCGGCTCACTGGCGCGCTCGATGCTGCCGCTTGAGGATCTTGGCGCACCGATTGACGTGTTCTGGTTCGCTGTGCCCAAGGCCTGGCAGGTGGACTTGCTTCGCGGCGGCATTCGCGGCTCGCGCCTGATCGTACTGATTGACCGGGGCGACTATTTCCAGTGTGCCTATGTCATTGCGAAGGGCGGTGCCGAGGCGATCATGGCCAAAGGCATTGCCGCCTTCCGCGACAGCGTTCGCGCGGTAGCGCCAGACCTGCCGGACCTGGAAAAGGCTTTGCCCGATTGGGACGCGGTGCGCTTGCTTTCCGTTTCGCTCGACCGCCTGACCCAGTGGTCGCGCCCCGGACTGCTGGCCATCGGCGATGCCGCCCATGCCATGAGTCCGGTCGGCGGCATTGGCATCAACCTGGCGATTGCCGACGCCGTGGCCGCAGCCAACATCCTGGCCGCACCGCTGGCGAGGGGCGAGGCGGCAGACCCGCTGCTGGAAAAAGTGCAGCGCCGCCGTAGTTGGCCCACGCGCCTGGTGCAGGGCGCCCAGCGGCTGGCGCACGAGCGAATCTTGCGCCCGCTGATCGAAGGCAAGGCCGAATTTTCAGGCAAGGCGCCGTGGCCGGTCCGGCTGCTCAATGCCGTGCCGCTGCTGCGGCGCATACCGGGACGCCTGATCGGCCGCGGCGTGCGGCAGGAGCACGTACGCTCGCCCGCCGCGCCTAAGCCTGAGTGAGATAAGCGACCAGCGCCTTCACTTTTTTCTGCCGCCATTGCGGGGTCGGCGCGACAAGCCAATAGGCGCGGCGGCTGGGTTCAGGCTCGCCAGTCGTCAGATTTTCAACGCGTGCGGCCAGAAGTGCAGGCACTCTTGCTCGGCCCATTCCGGCAAGCGCGGCTGACAGCGCCTGCCCGGCATCGCCGACAGTCAGCAGGGGGCCGGAGTTTTCGCTTTCGCCGCCCGGATGGGGATCACCCGGCCAGGAAATCCAGTCACCCTTGCCGATGCTCACCAGTTCGGCGGTCCCGATCTGCACTCCTTCAAGCTCGCCCGGACCTTCGATCCAGCGGACTGCAAGGTCGAGATTGGCTTCGGTGAAATCAGTCATTTCGCCGTCGACCAGAATGAAGCGCACGTCCGGGTTGGCAGTGCGATAGGCCGCGAGGCGCGGGGCGAGCCACGAGGCGAAAAAATCGCGCGGGGCGGCAATGGTGTACACGTGGCTGGACTGGCCGGCCTGCATGGCCTGCACGGCATCCTCGAACTGGAGAAAGCCGCTGCGCAGCGGTTCAAGCCCGGCGCTGGCTTCTTCCGTCAGCTCCAGACCCTTGCTGGTGCGGCGGAAAAGCACAACGCCCAGCAAGTCCTCAAGCGCGCGGATCTGCTGGCCGACGGCTGCCGGCGTAACCGCAAGTTCGTCCGCGGCGCGGGTGAACGACAAGTGGCGCGCGGCGGCATCGAACACGCGCAAGGCGTTCAGCGGCAAGTGGGTGCGCTTCATGACACTAGATTCCGCTCATGCCGAGCCTGTCGAGGCACTCAGCCCGCCGTGGCGGGGGCCGACAGCGGGAAAAAGGGAATGGCCGCCTTGATCTCGTTCCCGTCCTCGCCGCGCAGGCCATAATAGCCTTCCATGCTGCCAGTCGGCGTTTGCAGCGGACAGCCTGAGACATAATCATGGCTCTGCCCGGGATGGAGAATGGGCTGTTCGCCCACCACGCCATCGCCATCGACCAGATTGACCGTGCCGCGGCCATCGGTGATCCGCCAATGGCGAGTGATCAGCTGGACGGTCTGGTTCGATTCGTTTTCGATGCGGATGTGGTAGACCCAGAACCACTTGCCCGCTTCGATCCGCGATTGTTCGGGCAGAAAATTGACCGCAACCCGCACGATTATGCCCTGCGCCCGGGTGCCCACGGCATCATGACCCGATCCCTGGCCGGGGTCGACAGGCGTGATCGCGACGTGCTGGAAGAGCTCTTTCATGATGACAGCAGCCTAGCGATGAATTCCGCGCGCGACAATCGAGACATTTCGCACCCTGACAGGACGATTCATCCGGGCGACGCGAAGCCGCGATTGCTGCCGTCCGAGGCCGAGTGTCAGAGGCCTGCCTTGGTCAGAGCCTGATCGAGATCGTCAATCAGGTCCTGAACATCTTCCAGGCCCACGCTGATTCGCAGCATGCCTTCCGACACCCCCATGTCTTCGCGAACCTGGGGCGTCAGGCTGGAATGAGTAGTCGAGGCGGGATGCGTCATAAGCGTCTTGGTGTCGCCAATATTGTTCGAGATATCGATCAGCGTCAGAGCATCGAGCACGCTGTGCGCCGCTTGCCGCCCGCCCTCGATCTCGAACGAGAATATCCCGCCCGGTCCGATCATCTGCTTTTTCACCAGTTCGTGCTGCGGATGGCTCGGCAAGCCGGGATGAAGGATGCGCGGCACTCGCTTTTCAAGGAAGCGGGCAACTTCCAGCCCGTTGTCAGACTGGCGATGGGCGCGCAAGTCGAGTGTTTCGAGGCCCTTCAGGACCACCCAGGCATTGAACGGCGACAAAGTCGGCCCGGTATTGCGCTGATAGGGGAGCAAGGTGTTGTTGATGAAATCCGCCGTGCCGCAGACTGCGCCGGCCAGCACCCGGCCCTGTCCGTCCATCAGCTTGGTTGCCGCATAGGCGACGGCGTCGGCCCCGAATTCGAGCGGGCGCTGCAAGGCGCTGGAGGCAAAGGCATTGTCCACCACTGTGAATATGCCGTGTTCCTTAGCCAGCGCGCAGACGGCGGCGATATCGACAATGTCCATCGTCGGGTTCGCGGGGGTTTCGAAAAAGAACAGTTTGGTGTTCGGCCGGATCGCTGCCTTCCAGGCGTCAAGATCGCGGCCATCGACCGGGGTTACCTGTATGCCGAAGCGCGGCAGCAGGTTGTCCGTCACCCAGCGGGTCGGGCCGAATGCGGCGCGCGCGATGACCATGTGGTCTCCGGCGGAAAGCTGGCACAGCATGGCCGTGGTCATCGCGGCCATGCCCGTGGCCTGGCAGCGGCAGGCTTCGGCCCCCTCCATCATCGCGATGCGTTCCTCGAGCATCTGGACAGTGGGGTTTTGCGTGCGGCCATAGGTCATGCCGGGCTCCTGTCCGGCAAAGCGCGCGGCAGGGGTGTGGGCATCGTCATAGCTGAAGCCCGAGGTGAGGAACATCGCCTCGCTGGTTTCGCCCTGTTCGCTGCGCCAGGTGCCAGCGCGCACGGCGCGCGTGGCGGGGCGCCATTTTGACGTGATCGAGCGGTCTTGTCCGGTAGAGCGTTTCATGCTGGCGCTTTAGGAGTGTCGAACGCGCGGGGCAAGCATCCTCCCCGTGCCGGGGAGGATTGTCATGGCGCAATCTTCGCGCCACACCCCGCACATGCATGCCTCAGCCCCAGCCATCGTCTGCGCGAGCCGCGCGCATGGCGAGACGGGCGCAGTGGTGCGGTTGCTCACAGCCGAGCATGGGCTTGTCGCTGCATTCGTTGCCGGTGCGCGCGGGCGGCAGCTGCGGCCGGTGCTGATTCCGGGCAACGCTGTCGCGGTTGAACTGCTCGCGCGGCCTGGCAGCCAGATGCCGAGCGCGCGACTGGAGCTGGTGCGCAGCTGTGGCCCTTGGCTGGGCGAACCGCTGGCCGCCGCGGCTCTGACCTGGGCGACAGCGCTGACCGCCGCCGCGCTGCCGGAGCGGCATGCCTATCCCCCGCTCCATGCCGCGCTCTCCGGCCTGATCGATGCGGTCTGCGCCGCACCTTCCGCGCGAGGCTGGATGCCGGCGCTGCTGGGCTACGAGACGCTGCTGTTGCGCGAACTGGGTTACGGTGAGGGAGAGACCCGCGCGGACGGTGATGACTGGCCCGGCCTGATCGCCCGGTTCGATCTGCTCGGCAAGGCCTTGGCACGCTACCCGCTTGCCGAACGCAGAAGCGATGTTATGGCGGCGCGCGCCATGCTGCGCGACCGGCTGGTGAAGATCGAAGGCCAATTTTGAAGGACTCTGATTCTGATGAAGATTGCCGTTTTTGCCGGTGACGGCATTGGTCCCGAGGTGACGCGTGAGGCAGTGCGCGTTGTCGAGGCGTTGGGCCTCAACGACCTTGAGCTGACTTACGGCGATGTCGGCGCGGCGGCCTGGCGCAAGCATGGGCACCCGCTGCCGCAAGAGACTCTCGACATTGCCCGTGCGGCGGATGCGATCCTGTTTGGCGCGGTCGGCGATTTCGACTGCGACAATCTGGAACGGCATCTGCGCCCGGAGCAGGCCATTCTGGGCCTGCGCAAGGAACTGGGCCTGTTTGCCAACCTGCGCCCGGCGACGATGTTCGCGGGACTTGAAGACCTTTCGTCGCTGCGCCCCGAAGTGGCGCGGGAGATCGACCTGCTGATCGTGCGCGAGCTGAACGGCGATGTCTATTTCGGCGAGAAAGGCATGCGGACGACCGCCGATGGCCGCCGCGAGGGCTATGACATCATGTCCTATGCAGAGGACGAAGTGCGCCGCATCGCCCATGTCGGTTTCAAGGCGGCGATGGGCCGCAAGAAGAAGCTGTGCTCGGTCGACAAGGCCAATGTGCTGGAGACCTCTCAGCTCTGGCGCGATGTGATGATCGAGGTTTCGGCCGAATATCCCGAAGTCGAGCTCAGCCACATGTATGTCGATAATGCCGCGATGCAGCTGGTGAAAGCGCCGGGCAATTTCGATGTCGTGGTTACTGGCAATCTGTTCGGCGATATCCTGTCTGATCAGGCGAGCATGTGCGTCGGCTCGATCGGCCTGCTCGCATCGGCCTCGCTCGCGGAAGGCACAAAAGGCCTTTACGAGCCAATTCACGGCTCCGCGCCGGACATTGCCGGGCAGGGCAAGGCCAACCCGATGGCGACGATCCTGTCGGCCGCGATGCTGCTGCGCCATTCATTTTGCCGCGAGGCTGAGGCGGCGCGGATCGAGGCGGCGGTTGCCAAGGCGCTGGGTGCGGGCATTCGCGGCGGCGATCTGGGCGGCAGCCACGGCACCAGCGCCATCGGCGATGCCGTGCTGGCGCAGCTGTGATCGCCGTTAAGCTCTCTTTGGCCTCAACCGTATAACGCCGGGTGCATGGACATGACGCAGGCTAGTCACGAAGCGGCGACAGACGCGGCGGAAAAGCCGCTGCAGCTGGCCGTCATTCTGCCGACCTATAACGAGCGCAAGAATTTGCGCCCGATGGTCGAGCGGCTGGACAAGGCGCTTGCCGGGATCCGCTGGGAAGCGATCTACGTCGATGACAATAGCCCGGATGGGACGGCGGACGAGGCAAGAAGAATCGCGCTCACCGATCCGCGCATCCGCGTGATCCACCGCATCGGTCGCCGGGGCCTTGCTTCCGCTGCGATCGAGGGCATGCTTTCGACTGCCGCGCCGCATGTGGCGGTGATGGATGCCGACCATCAACACGATCCCGCTCTGCTTCCGGGCATGCTGGCGGCAGTCGCCAGCGGGGAATATGACATTGCCGTCGCCAGCCGCTTTGCCGAAGGCGCCAGCACCGAGGAATGGGGCCGGCCCGACCGGGTGAAAGCCAGCGGCATGGCCAATGCCATCGCCCGCAAAGTGACGGGCGTCACGCTCAGCGATCCGATGAGCGGCTATTTCCTGCTGAAAGCCGATACCTTGCGCGCCGATGCCCATCGCCTCTCGGGCGTCGGCTTCAAGATCCTGCTCGATATTCTCGCCACGGTGGACACCACCTTGCGCGTCAAGGAGTTTCCCATGTCATTTGCCGCCCGCGCCGAAGGCGAGAGCAAGCTCGATCGCACCGTGGTCTTCGAATTCCTCGTCGGGCTTTACGACAAGTGGCTGGGCCGGATCATCCCCACCCGCTTTGCCCTGTTCGGCACGATCGGCGCGGCGGGCGTGGTGGTGCACATGGCGGTGCTCACGGCAGTGCTCGCCGCCTTCGGCGGCAGGTTTCAGGGCCATCTGCTCACCGCTTTCGAGATCGGACAGACGATTGCCGCGCTGGTGGCGATGACCTTCAACTTCGTCCTCAACAATGCGCTGACCTATGCCGACAAGCGCCTGACCGGCTTCGCCGCATTGGCGAAGGGCTGGGCCAAGTTCGGCCTCACCTGCTCGGTGGGCCTGCTGGCAAACGTGGGCGTCGCCGCAGTGCTGGTACGCTTCGGCTTCCACGAATACCCCGCCGCGATCACCGGCATCATCATCGGCTCGGTGTGGAACTTTGCGTTGTCGAGCAAGTTCGTCTGGGGCAAGTATTGAGTTTTTTTGGGGGGGGACGAAGGTTGTAGGGAGTAGGCTTTAAGGTGTGGGGCGAAATTGCGCGATGGCTGACAATGCCTCGTTAAATTTGCGATTAGTTCCGGCCAGCGAAAAGCCGATATCCCCACCGGTCAACGCACGGTTCGCTCGCCCAAAGAACCCAACTGTCCCCTTGCCCGGAAATTGCGATGGATTGCGGATGTGCAGAATAATTGAACGCGAGCTTTTGTAGCTCCATTCTGTCACGTCGCTGATTTCGGACCATGGAATAGTTTGGTCACTCCAAGGCAACCATCTGATTCCCAACTGCCCGATACGAAGGAGCTCGCTATTCTTCCACCACGCTCTTGCGAGCGCGACGACACCCATTCCAAAAAAACCAATGGTTATCCAGCCCCAAATCACGGTCATCAGGGGACCAGCCCTTCTTGACACTGGAACTGGCCCCGCGATCCCAGCCATCCAAACTCCCGCCGCAACAAATGCGATACACACGACGAGCAGCAAGCCCGTGCGCCAGCGAGAAGTATAGGCAACAAAATCGTCCATGACTTTATATAACGCTGTGATGAGCATCTGCAATGCTCCCGTATTCTGATCGTCAGGTCTCGAAAAGGACATTAAAAGAGCCTTCGCTTTTCCCGCTCTTAGCCCGTCCGCAGTTCCTCCGCCAGCAGCCTGAACTCCTCGCTGCGGGGTGAATTCTTGCGCCAGATCAGGGCGATCTCGCGGTTGGCGTTGTCGCTTTTGAGGGGACGGGCGACCACATTTGTGCCGTTGAGGATGCCCGCGTCCAGCGCCATTTCGGGCAGCATGGTAAGTCCAAGCCCATTGTCGACCATCTGCACCAGCGTGTGCAGGCTGGTGCCGATCATCGTGGCCGAGGCGCGCAGTTCGGGGCGGTTGCAGGCGGCGAGTGCCTGGTCTTTCAGGCAATGCCCGTCTTCCAGCAGCAGCAGACGGTTCTCGTCGATCAGGCTGGGCGGAATTTCATCGGGCGGATTGCGCGGATCGTCCTTGGGGAAGGCGACATAGAAAGCGTCGAGCTCGATCGTCTCGCTCTCCACCTCGCCGGTCTGATAGGGCAGCGCGAGCAGCACGCAGTCGGCGCGGCCGTGGTGCAGCGATTCGAGCGCCTGGGCACTCGTTTCCTCGCGCAGGAACAGCTTCAGCGCCGGGCGCTCGCGGCGCAGGCGTGGCAGCATGCGTGGCAGCAGGAACGGGGCGATGGTGGGGATCACGCTCATGCGCACTTCGCCTGACAGCGGCTGGCCGGCGCTCTGCACCATGTCGGACAGTTCTTCCGCCTCGCGCAGGATGCGGTGCGCCTTGGCGACGACGCTGTTGCCCAGCGGCGTGAAGCGCACCGCGCGCTTGGTCCGCTCGACCAGCACCACGCCGAGCAGCGTCTCCAGATCGCGCAGGCCTGCGGACAAAGTGGACTGCGAGACGAAACAGGCCTCTGCCGCGCGGCCGAAATGGCCGTGCTCGTGCAAGGAGACGAGGTATTGCAGCTGTTTCAGGGTGGGGTGGTAGACTGTCATATAAGCCCGCCCCCTTCAAGGGAGGGGTTGGGGTGGGGATTGCCGGTCAAGCAAGACCGTTCCGACCGGCCCCACCCCCAGCTCCTCCCCTGAAGAGGAGGGGGGTCAGGCAGCGGCTTCGTCGGCATCATCCACCACATCATCGACATGCGTCATCTTCAGCTTGCCGCCCACCACGGCAAAGGCCATTTTGCCTTCCACCAGATCGAGCGCATCCTGGCCGAACTGTTCGAAGCGCCAGCCTTCCAGGATCGGCAGGTTTTTGCGCACACCTGCCGCCAGCAGTTCCAGATCCTCGCTGCGGGCCAGAAGCCTTGAGGCGACGTCGATCTCGCGGCTGCGGATTTTCAGGAGCAACTTGAGCAAGTCCGCTACCAGTGAGCCTTCCTTGCCCAGCGGCGCGCCGCGCGGCGCGC
>Ga0075370_10000017_pt1 | contig 60451 bp, 58 predicted proteins | sample EndMethybrTD3035_FD_71398 | JGI IMG/M metagenome (GOLD analysis project Ga0075370, IMG submission 71398) | Populus endosphere microbial communities from Tennessee, USA - Endosphere MetaG P. TD hybrid TD303-5 | ecosystem: Host-associated > Plants > Roots > Endosphere | place: USA: Tennessee... | reverse complement strand
TCCTTTAGGGGAGGGGCTGGGGTGGGGCTTGTTCAATACGGCCCCCACCCCCCGGCCCCCTACCCTGAAGAGGAGGGGGAGTCTTGCGAAAGGGGGCTGCCATTGGCGGCCCCCTTTTTGCTTGTCCGGACAAGATGAATAAGCAAACATTGCCACTTCGAAAGCAATGGAGGGGGCAATGCTTCGCAAGACGCGCCGGATGTCCAAGGGGCTGCTGGCTGGGCTGGGATTGGTTGCTTATGCGGGCTCTGCGCAGGCCTGCGCGGATGGCGGCTGCGAGATGAGCTGGTCCTTGCGCAATCCGCATCTCAGTTGCGCCGGGCGCGCGGTCCTCTCGCCAGGCAATGACAGCCGGATGAACCTGCTGTTCCTGATGGCTGATCGCGCGGGGAAGGGGCCCGTGTCTACGCCGGAGACTGACCTTTCCGGATATGGCTATGGCAAGGCCTTCTTCGAATGGTCGGTGCTGCGCGCGGCATTCACCCCGGCCCCCACGAATGCGGATGATCAATCCAGCTCCACTGACGCTTCGCGCTGTGACAGTCTTGCCGGAGGCGCCAATGCCTTCAAATTCGCTCTTGCTGCGAGCGGGATTGCCGCTGACGAGCAGCAACAGCTGGTGAATGCGCGCGGACGGGTCCAGCTGGCTTGCACCTCGGGCCAGACGCTGCCCGACTGGCCCGGCAGCATTGCCAGCGCAAAAGGCCAGGCATTCCTGGCCTATCTGAAAGCGGCCGAACAATTCTATACCGGCGATTGGGACGGCTCGCGCACCGGCTTCTCGGCGCTGCGCGATGCAAAAGCACCTTGGGTCGCCGAAACCGCGACCTACATGCTGGCGCGCGTTGATTTGAATGCCGCCATTGCTCCGGCTCTGGGCGATTATGGCAGCTTTGAGCGCGACGATGTCGATAAGGCTGCCGCGACGCGCGCTGCCAATGCCCTGAAGGCCTATTTCACCGCTTACCCCCGGGGCGCTTATGCAGCTTCGGCGCGGGGGCTTCTGCGCCGGACACTCTGGCTGACGGGCAACACCCAGCTCCTCGCCCGCGAATATGCCAGGATGCTTACGGCTGCCCCGGTGGGCACCGAAGCGGCAGCGTCCCTCGTCGAGGAAATCGACAACAAGCTGTTGACTCAGGTTGAGGGTGCCGAAGGGATCGAGGATCCCCTGCTGGTCGCCACGCTCGATCTGATGGCCATGCGCAATGCCGATTACGAAGGTGACGAGCGGGACAAGTCGAGCATGCTCTCCGCTGCTGTGCTGACTGCGCAGCAGCCGGTGTTTGCCTCGCGCCCCGATCTGGCCACGCTGATTTCGGCCAATCACGCCTACTATGTCACGGGCGACATGAAGCGGGTGCTGTCGCTGGTCCCCGACGATGCCAGGCAGGCCTCATACAGCCCGGTGGCCTTCAGCCGGCAATACCTGCGCGGCATGGCACTGGCCGCGCTGAAAGACCGCAATGAGGCGGGATTCTGGCTCGAGCTGATCGGGGGAGCCAAGCTGCCGTGGCAGCGTGCCCTGGTCGAGCTGGCGCTGGCGATGAATTATGAACGCGATGGCAAGCTTGGTCTGGTCTTTGCCAAGGATTCGCCCATCAGGGACGAGACGATACGCTCGATCCTCCTGACCGAATCTGCAGGGGCTGCCTTGCTGCGCCAGCAGGCGGCGGACGCCGCTGTGGACCGGGCTGAGCGGGAAACGGCGTTGTTCACCCTGCTCGACAAGCAGCTTCATCGCGGGCTCTATTCCGCGTTCGTCAGCGATCTGGCGCTGCTTGCATCCGTGCCGCGCAATCCGGCGGGTGAAAGCGAATACGTGGCGCAGCCTTCGCTCGACCCGTTCCGCGAGCCCAGGCTTTCCGATGGCTATCCCTGTGCAACTCTTGCCGCCAACGCCCGCGCGCTTGCTGCCAATCCTCGCGATGTGAAAGCACGGCTCTGCCTTGGCGACTTCTGGCGCCTCAATGGCTTTGACCGGGCCGAGGAATGGCACACTGCACCAAAGGCGGATGAGCTTGGCGGACATGCCAAGGCGTTCGCCGAACCGGTGCTTTCGCGTAGCCAATTCTATGCAGACATTATCGCCGATCCGGCAGCTGCAGCCAGCGATAAGGCCTACGCCCTCTATCGCTCTGTGATGTGCTACGCGCCAAGCGGGATCAACGATTGCGGCGGGACGGAAGTGGCGCAAAGCCAGCGCAGGGCGTGGTACAACCAGCTCAAGCGCACTTATCCGCAAAGCCCCTGGGCGCAGAAGTTGAAAGCCTACTGGTAGTGCGAAAATGGCTGGCGCAGGCAGCGGCGTGCCTGCTGCTGGCCTGCGGCGGACCGGGCGGCAGTGGCCGGGTCGATCCGGCGCAGTATGACAGCTTCTTCCTCTGGGCCGGGGTCGCGCCGCCCGCCTGGCTGGGCCGGGCGAAGTCGGTCTACCTGCTCGCGGGTGAAGTGCGGGCAAATGGACGGGACGGATTCGTCACATTGCGCGCGGCGCCCGAGGCGGCCAAACCCGCGCTGTGGCTGGTCGTGCGGTCAAACCGGCTCGACTGGAGCCCGGCGCTGCATGCGCAGATCCTGCGTCAGTTGGACCGCTGGTCGGCGGCTAACCGGGTGGAAGGCCTGCAGGTCGATTTCGATGCGGCGACGCGCGGCCTCGACCAATATTCCGCTTTCTTGGCCGATCTGCGAAAGCGCCTGCCAGCGAGATACAAGTTGTCGATCACCGGTCTCATGGACTGGTCGGCCAACGGCGATCCGGCGGCGCTGGCGGGGCTTGCCGGGACAGTCGATGAAGTGGTGGTGCAGACCTACCAGGGCCGCACGACCATTCCCGGGTACGAAGCCTACTTCGCCAAATTGCAACGCCTGCCGCTACCCTACCGGGTCGCTCTGGTCGAAGGCGGTGATTGGAAAGCGCCGCCAGGACTGGAGAGCGATCCCGAATTTCGCGGTTACGTCGTCTTCCTGCTCAAGCCAGAGACTAACCCTTGAGGCGCAGCTTACCGAGATAATCGAGCTTGCCGACAGGCAGACCGTGACTGCGCAGCAGGGAATAGACGATCATGCAGTGGAAATAGAAGTTCGGCAGAGAGAAAGTCAGGATGAAATCCTCGGCCGTGAAGGGCATGCGGCGCTCGCCGATTTCAAACACCATGTCGCGGCCCATCATTGCATTGATTTCGTCAGGGTCGACGGCCTCAAGTGTGGAGACACCGTCTGTAACCATCTTGCGCAGCGATGCGAAGTCCATCGGCGGCAATTCCGGATTTGGCGCGAACTTGCCCGCGCGAAGACCGGCAATCGCACCTGCCGAATGCGAAACCGCCACTTGTACCTGCCGGGCAAATGGCCACATGTCGGGAGCCAGCGAAGCACTGGTCAATTGTTCGTCTGGCAGGCTGTGTTCTGCGCAATAGGCTTCCGCCTTTGCCAGCAAACCGTCAATTGAAGGAAGTATCTGCAGGTAAGTGCCGACTGAGGCATGATAGAGCGAAAACGGCACTCAGGCTCTCCCGATTGTCCTTCGGGCCTGTCTAGCATCAGTTTGCAAAGTGGAGAAGGTAGCGCGCCGATGAGAAGGCTCGGGCAGACTGACCTCGGTTCAGGAAACGGCTAGGCGCAACTGTGTATCATCGCGGCCAGAGCGCCGCTCGGCGATGCGAACACAATTCTTGCCTTCCTTCTTAGCCAGATACAGAGCCGCATCGGCCATGGGGATCACATCCATAGGACTGGTTGAGGTTTCCGGGACGGCTGCAATGCCGAATGACGCTGAAATTGGATGGCCATGGGCCTCAGTCAGGGACTCGATTCTAGCCCGTAACGTTTCTGCCTTCAACATCGCACTGTCGATGTCGCAGTTGGGCAGGATCACTAGCAGTTCTTCGCCGCCGTAACGGCTGACGACATCGGACGGGCGAAGCGCACCGACAAGTTGGGCAGCAATATCTCGCAGGACGGCGTCTCCCTTGGCGTGTCCATGCAGGTCGTTGAGCTGCTTGAAATTGTCCAGGTCGATCATCACCACTGAAGTGGCTCCACCTGTGCGCTGGGCCAGACTGATGTAGCGGTCCAGCGCATCTTCCATATAGCGCCGGTTATAAAGACCGGTCAGCGGATCGCGCAGCGATTGGGTGCGGAGTGTTTCGCGCAGCGAGATGTTCGATAGGGCCAAGGACATGGAATCGGCAAGCGCTCGGCCAAGGCGACGAATGCTCATCAATTTGTCGAACTGATCTTCACCGTTGAATGCGAGCACGAGCAGGCCATGCACTTCGCCGCGCGCCATCATGGGAATTTCTACCGTGGCGCTGGTGCAGGTGTGGTGAGCGCAGCACAAGGTATTGCTGGCAGGATCGTTGATGTGCGGTTTGCCTCGCTTTAATGCCCAGCAATTTCCGGGAATGAGCGCTTCAGTCGGCGAATAGACTTCGCTTGTGTTCCACGCCTTGGCCAGGTCAAGCCTGTCGCGCGAATTGTTGAAGACATAAAGCGCCCCGGCGAATTCCGGAAGCAAACGCTGCGCCGAAGCCGTCAGTACCGCGCCCGCATCGTCATGGCCTTCGGCCGCCTGCAACATGTCCGTCATGGCGAAAAGTTCTTCGATCTGCTTCGAAGTGCGTTTGGCGTTCTCTGCCGCTTGTCTGCGGTCGAGAATTTCAGTGATTGAATTGCGGCGCGAGCGCCGCCCTACGATCGCTGCTCCCACGAGCATGAAGAAAGAGATCCGCACCGCATCAGGCAAAAAATTGGCAGGAAGCCATATGGCTGCGAGCAATACGACCATCGCACCCACATACAAAAGCGCAACGGCAGCGTTGACCGGTGAGGCCTCCGTTACTGTAGCAAACTGTCGGGTTAGCCTTGGCAACCTGATGCTCCCATCCTCGCGTCGGGCGCTGTTAACAGACGAATGTTAACAATGAATAATTCATCTCTATGTAAGAAAAGCGACCAAAATCCATTATATCGACTAGTCTGCAGGTTCCGCATTATTGTTCATAAACCAGCTTTCTTGATCGCGGTGTCGTCAGATAGGACGATGCAATCGCGTCCGTTGGCTTTGGCAATATACAGCGCGTCGTCGGCCGATTTCAGCGCCTCTCGTGGGTTTCTGTAGGCCATGACATCAGCGATGCCGCCCGAAAAGGTCACAGTGCCGAACGGGATGTCCGTCGCCCTGTTGACCAGACGGCGCTCGGCCATTTTTTTACGCGCACCGTCGAGCATCAGGAACGCATCATCAATTTCCTTGCCGCGGATCAGTATCACGAATTCCTCGCCGCCGTGGCGCGAGACGTGGCATTTGTCGTCCGAGATTGAATTCAGAGTTTGCGCCACTGCCTTGAGTACCCGGTCGCCAGCGTCGTGGCCGTGGGTGTCATTGATCTTCTTGAAATGGTCGATGTCGATAAAAGCGACGCAGAGTGGCTCGGCTGCATTCCTGGCTTCGGCCAGTTCGCGCTCGAGTGTCTGTTCGAATGAGCGGCGGTTGGGCAGTCCAGTTAGAGGATCGACTTCCGCCTTGCGCCGCGCTTCGTCGAGGCTGGTTTGCAGCGAACGCGTCTGCATCTCGCTGCGCGTCATTTCCTTTTCGATTTCGCGCGTCCGCTCGAGCATGACCTTGGCAATTGTCGCCAGTTCGCTGATGACCACGCCCGCCTTGCCCACTTGCTCCAGTTCGCCGACCTGTGCCTCCAGAGCGTTGCTGTATTCATTGGTCGCAGACCGCGCGGCAGTTGTGGTCTGTGAAAATTCATTCAGGCTGGCTTCCAGCTTGGCCATCATGGCATTCAGCGCTGCCGAACCATCATTGTGCATTCCGCCGCGGCCGACTTCTTCGAGCCACATCGTCGTGACCGGCTCCCGCGCTGCGACGCGGGCCTCGATTTGCCGGGCTAGGCGCTGGTCCGCACCGGTGATGATGTCATGGGCAATTGCCAGTGTGTATGGATTGATATCCAGCCGGTGCGTGACCAGAAATCTGGAAACGTCGCCGAGCAATTGCCTGCGCCGGCGCTCGCGCGGTTCGAGATGGGAAAAATCCTCGCTGTGTGGTTCCTGCTGTGAAGCCGCACGCGAGGGCGGGGAGGCAAACCCGAACCAGCGCAGAATACCGCGCTGTTCGTGAGCGAACTGGGGGTCATAGGCAGTCATGGACATGGTTAACGTCAGACTGCCGCCGGATTTAAGTCCGGCTCAGACGAATTTTGCAGTGGTCACAGGGTAGCCTCAGCGCGTGACATGCTTCGGGTCGGCGGCGCTCAGCGCCAGCGAAGCCTGTCGCGGTTGAGTTCGGCGACCGACTTTACCCCCATCAGTTTCATGTCGCGCTCGATTTCTTCCTTGAGCAGCATCACCGCACGTTCAACCCCGGCCTGTCCCGCCGCGGCGAGGGCATAGAGATAGAGCCTGCCGCCTGACGCACAGTCCGCCCCGGCAGCCAGCGCTTTCAACACATGGGTTCCGCGCCGCACGCCGCCATCGCAGATGATCTCGATCTGGCCGCCAACCGCGTCGGCAATTTCCGCAACCTGATCGAATGGCGACCGGCTGCCGTCGAGCTGGCGTCCGCCGTGGTTGGAAATCATGATGGCATTCGCGCCGATGTCGACTGCGCGCCGGGCATCGGCCACACTCATCACGCCCTTGAGGCAGAATGTGCCGCCCCAGTCACTGCGGATGCGCTCGGCTGTCTTCCAGTCCAGCGACTGGTCGAGCATTTCGCTGAAATAGGCCTGGATCGAGACGGCCTTGCCCGTCCCTTCCTGAACGTGCCCGTCGAGCTGGGGAAGGGCGAATTTTTCGCGGAACAGATAGTTGAGCGCCCAGGCCGGCTTGGTGGCATAAGACAGCATCGAGCTTGGCGTGAAACGCGGCGGCGAGGAAAAACCGCTGCGCGCGCAGCGTTCGCGTTTTCCGCCCACGATCGTATCGACGGTCAAGGCAATGGCATCGAACTTGGCCGCCTTGCAACGCTCGATCATCGAAGTGTTGAGACCCTTGTCCTTGTGCACATAGAGCTGGAACATCTTCGGCGTGGAGACCATCGCCGCCACTTCCTCGATGCTCACTGTCGCCAGACTCGAAATGCCGAACCACAGGCCGAATTTCTCGGCGGCGCGGGCCACGGCGCGTTCGCCTTGCCAGTGGAACACGCGCTGGAGCGCAGTGGGGGAGAGGATCAGGGGCAGCGAGCTCTTGCGGCCCATGATCGTAATCGAGGTGTCAATTTCCTCCACGCCGGCAAGCACGTCGGGAACCAGATCGCATTGGGCATAGGCAGCCGTATTGCGCGCTTTGGTAATCTCGTCGTCAGCCGCGCCGTCGATGTAATCGAATACGGGCCAGGGAAGCCGCTTGGCGGCGAGGCGGCGAAAATCGTCGATGTTATGGCAGTCAGTTAGTCGCATGGCGCCTCGCTAGCGAAGCAAAAGGCGAAACTCAATCGCAACCGCGCATTACGCTAGCTATTTGCTCGAAGTGCGGACCGTCTGGCTGGTCTGTTCCTTGCTGCGCCGGTAATCCGCACATTGGCGACGATTGCGCCGCTCTTCGGACTTCGACCGTTGAACGCCGCCCGGAAGGGGGGCACACAAGGCTTCGAGATTCGCGCTGGTGAGCGCAGCTTGCTGGGCAATGATGCGAGGGGTCGCAACGCGGGCAGGGTAGGGGCAGCCGCGCATCTCGCCCACGCCTTTCAGGAACGAGCGGCGCGCAAAGCCGGCAAGCACGGCTTCCTGCATCTGGCGCTGACGGCCATTTGCGCCTGTGACTTCCCGGATCAGGCCGCGAAAGGGAATGAGTGAACTCGCCGCGAAATCGGCTACATCGTTGACGGTCAGACGGTTTCCAGACTCTTGCGGCAAGTCGAGATCCTTGCCGAGCAGGCCGTTCAGTTCTTCAACAGCAGTGACCAGCTGGCTGCACTGCCGCAACCCCTGGAGGCTGTATGGCTGCTCGATTGCGTCGATCAGCAGCGGCGGAATGGCGGCCTTTCGCAGATTGAGATCGTCGACCGGCGTCTGGATGCCGCTATTGACCGGCGCGCTTTCAACCGCGCGTGGTGCACCTTGTGCCAGAGCGGGAGAAGCCGTCACGACAACAAGTGCCGCCAGTGCTGACGCTGCGGCTGTCTTGATGTTCATCTGGCTGAATCCCTGTTTGGCTATCTACTCAGATCTGCAAACGTATCACAGTCATCTTCGTTCCCTCGCTCCATGCCCTTGCGTAGCCATTCCATGCGCTGTGCGGCCGAGCCATGGGTGAACGATGCTTCGGTGGGACGCCTCCCGGCATTGCGCATCAGCACATCATCGCCAATCTGGTGCGCGGCATTGAGACCGCTTTCCATGTCGCCGGGCTCGAGCCGGTCACGATTCTTGGCCGCCCAGACGCCGGCATAGCAATCCGCCTGGAGTTCGAGGCGGACTGACAGCTGATTGGCGCGGCTGGGGTTTTGCGATTGCAGGCTGCGCACCTGATCAGACATCCCGGTCAGCTTCTGGATGTGATGCCCGAATTCATGCGCGACGACATAGGCCCGCGCGAACTGACCTGTGGCGCCCAGTTCGCTCTCCATCTGCCGATAGAAATCGGTGTCGATGTAAATCCCCTGGTCTTCCGGGCAATAAAATGGCCCCATTGCGCTTTGCGCGGCGCCGCAGCCGGACTGGCCGCTTTGCGAATAGAACACCAGGCGCGGGCGCTGGAACTCGAGTTTGGACTGGCGGAAGACCGGCTCCCAGGTCTTGTTGAGTGAAGATAGCGCGTTGCAGGTTTCCTTGCTCGCGGCATCGAGCGTGCAGCTTTGCGAGGTGGAACCGGGTGCGCCACCGGCCGATTCCGACCGGGCCTGCGGATCGCTTGGCAATTGCTGCTGCGCCTGATCCAGCCCGCCGATCATCTGGGACGGGTCGACACCGAAGAAGTAGGACGCAATCAGAATGATAACCAAGGTGCCGCAGCCCAATTTGCCGCCGCTGCCCCCAATCGGCATCCGGAAGCCGCCTCCACTGCCGCGCTGGTCTTCAACGTCGACAGAATTGGGATCGAAATCGTCAAGCCGCATGCTAGCTTCCCTGTAATTAGTGGTCTTGAATCATCGGCGGGATTTACGATCCGGCCACGAGCGGTCAGTCCGCAAGCAATCTAGCCGAGGCATAACCGGAGTCGAGAACGTTTATGAATGATACCCTGTTCCTGAGCGGCAAGCGCGCGCTCGTCACCGGTTCGACATCGGGCATCGGCCTGGCCATTGCCCGCGCCTTTCACCAGGCCGGAGCGCAAGTGGTGCTTTGCGGCCTCGGTGATGCAGAGGCGATCGCAGGATTGTGCGCCGAAATGTCTGCGACCCATGTGGCAGGCGACTTGTCGCGCCGCGACGGCGTGGAAGCCGTTATGGCCGGGGCAGGGGCCATCGACATCCTGGTCAACAATGCCGGGATGCAGCACGTCGCGCCGATCGAGGAATTTCCCCCCGACAAGTGGGACCAGATCATTTCGCTGAACCTCACGGCCGCTTTCGACACTTGCCGCCTGGCAGTCCCGCATATGAAAGCGTCGGGCTGGGGACGGATTATCAATATCGCCTCGGCGCATTCTCTCACGGCTTCGCCGTTCAAATCGGCTTACGTTTCCGCCAAGCATGGGCTTGACGGCCTGACCAAGACGCTCGCACTCGAACTGGCAACGCACGGGATCACGGCCAACTGCATCAGCCCGGCTTACGTCTGGACGCCGCTGGTCGAGAACCAGATTCCCGACACCATGGCGGCGCGCGGCATGACGCGGGAGCAAGTGATCAATGATGTCATGCTGGAGCGCCAGCCGACCAAGCAGTTTGTCCGCCCCGCCGATCTGGCTGAGCTGGCCGTCTTCCTGTGCCGCGATGCCGCCGCCAATATCACTGGCGCGAACATGACCATGGATGGTGGCTGGACTGCCCAGTAGCTCAAGTACCGGAATGACGGCGGGAGCGTTCGCAAAGGTGCTCAAGACACGGGAAAACCAAGGGGCACCTATCTTGCCGCCGCAAGCACAGCGTGTAGTCTCGCTGAATGCTGCGGGACACTATCGGGTCGAAATTGAAGCGGATGGCGCTTGCCTGCGCGCTTCTGGCTGTGCTCGGCATCCAGTCGATCCCGATTGCAGCTGCGCCAAAGCGCGATCGCATGCTGGAAGCGCAGCTCATGGCCCACATCGCCGAACTGGCGAGCGATGCCTATCAAGGGCGCGAGCCCGGGACCGAAGGCGAGGCGAAGACCTTGCGCTATCTCGGCAAGCAGTGGTTCGATATCGGCCTGGTGTCCGGCACCAATGACCCCAGCAATGAATGGTTCGCCCCTGTCGGCCTGATCGAGCGAACGCCCTCCTTTTCGTCCGCGCGCTTTACCCGGCGGGGGCGGCCGCAATATGCTCCGGCCGATGCCGTGCTGGTGTTGACGTCAGGCAGCCGCAGTCTGCTGCGCGATGCGCCGCTGCTTTTCGTCGGCAAAGGGCAGGGGCCGCTCCCTCCGCGCAACGAGCTGGCCGGCCGAGTGGCACTGCTGCTGGACGCGGGAATTGACGGCAGCGAGCGACAGAATGCCCTGATCGATGCGGGCGCCTCCGGCGTGATGACTGTGCTGGACAGCGAGCGCACGCTCGAAAACGTGCGCACCCGCCGCAACCGCGCAGGCTATGCACTCGCCAGCGACAATCCGGGCGGCGATGTCGAGGCATTTATTACCGCAGCTGGCATGCGCAATTTGCTCCAAGGAAGTGGCCGGACGCTCGCCGCCCTTGAGGCCGCTGCGGGTCAGGCCGATTTCCGACCCGTTCTGCTCGACATCTCCGCCTCGCTCGAGGCGCGAACGCGCGAGACGCGCATCAGTACGTTCAATCTGATTGGCAAGCTGCCGGGCCGCAGGCCGGCTAGCGGCGCGGTGCTCTTTCTGGCCCATTGGGATCACTTCGGCATTTGCGGGCAGCCCCCCGCTGAAGATATCATTTGCCGGGGCGCGGTTGATAATGCCAGCGGTGTGGCTGCGCTCACCGAAATTGCTCGGCGGCTTGCCAAAGGTCCGCGGCTTGACCGCGACGTCTACTTCCTTGCGACCACGGCGGAAGAACTGGGACTGCTGGGAGCCTATGCCTTCGCCGAGAATCCGCCTTTGCGGCTTGGCCAGATCGTTGCCGCCTTCAACATCGATTCCATCGCACTCGCACCCGCCGGCACGCCGCTTGCCATTGTTGGGCGCGGAATGACTCCGCTTGATGCGCAGATCGAGGCCGTGGCGCGGCGGGAGCGCAGGGCGATCGTTCCCGGCAATGGCGCCAATGCCTATATCCGCCGGCAGGACGGCTGGGCTTTGCAGCAGCACGATGTGCCCGCCGTTATGGTCTCCAGTGCCTATGCCGACAGCGCGCGGATCGAAGCCTTTTTCGAAGGCCCTTACCATCGCCCGGCGGACAACCTGAAGCGCGGGATCGAACTGGGCGGGGCGGCTGAGGACGTCGTATTCCACGTCGCATTGGGCCGCTGGTTTGGCGACGCAAGGAAAGTGCGACTGCCCCTTCGATGAGCCGATGCGGGCCTGTGGAACGCCCGCCTTGTGCCGAGTGACGGGTGCGGTTACATGGGCCGCCACGAATCTCCCGGGAAAGCTCAGGAACAAGCGGAACAGTGGCAACTATGGATATCCCTCTCGGCCTTACATTCGACGACGTGCTTCTGCGCCCGGCCGAATCGGACATCCTGCCCAGCATGGCAGACACCCGCACGCGGCTGACACGCAATATTGCGCTCAACATTCCGGTCGTTTCCTCGGCCATGGATACAGTGACTGAGGCCGACATGGCTATCGTCATGGCGCAGCTTGGCGGCATTGGCGTGCTCCATCGCAACCTGACTGTGGAAGAGCAGTGCGCCGCAGTTCGCGCGGTCAAGCGGTTCGAGAGCGGCATGGTAGTCAACCCGATCACCATCACTCCCGATGCCACGCTGGGCGACGCGCAGGCATTGATGCAGGCCCACCGGATCAGTGGCATCCCGGTCGTGGAGAATGGCGGCAAACTGGTTGGCATACTGACCAACCGCGATGTCCGCTTTGCCGCCAACCCGGGCCAGCCCGTGCGCGAGCTGATGACGCATGACAATCTCGCCACCGTCAAGCTTGGCGTGGGCGAAAAGGAAGCGCAGCGCTTGCTGCACCAGCGCCGGATCGAAAAGCTGCTGGTGGTCGACGACGATTTCCGCTGCATCGGTCTGATCACGGTGAAGGATATCGAAAAGGCGGTGAACTATCCGTCCGCCACAAAGGATGCAGCCGGTCGCCTGCGCGTCGCTGCCGCCACAACCGTGGGCGACAAGGGCTTCGAGCGTACCGAGGCCCTGCTGGCGGCGGAATGCGATGTCATCGTTATCGACACGGCCCACGGCCATAACCGCGATGTCGCCCGCGCAGTGGAGCGGGTGAAGAAGCTGTCTAACTCCGCACAGGTCATCGCCGGCAACATTGCCACGGCCGAAGCAGCCAAGGCGCTGGTTGGCGCAGGCGCGGACGCGGTGAAAGTGGGCATTGGCCCCGGCTCGATCTGCACGACGCGCGTTGTTGCAGGGGTCGGCGTGCCGCAGCTCACAGCGATTATGGAGGCTGCCGAAGAAGCACAGAAATCCGGCGTCCCGGCCATTGCCGACGGCGGTCTGAGGACGTCGGGCGATGCGGCCAAGGCGCTCGCAGCCGGCGCATCGGTGATCATGATCGGCTCGATGCTGGCCGGCACTGAAGAAGCGCCGGGCGAGACGTTCCTTTATCAAGGCCGTGCCTACAAGAGCTATCGCGGCATGGGCTCGGTCGGCGCGATGGCGCGCGGCAGCGCGGATCGCTATTTCCAGCAGGACATCAAGGACCAGATGAAACTGGTGCCCGAAGGCATCGAAGGACAGGTGCCTTACAAGGGACCGGCCAAGGATGTCATTCACCAACTGGTCGGGGGCATCAAGGCGGCCATGGGTTATACTGGCTCGGCCACAATCGACGATTTGCGCACCAAGGCGCAATTTGTGCGGATCACCAATGCCGGGCTTCGCGAAAGCCATGTTCACGACGTGACGATCACGCGCGAAGCACCGAATTATCCCACGCGTGGCTGATCCCCTCTCCCTGAGGGGAGGCATTCTCGCATGACGCCGCAAGCACGCGTCCAGGCCGCGATCGAAATTCTCGATCTGGTCATCGCCGCCGCGCGCAGCAATGGCCCGCCGGCTGACCGGATCATCGTCGACTGGTTTCGCACGCGAAGGTTTGCCGGCTCGAGCGACCGCCGCGCGGTGCGCGAACTTGCCTACCGCGCGATCCGCAGTTGCGGCGAAGTGCCCCACAGCGGGCGCGCGGCCATGCTGACTTGCGCCAAGGACGACGCAGCGCTTGCGGCTCTGTTCGACGGTTCCCCGCATGCGCCCGAACCGATTGCTCCCGGCGAACGTTACGCCCGCCCCGGAACCGCGCCAGCGTGGCTTGAAAAGCTGCTCGCCGCTTCGGAGATCGAGGGCGACTTGCTTGGCCGTGCGCCGCTCGACATTCGGGTCAATGCGCTGAAAGCGGAGCGCGGCACAGTCGAATTGCCCGTAACGGGCGAGCCGACCGCATCGCCGCATGGTCTACGCCTCCCGTTCGGCACGCAGGTCGAGCAATGGGATGCGTGGAAGAGCGGCCAGGTCGAAGTGCAGGATACGGCCTCGCAACTGGTCTGCGAAGCCGTGGGTGCCCATCCGGGCGAGCTGATCATTGACTTGTGCGCAGGGGCAGGCGGCAAGACGCTGGCGCTGGCTGCGGCGATGGAAAATCGCGGCACTCTGCTGGCCTGCGATACTGATCGCGGACGATTGTCGCGGCTGCCTCCCCGCGCCGAACGTGCGGGTGCGGCGATCATCGAGACTTTCTTGCTCAATCCCGGGCGCGAGGCGGAAGCACTCGCTGCGCACGCAGGCAAAGCCGATGCCGTCCTGATTGATGCCCCGTGTTCGGGCAGCGGCACCTGGAGGCGCAATCCCGAAGGCCGCTGGCGCCTAACTCCGCGCGAGCTGGAGCGGGTTCGCGGGCTTCAGGCTCGCTTGCTTGATCTGGCGGCCGGGCTGGTGAAGCCGGGCGGACGGCTGGTCTATGCCACGTGCTCTCTGCTCGACGGGGAGGGGGCCGATCAAGTGGCGGCCTTTCTCGCCCGCAATGAGCGCTTCCGCGCGGACGGTCTGCCATTTGCGGCGGGATTGCCGCGCGGTTCAGGATATCGCATGACTCCGTATCGCGATGGGACCGACGGATTTTTCGTCGCGCGGTTGGCGTGCATGTGATATTCAGGCTTGCTATGGTCGAACGGTCTCGAGTGTCGCTCAGCGCCGTCAGGGAGTTCGTAATGCGTTATTATCCAGCCGCCATTGCCCTGTCACTTGTGGCGGTTCTGAGTTCGAGTGTCGGTTATTCCGCGCAGTCGGCGCCGGTAGATCCGCGCGTTGCGAGCCTGATCTCTCGCGGCCAGGTTGAGCTGGGCGCTGGGCGGATCAACGAAGCGATCGATTCATACGAGGCAGCTTTGGCCATCCAGCCGGGGTCGGTCCCGGTATTGCTGGAACTGGCGCAGGCCGCCCGGCGCAGCGGGCTTCAGGGCAAGGCATTACATTATTACCGCCTTGCACTTGCCAATGAACCCCAAAACCTGGCGGCGATTGCCGGCGAGGGCGCTGCCTTTGCGGAAAAAGGCGCGATCGAACGCGCCAGACGCAATCTCGCGCGGCTTCGCGGCCTGTGCGGCGAAAGCTGCGACGCAACGCGTTCTCTGGCTGCCGCCATTGAAAAGGGACCGGCGCCCCGCGTAGTGACCGCCCAGACGGTTACGCCCGAACCGGTTATCGTCGAAAACTGATCGCGCGGCGGCTGCGCCTCAGATCAGGTCGCGGAATTCGTCCAGCACACTGCGATAGACGCGGGCCTTGAACGGCACGATCAGATCCGGCAGCAATTCCGGCTGCACCCAGCGCCAGTCCTCAAATTCAGCGGGATCATGCGCGTCGAGGCGCACGTCCGCATCATTTCCGGCGAAGCGGGCGAGATACCAATGCTGGCGCTGCCCGCGCCACTTGCCGCCCCACAGCTTTCCCAGCAGGTCATCGGGCAAATCGTAAAACAGTTCCTCCCGCGTGCGGGCAATCATGGCGACGAGGTCGGCCGGAATGCCGGTTTCCTCGGCGAGTTCGCGGTAGGCCGCTGCTTCCAGGTCTTCGCCGGGATCCACACCGCCTTGCGGCATCTGCCAGAAGTCGCCGCCCTCGGCAGGCTGGCCGCGCGTGTCGATGCGCTTGCCGACAAAGACCTGGCCCTGGGTGTTGACCAGCATGACCCCGACACAGGGGCGATAGGGCAGGGCGGCAAATTCGCTCATCGGTTCACCTTCAATACAAGTAGAGGGATGAATTCAGCTTCCATCAATCATTTCGGGTACAAAATCTGCTGCCCGCCCCTAGATGCCCAATTGCGACTTGACTAGCGGGACAAGGCGGCGTTTTGCCCAAGCAGAAATATCAGCACCAGAGGCATTTCTGAATTGCACCCTGATGCTGGTTGCGTACGGGAACATCGCGGCAGGCCGATTTCTGCCGGGAATTGAGGAATATGATGGCGACCATAATTGCCAATAGCGAAACCCCCGCCAAGCCGGGCGAAAGTGCCGTGCCTGAGGCGGTTGTGGTGCGGTTTGCCGGCGATTCCGGCGATGGCATGCAGCTCACTGGCGGCCAGTTCACGCTTTCGACTGCGCTCGCAGGCAACGATCTCGCCACTTTCCCGGACTTCCCGGCGGAAATTCGCGCGCCGCAAGGCACGCTGTTTGGCGTTTCCGCCTTCCAGATCAATTTCGGCTCGACCGACATTACGACTGCGGGCGATGCGCCTGACGTGCTGGTCGCGATGAATCCGGCCGCGCTGAAGACCAATGTCGATGCGCTCAAGCCTGGCGGGCTGATCATTGCCGACACGGGCGAGTTCACCAAGCGCAACCTCGAAAAGGCCAAGTACGAGAGCAATCCGATCGACGACGGCAGCCTTGCCAAATGGCAACTGCTTGCATTCGACATCAGCGCGCAGACGCTGGAATCGGTGAAGCCGTTCGGGCTGGGCAACAAGGAAGCCCTGCGCTGCAAGAACATGTGGACGCTCGGCCTTGCGCTGTGGATGTTCGACCGCGATCGCGGCCCGCTGATCGATTGGCTGAAGGACAAGTTCAAGAAGAACCCGGTGCTGGCCGATGCCAACATTGCCGCGCTGAATGCGGGTCATGCGTATGGCGAGACTGCCGAGATTTCGAGCACGGTCGCCCGCCTCAATCTTGCTCCGGTGGATTCGCCTCCCGGCCTCTACCGCACAGTCACTGGCGCCGAGGCGATCAGCCTCGGGCTGGTTGCGGGTGCGCAGCTGGCTGGACTCAAGATGTTTTTCGGCGGCTATCCGATTACCCCGGCTTCTGCGATCCTTCACAACCTGGTGAAGATGAAGGAATTCGGCGTCACGACTTTCCAGGCGGAAGACGAGATTGCAGCCGTCTGCGCCGCCATTGGCGCAAGCTATGCCGGGCAACTGGGCGTAACCTCCTCGTCGGGCCCGGGTATCGCGCTCAAGGGTGAGGCGCTTGGCCTTGGCGTCATGACCGAGCTGCCGCTGGTGATTGTCAATTCGCAGCGCGGCGGGCCTTCCACCGGCCTGCCCACCAAGACCGAGCAGAGCGACCTCTATCAGGCCGTTTATGGGCGCAACGGCGATACGCCGATGCCCGTGATTGCCGCGCGCTCGCCTGCCGATGCCTTTGAAGTGGCGATTGAGGCCTGCCGCATTGCCGTGCAGTACATGACTCCGGTCATGCTGCTGACCGATGGCTACATCGCCAATGCTGCCGAACCGTGGAAAGTTCCTGATCCCAAGAACTTCGAGCCGTTTCCGGTGAAGTTCCTTGAGGAAAAGAACGGCGAGGATCAGGTCCTTCCCTACAAGCGCGACGAGCGCGGCGTGCGTCCGTGGATCAAGCCGGGTACGCCCGATCTGATGCACCGCATCGGCGGGATCGAAAAAGCAATTGATACCGGCGATCTCGACTATTCGCCTGGCACCCACCAGGCGCAGACCGATGCCCGCAAGGACAAGATCGACGGGGTTGCCAAGGGTATTCCGGCGCAGGAAGTCAGCCTCGGCAAGGCCGGCGGCAAGCTCGCCGTGGTTGGTTGGGGTTCGACTTTCGGCCCGATCCACCAGGCCGTGCGCCGCCAGCGCGCCAAGGGAATCGATGTCAGCCACATCCACGTGCGCCACATCTGGCCGCTGCCCGCCAATCTTGGCGATTTGCTGGGCAGTTACGACAAGATTCTTGTGCCGGAAATGAACACCGGCCAGTTCAAGACCGTCCTGCGCGATCAGTTCCTTGTCGACGCACAGCCGCTCACCAAGGTTTCGGGCCAGCCTTTCGCCATTGCCGAAATCGAGGCAGCGATCGCCACGTTCTTCGACGGCATCCCCGGCAATGCCGGCGGCGATGATCTGGTGCCCAATGACACGCAATTGCCCAGCGTCAAGGCGGTGAACCCATGAACGACATGACCCCCATCCAGACCACACTGAAGGACTGGGAATCGGATCAGGAAGTCCGCTGGTGCCCCGGTTGCGGTGACTATGCGATCCTCAAGGCGGTGCAACGCACTCTGCCTGAAATCGGTGCCGATCCGGCCAAGACCGTGTTTGTCTCAGGCATCGGCTGCTCGAGCCGCTTTCCCTACTATATCCATTCGTATGGCTTCCACACGATCCACGGCCGTGCACCTGCTTTTGCCACGGGCATCAAACTCGCCAATCCCGAGCTCGACGTCTGGCTGGTGACCGGTGACGGTGACGGCATGTCGATTGGCGGCAATCACACGATGCATATCCTGCGCCGCAATCTCGATTGCCAGATCCTGCTGTTCAACAACGAGATCTATGGCCTGACCAAGGGCCAGTATTCGCCAACCAGCCGCTTGGGGACGACCTCGCCTTCGACGCCCGGCGGTTCGGTTGACCGTCCGGCGAGGCCGGCGGCCTTCGCGCTGGGCGCGGGCGCGCGGTTTGTGGCGCGCGGCTTTGACGTGTCGAAGAACCTGCCCGAAGTGCTGAAGGCTGCCCATGCCCACAAAGGCGCGGCATTCGTTGAAATCTTCCAGAACTGCATCGTTTACAACAAGGACGTGTTCGACGATTTCGCCGCTCCCAAGGGGGCTGAGGCCAATCAGCTCTGGCTGAAGCACGATGAGCCGATGCTGTTCGACAAGGGAACGAAAGGCCTGCGTGTCAATCTCGATCATCTCCACCTCGAAGTGGTCGATGTTGTCGATGGCGACTGGCAGGCAGCCGGCGTGGTGGTGCACGATGTGACCAACCGGGCTGTCGCGCACATGCTTGTGGAGATGCCTTTTGGCGACTTCCCGATGGCGCTCGGCGTGCTTTATGACGATCCGCGCCCGACTTTCGAAGCCGAACTGCTTGGTCAGGATGCCCGGTTGAGCGAGGGCAAAGCGCCCGATCTCGCCAAGTTGCTGAGCAAGGGGCAGACCTGGACAGTCGAAGCCTGATCTAGGTCCAGACCCTAATTCAGATCCAATAAGAAAGGGGCGGTGCGATTGGTTCGCACCGCCCCTTTTTCAATTACCCTCTCCACACTCAGCAAGCGGGCCGGTAGATCCCGCTGCCGCGCCAACGCGCAATCAGATTGTCGTGAACAATCGGGCTGAGGAGTTGCTGGAAGGCACAGCCGACCAGTCCGTTTTCCCACCAGACAACTTCGGCTTGCTGCGATTCGAGACCGGGCAAGGTCAGCCAGCAGATCGATCCGGGCAGCATGCGATTGATGGCCATGGCCGAGAAGCCACTCAGCGACAGGTCGTTGACCACGGTCTGATAGCCCTTGGCGCCCGACACGCGTAGCGATGCGGGAATGGAAATCCTGACGCGCGGCGCGCTGCGATCTTCCTGTGCGGCGACCGAATATTTGTCTTTTGCGTCGAAAATCATGGCCATGGCTTCAACTGCGCGAGACGCGCCCTCCTTGGGAATTCACGCCCCAAAAATGGAGGAAAAAGGCTACGGATTCGCTACCCGGCCTGGTTAACAGTTTCGCGCCAACCACTCTCGAAACGTTCACCAAACAGTTCAACAAGCCTGGCCGCGACCACTTCCGGCGGCTTGACCGAGGCAGGGTCTTCGCCCGGATAAGCGCGCGCGCGCATGGCCGTGCGGGTTGCGCCGGGGTTAACGATTGCCACGCGGATTGGCGTGACATTGCGGGTTTCCTGCGCATAGCAATCGAGCAGAACTTCAGCTGCAGCCTTGCTGGCGGCATAAGCGCCCCAATAGGCGCGCGGTTTTGCCGCGACTGACGTCGTCAGGCCAATCACGCGCGCATCCTTGGCCTTGCGCAGCAGTGGATGGAAGGCCGCGAGAAGGGCCTGGGTGGCCAGAACATTGGTCGTGAGAGCGGTATTGAAAGCGCGCGGATCGATATCGACCACTGCGCTGAGCTGCGGCAGTATCCCGGCGTTGATCAGTAGCATGTCGAGCGCGGGCCACCGCAGCCCGATGGCGGCGGCAAGGCGGGCAATGCCGTCAGGTTCGGTCAGGTCCAGCGGGGCAATCGTGGCATGCCCGCCGGCGGCGTGAATGCGTTCTTCGATGGCTTCAAGCGCCTTCACATCGCGCGCGGTCAGCACAACGTGCGCGCCTGCTGCCGCCAGAGCCTGAGCGCAGGCCGCGCCAATGCCTCTGCTGGCGCCGGTAACCAGCGCCACTTCGCCGGTAAAGCGCGTCACGCGACTTTTTCGACCGGCAGACTGAGCTGCGCCGGGTCGTCGCGGTCAGCCATGTCAGTCAGCTTGGTGGGATATTCGCCGCTGAAGCATGCATCGCAATATTGCGGCGCGGCCGAATTGCGATTGGCCTCGCCAACCGCGCGGTAAAGGCCGTCGATGGACACGAATGCCAGGCTGTCGGCATGAATGAATTGGGCCATGCCCTGAATATCCATCCGCGCGGCGAGCAGTTTGTGGCGCTCTGGTGTGTCGACGCCATAGAAGCAGCTGTGCTCGGTTGGCGGGCTGGCGACGCGCATGTGAACTTCGGCAGCGCCGGCATCGCGCATCATCTGCACGATCTTCATCGACGTGGTGCCGCGCACGATCGAGTCATCGATCAGGATGATCCGCTTGCCTTCGACGAGCGCGCGATTGGCATTGTGCTTGCGTTTGACGTCTGCATGCCTTGCGCCGTCTTCCGGCTGAATGAATGTGCGGCCGACGTAGTGCGAGCGGATGATGCCAAGCTCGAAAGGTATGCCGGATTCCTGGGCGAAGCCGATTGCGGCAGGCACGCCGCTGTCAGGCACCGGAATAACCAGATCGGCATCGACCGGCGATTCCTTGGCCAGTTCCTTGCCGATCTGCTTGCGCACTTCGTAAACCGAGCGGCCGCCGCTGACCGAATCTGGCCGGCTGAAATAGACGTGCTCGAAAATGCAGGGCCGGGGTCTCTGTTCTCCAAAAGGACGGTGGCTGGTCACCCGGCCATCCTGGCGGACTTCGACGATCTCTCCCGGTTCGACTTCCCGAACGAATTCGGCCCCGACAACATCGAGCGCGACTGTCTCGCTGGCGAATACAGTCGCATCGCCGATCTTGCCCATCACCAGGGGCCTGATGCCCAAAGGATCGCGGCACGCGACCATGCGCTTGGGCGTCATGCAGATCAGCGAGTAGGCGCCTTCGACCATGCGCAGCGCGTCGACAAACCGGTCGAGAAGCTTGGCGAACCGGCTGGTGGCAATCAGGTGGATGATGACTTCGGTGTCCGAAGTCGACTGAAAGATAGACCCACGCTCGATCAATTCGCGCTTCAAGGCCATCGCATTGGAAATGTTGCCATTATGCGCAATCGAAAAGCCGCCGCGCGCGAGATCGGCGTGGAGCGGCTGGACGTTGCGCAGGCCCTGGCCTCCGGTCGTTGAATAACGCACGTGGCCCGCCGCCATGCCGCCGGGAAGTTCCGCGAACTTGGCTTGATCGTCGAAAACTTGCGCAACATGGCCAAGGCCCCTGCGGGCGAAGAATTCGTTGCCGTCGAAGCTGACGATGCCGACGGCTTCCTGGCCGCGATGCTGGAGCGCGTGAAGGCCGAGCGCGGTCATCGCCGCGGCTTCGGACTTGGCGCCGATTACCCCGAAGATGCCGCATTCCTCGCGCAGCTTGTCTCCGTCAGCGTCTAAATAAGGATGGGTCAGGTTCATGGATTCGCGCCAGCCGTTAGGGGCCGCATGTGGCGACTATCGCTTGTGAAAGCAAGCCTCGGGCCTCGCGTGACCACAATCATGGGGTGTGGTCAGTCCGTTGCAGCCGCGGGCAGTGCAGTTATACCGCGAATTCGCAGGCAAAGCTGCAGGCAAAGATTGCCCTATCGGGCGCAGCGCCCTAAATCCTCGCCACTTCCGATCCACAGCCGCAGAGCCACAGCTTGATCCTTACTCCCTTCGAATGGATGATCGCCAAGCGCTATATGCTGCCGGGGCGCGGTGAGGCGTTTATTGCCCTTGTTGCGGGGATCAGTCTTGCGGCGGTCATGCTGGGCGTGGCGGCGCTGGTCATTGTCATGAGTGTGATGAACGGATTTCGCGCCGAACTGTTCGACAAGATCGTGGGGCTGAACGGCCATGCCATCATTCAGGCCTATGGCGGGCGACTGGAAAACTGGCAGCAAGTGCTCAAGGACGTGCGCGCCACACCCGGCGTCGTCAGCGCATCGCCGCTGATCGAACAGCCGTTGCTCACCACGTTCAATGGGCGAGTGGAAGCGATCCTGGCGCGCGGCAATACGGCCGACGATATCCAGAAGCTCGCGCCCAAAGTGACCAGTGGCAACATCGCCGAACTGCGCCCCGGCGCGGGCCATGTCGCCATCGGCGCGCGGCTGGCCGAAAACCTGGGCGCGCAAGTGGGCGACACGATCACTGTCATAAATCCGCAAGGCCGCGCCACGCCTTTCGGCACTGTGCCGCGCGAAATTGCCTATGTCGTCTCGGCCATCATCGAGATCGGCGTCTATGACTATGATCAGGCTTTCGTCGTCATGCCGATGCAGGATGCGCAGACCTTGCTGCTGACGGGCGATTCTGTCGGCATGATCGAAATCAAGACCGACGATCCCGATAATGTCGCCGAGCTGCTCGCGCCTTTGACGCGCAAGCTGGCTGGTCAGGCCGTGATCTCGGACTGGAAGACGATCAATGCCTCGCTGTTCGAGGCGCTGGCGGTGGAGCGCGTGGCGATGTTCGTCGTGCTCTCGATCATCGTCCTGGTCGCGGTATTCAACATTCTCTCCTCCCTGATCATGCTGGTGCGCGCCAAGACGCGGGACATTGCCATCCTGCGCACCATGGGGGCGACGCGGCGTTCGCTGCTCAAGATATTCGTGGCGACCGGCTTTCTGATCGGCGTGCTTGGCACAGCGGCCGGGCTGATACTGGGCTTTGTTTTCCTGTTCTTCCGCCAGCCGATTGTGCGGCTGGTCGAGATGCTGACGGGGCAGAACCTGTGGGATCCATCAATCCGTTTCCTTACCGAACTACCAAGCCGCAGCGATCCGCTCGAAATCACGGTAATCAGCCTGATGGCCCTGGTGTTCAGTTTCCTCGCCACGCTTTACCCCGCCTTCCGCGCAGCGAGCACGGATCCGGTGCAAGTGCTGCGCTATGAGTAAGCCTGTGGTTGAAGTGCGCGGACTGGCGCGCTCGTTCGAGCAAGGCGGGGTGCGCATCGACGTGCTGCGCGGCGTCGATCTTGACATTCGCCCCGGCGAAATCGTCGCGCTGCTTGGCCCTTCCGGATCGGGCAAATCGACCATGCTTCAGGCAATCGGCCTGCTCGAAGGCGGCTTCACCGGCTCGATCGCGATTGCCGGGACCGAGGCCAGCCAGCTCGACGGCGATGCGCGGACGGCTCTGCGGCGCGATCATGTCGGGTTCGTCTATCAGTTCCATCACCTCCTGCCCGATTTCACGGCGATCGAGAACGTCGTCCTGCCGCAGCTGGTGGCGGGCAAAAGCCACGAGGAGGCGGAAAACCGCGCTGCCGATCTGCTGGGCGCGCTGGGGCTTGCCGAGCGGCTCGAGCATCGCCCCAGCCAGCTGTCAGGCGGCGAGCAGCAAAGGGTCGCGGTGGCGCGGGCGCTGGCGAACAAGCCGGCCCTGGTCCTGGCCGATGAGCCGACCGGCAATCTCGATGAAGCCACGGCGGACAAGGTTTTCGCCGAATTCGTGAGACTGGTGCGCGATGAAGGCAGCGCCGCGCTGGTGGCGACGCACAACGAGCGGCTGGCTTTGGCCATGGACCGGCTGGTGCGTCTGCATGACGGGCGGCTCGAATAGCATGCGCGGCGCGGCGATCTGGCTTTGCCTTACTGCCGCGATTGTCGCCAGTCCTGCGGCCGCGCAGATGCCGCCGCCAGTTCCTCCGGCCAGTCTCCCGGCCCATTGCACAGCTGACGAGCACCGCCAGTTCGATTTCTGGATTGGCAAGTGGCGCGTCTTTCGCACGGACAATCCCGAGGCGATGCTGGGCGCGAGCGTGATTGAAAGCGTCTACAACGCTTGCGGCATTCGTGAAAATTGGCAGCCGTTCACGCTCCTGACGGGCGGCAGCCTGAGCATTTATGACCGCGCGAGCGGCAAATGGCGCCAGACCTGGATTGATTCGCTCGGCTCACACGGCGAATTTGCTGGCGGCCTTGTGAATGGAGACATGGTGCTGAGCGGAATGTGGCGCGGGTTCAGCGGGCCGGGCAAGGATGCTCTGGTCCGCATGACCTGGTCGCGGCTTGGCGACGGCGGCGTAAGGCAGCTGGGCGAGACTTCGCTCGACGAGGGCCGGACCTGGAAGGCCGCCTTTGACTTCACTTATCGCGCAGAGCGTTGAGCAAGCGGCTGACAAATCATTCCGCCGAACTGCATCCTTCAGGCTCCGTGCTCGTTTCCCTTGAATTGCCTTTCATGCGCAACCAAATCTTGGAAGGGCGGATCACACGGAGAATATCATGACGGCAAACTCGGTCAGCCCTAACCAAGGCCCCGCATTCTGGAATCATGCAGCGTCGCTGCTGCGGCGGGAAGACGAAGGCATCCTGGCTGAGTTTCGGGCGGTTCGGCATGGAACCCTCGCTGAAATCGTAGGGTTTGTTGCTCTCCTGCCGGAAGAGGAGAGGTCGAATTACATCATCGAGCAACCGGGCAACAGCTCGCTCTCGCATGCGGAAGCACTCGCTCTCGCTAGCCGACCGGATTTCCCGCGAAAGTGACAGACCAGGTATGACAACCATCGCAGAATTCAGCGCCGAGCAGGCCAATGGCACGTCCGTGAGCCTGGCGGACAAGCTCGGCAAAGTGCTGCTGGTGGTCAACACGGCGAGCAAGTGCGGTTTCACGCCGCAATATGCCGGGCTCGAGGCGTTGTGGCAGGAATTCGGGGGCCGCGGGTTCGAAATACTGGCGTTTCCCTGCAACCAGTTTGGCGGACAGGAGCCGGGCTCCGCCGCCGAGATCGCCAGCTTCTGCCAGGTGAATTACGGCCTATCATTCCCGGTGATGGCGAAAATCGAGGTCAACGGCGCACATGCGCCGCCGCTGTGGCAATGGCTGAAAGCGGAAGCCCCCGGCATTTTCGGCACGCAGAAGATAAAGTGGAATTTCACCAAGTTCCTGATTGGCCGCGACGGCAAAGTCGTGCGCCGTTATGCGCCACGCACCTCTCCTGCAGCCATTCGCGCGGCAATCGAAACGGAGCTTGCCGTCAGCTCGCCAGACTGAGCAGGTTTCCCTGGTCGACGCTGGCGACCGCAGCTTTCAATTCGTCGATGCTTTCGGCCTTGCCTTCCGCCTCGATCATGAAGCGGTTGCCGACGACGACGCCGAATTTGCCGCGATTATCAACCTTGTTCCAGCTCTCGTTCTGAATCTGGCCATTGACTGTTGTGGTGCGCTCATAGCTGTTGGCATCCTCCCGGGTCCGTTCGACCCCGAATGCTGCGCCCAGGCCAGCCAGTGCGCCCATGGCCGCCAGATCTGTCACTTTCAGCTTAATTTCCTTGGCACCGGACGCATAGGTTGCTTCGGCTTCACTTCCGACTGGCCCCAGGCCGCCGGTTTCCACCACCGTGCGCGTGTAACTGCCAATCGTTACGGGCAGAAGCGCCTGGATCTTGGTGGCCGCGATGGGCGGGGACTTGCCGTTGGCGGCATTCTCCATCTGCTTGGCAAGGTCTTCCATCTTGCCGGTTTCGACTGTGCCGCCGCCCGGCAGCGTGATTTTGCCGCCGTAGTCATCACTGGAAGCAACAGACATAGCGCCATAGCCAATGGCGCCAGTCACTGCCGCGGTAATCGGGCCGATCATTGCCATGACGATAATACCGCAGACGACGGTCACCGCCGTATAGGCAACCGACTTGTCCGCCGGCACTTTCATCAGGGGCGTGGCGCCCAAGTAAAGCAGGTAGAACGAGTAGAGGCCCAGAAGCCCGAAGAAGCCGAGCGAAGGGATGAGGCCGAAGATGCCGGCAAGCCAGGAGGCAGTGTAGCTGTAGGCCACCAGCTTGAAAGCCTGAAGCTTGTTGGCCGTGCCATCGAACTTGGGCGCGAGTGCATCGGCAATCAGGCTGACGATGAACATGCCCAGGATGCCAAGCGCGAAGGTGATCACAGCCGTCGCAAGGCCCGCCACGATCCCCGGCTTGTACGAGAAACCGAAAGCCCCGTATCCGAAAAGCTGGCCGCCAAGGAACGAAGCAATGGGACCAATGGCAGCTAGCGGGATGACATAGGTCATCAGGATGTCGCGCTGGCTCGTCGTCTCGGCGGCGATCTTCGGCCATTCGTCTTTGGGGGTGAGGATAATGGCTTTCGCCCTATCGACGAGCGATTTGTGATCAAAACCGGAAAGGTCGACCATCTGTGTTTCCTCCATGATCCGTCAGCTGAGCCGCGATAGGAACATATCCTGAGATTTTTGCAAGGCTGGCGGGGCGATTTCCCCCGTCAAACAATGGCCAGCGCTTGATCACAGGCATGGCTGCGGGGTATCTTTCGCAGCATGGCCTATGTCCCTTTCGTACCGCTTCGCGTCTTTTCCAGTTACACGATGCTCGACGGCGCGATTGACCCGAAAGCAATTGCCAAACTTGCAAAGGAGCGCGGATTTCCGGCGATCGCCATTTGCGATCGTAATGGGCTCTATGGCTCTGTGGCCTTTGCCGCCGCAGCCAAGGACAGCGGCATCCAGCCGATCGTCGGCGCATTGCTGGGCGTGGCGCGGGGCGAAGATGGCCCGATTGATGCTCTGGCGCTCTATGCCAAAGATGCCGCGGGATGGCAGGCGCTCTGCCATCTCGTCAGCAAAGCCCACCTTGAGCGTCCGCTGGAACTCGAACCGCATGTCCGGCTGGAGGATTTTGCCGGTCACAGCGAAGGCCTGATTGCGCTCAGCGGTGCGGGTGAGGGGGCCTTGACGCGGCTGCTGGCAGAAGGGCGCGTCGAAGCGGCGAATGAATATTGCGCCAAACTGGAAGCTCATTTCGAAGGCCGTCTCTACATCGAGATCGCGCGGCGCGGCAATGCCGTGGAGGAGGCTGCCGAGGATGCACTGATCGAACTGGCCTATGCGCGCGATATTCCGCTCGTCGCCACCAACCCTGCCAATTATGCCGAGCCGCATGGCCACGCGGCGCACGATGCCATGCTCTGCATCGCCAATTCCACTCACATCGATGCGGCTGACCGCCCGCGCTCGTCACCGCAGGCCTGGGTCAAGTCCGGGCCGATGATGGCGGAAATATTCGCCGACTTGCCCGAGGCCCTGGCCAATACGCTCGTGGTTGCCCGGCGCTGTGCCTACGCGCCGCCCAAGCGCGACCCGATCCTCCCCAGCCTCGCCGGCGACAAAGAGGGCGAGGCGAGGATGATGGCCGAGGATGCGCGGGCGGGCCTGATCGAACGGCTGAAGCGCGTCTACCCCGAAACCGTTTGGGCTGAGCTCGTTGAAGCCCTGTCTTTGCCTTCGGCAACGCTGGAAGAAGGCGGGCAGTCCTTCGATAAGCTCAGGACAGACGGGTTTTGGGACGAAATTGCGGCATACAAAGAACGGCTTGAGTTCGAGATCGGCATCATCAACCAGATGGGCTTCGGCGGCTATTTCCTGATCGTTGCCGATTTCATCAAGTGGGCGAAGGAAAACGGCATTCCGGTGGGCCCGGGTCGCGGGTCCGGTGCAGGCAGCGTCGTCGCCTGGGCGCTGACCATCACTGATCTCGATCCGCTCAAGCTGGGCCTGCTGTTCGAACGCTTCCTCAACCCCGAACGCGTCTCGATGCCGGACTTCGACATCGACTTCTGCGAAACCCGGCGCGGCGAAGTGATCCGCTATGTGCAGGCCAAATATGGGCAAGATCACGTCGCCCAGATCATCACTTTCGGCAAGCTCAAAGCCCGCGCAGTGCTGCGCGATACCGGCCGCATCCTGCAGATGAGCTATGGCCAGGTTGACCGCTTGTGCAAGCTGGTGCCCAACCACCCGACTGATCCGTGGAGCCTGCCGCGTGCGCTGAACGGCATTGCCGAACTTCGCCGGGAATATGAAACCAATCCCGAAGTGAAGCGGCTGGTCGATCTTGCCATGCAGCTTGAAGGCAGCCCGCGCAATTCCTCAACCCATGCCGCTGGCGTCGTTATCGGGGATCGCCCGCTGGCAGAGCTGGTGCCGCTATACCGCGATCCGCGCTCCGACATGCCGGTGACGCAATTCGACATGAAATACGTCGAGGCGGCGGGGCTGGTGAAGTTCGACTTCCTCGGTCTGAAGACGCTTTCAGTGCTGCGCAAGGCCGTCGACTTGCTGGAAAAGCAGAACATCACCATCGATCTGGACAGCCTCGCCTGGGACGATCCGATGGTTTACGAGCTGCTCCAGCGCGGCGATACAGTCGGCGTGTTCCAGCTGGAATCGGAAGGCATGCGCCGCACGCTGTCAGCTGTGAAGCCCAGCAATTTCGGCGACATCATCGCGCTCGTCTCGCTCTACCGGCCCGGCCCGATGGACAACATACCGCTGTTCGGCCGCCGCAAGAACGGGCTGGAGGCGATCGAATACCCGCACGCAAAGCTGGAAGGCATTCTGGCGGAAACCTACGGCATTTTCGTCTATCAGGAACAGGTGATGCAGGCGGCGCAGATCCTGGCGGGCTATTCGCTGGGCGATGCCGATTTGCTGCGCCGCGCCATGGGCAAGAAAGTCCAGGCAGAAATGGATGCGCAGCGGCAGCGCTTCGTCGATGGCTGCAAAACCGTGTCTGGGATCGAGAAGGCAAAAGCCAATGAACTGTTCGACTTGATCGACAAGTTTGCAGGATATGGCTTCAACAAGAGCCATGCCGCTGCCTATGCGCTGCTCGCCTATCAGACGGCCTGGCTCAAAACCCACTACCCGCACGAATTCTATGCCGCCGCCATGTGCTTTGACATGCACCAGTCGGACAAGCTGGCGGTGTACGTCGACGACATGCGCCGCGCCGGGTTCGCGCTCGCCGGTCCGTGCGTGAACAGGTCCGAAGCCGAATTCTCGGTGGATCGGACGGAAGAGGGCAAGGCAGTGCGCTATGCCCTGGCGGGCATCCGCAATGTCGGCGAAAAGGCTATGGATGCGCTGGTTGCCGAGCGCGAGGGGGGCGGGCCTTTCGCCAGCCTCGAAGACCTGTTCCGCCGCGCTCCGCCGGGATCGATGAACCGGCGCCAGATCGAAGGCCTGGCAGGAGCCGGCGCGTTCGACTGCCTTGAGCCCAATCGCGCCAAAGTGCTCGCCAGTGCTGACTTGCTGCTGGCCGCCGCCGATCATGCCGCGCGTGAGCGGACTAGCGGCCAGGCGGCATTGTTTGGCGGGGCGGACAGCGCTGAACCGGCCCTGCGGCTGGCCGAGGTGCCCGAATGGTCGCGGATCGAGCAGATGGGCAAGGAGCGCGAGAATTTCGGCTTCTATTTCGCCGCGCATCCGGTCGAGCAGTTTCGCACGGTCGCCAGCGCCAATGGCGCTCGCTCACATGCCGCTCTGGTGGCGCAAGGCGCAAGCGGTGGCCGCAGTCAGGCCGTGATGGCGGCCATGATCGAGAGTGTGAATCGCGGCAAGACGCGCAAGGGCAAGGATTTCGTCCGCGCCGATTTTTCCGACAGTTCCGGACAGTTCTCAGCCGCCTGTTTCGAGGAATCGCTGGTCGAGCCAATGCTGCGCTGGGCGGCGGACAGCACTTGCGTGCTGCTGACGGTGGAGCTCGATTCGCCCAGCCCGGATGAGCCGCCGCGCTTCACTGTGCGCGGGGCGCGTCCGCTCGCCGAAGTGACCAGCGCCGCCCGCATGCGGCTGACCATGGATGTCGAGCGGGCCGAGGCGGTTGGCGAGCTCGCCTTGATGCTGGAAGCCGGCGAAGATGGCCGCGGCGAGGTGCAGCTGACTTTGCACACTGCCAGTGGCAGTTCGCGCGCAGTCCGGCTTGGTCGCGATTTCCGCCTCGACGGCGAATTGCCTGAGCGGCTGGCCACGATCGAAGGCGTGAGCAATGTCTGCTTGGCGCCAGTGCGCGGCACTGCCAACTTGCGGCTCGTGGCCTGAGCGGCGCGATATGTTTTACACGGACTTCGGCTAAGGAAGGGTCATATGCTCGGCGCCATGCAGGATTGGGAGCTGAGGGTCACTGGATTGATCGATCACGCCGCGCAGCAGCACGGCAAGCGAGAGATCGTCACTCGCTATGCCGACGGCAGCGAAGTCAGAACTGACTGGGCGGGGATACGGCGCGATGCATTGAAAATGACGCAGGCTCTGCGCCGTCTCGGCGTGAAGCCAGGTGACAGGATTGCCACCCTGGCGCTCAACCACAGCCGCCATCTTGTCAGTTGGTATGGCGCAGTCGGCGCTGGCGGCGTGCTCCACACAATCAATCCGCGCCTGTTCGACGATCAGCTCGAATTTATCGTCACCCATGCCGAAGACCGCGTGCTGATCTACGATTCCCTGTTCCAGCCGCTGGTCGACCGCTTGCGCGGCAAGTGGGCCTGCGTGGAGAAGTACATCTGTTTCGACAGCGGCGAGCAGAACGTCCATTTCGAAGACTGGATTGCCGGCGAAGATGGCGACACGCAGTGGGCGCAAGGGAGCGAACGCGATCCCTGCATGCTGTGTTACACCAGCGGCACCACCGGCAATCCCAAAGGCGTGTTGTTCGAACACCGTTCGACGGTGCTCCATTCCCTGATGGCCTTGAGCGACGATGTGCTCGGGCTGACGACGCGCAGCACAGTGCTGCCGGTTGTGCCGATGTTCCATGCGTCAAGCTGGGGGCTGCCATGGGCAGGCGCAGCGGCGGGCGCGAAATTCGTCTATTGCCAGAACAACGATCCCCAAGCGCTTTGCGATCTGATCTATGGCGAAAAAATCGACACGCTGGCTGGCGTGCCGACGGTCTGGCAGATGCTGTTCCAGCATGTCGACGCCAATGGCGGGGACTTGCCGCCGATTAGAAACATGGTGGTTGGCGGATCAAAGCCGCCGCGCAGCATTGTCGAACGCATGATGAAACATGGCGCGCGCGTCCGACAAGCCTGGGGCATGACGGAAACTTCGCCGATCTCCACTTCCACAAGCCCGCCGTGGAACTGGGACGACATGACTTTCGAGCAGCAAGTCGATGCCATGTGCAAGGCGGGTATCGTCCCTTTCGGCGTCGAGATCCGCTGTGTCGATCTCGGCGATCCGGGCAAGGTTCTGCCCCGCGACGGCACGACTGCGGGCGCGCTGCAGGTGCGCGGGCATTGGGTGGTCAAGCGCTACTTCAAGGCAGAGGCCGACGCGGTGGATGCCGATCAATGGTTTGATACCGGCGATGTCGCCATTATCGAACCCGATGGCCGCCTCACTCTGACCGACCGGACGAAGGACGTGATCAAGTCTGGCGGCGAATGGATCAGCTCGGTTGAGCTTGAGGGGATCGCCATGGGGCATCCGGGGCTCGCCGAAGCGGCGGCGATTGGCATAGCGCACCACAAGTGGGACGAGCGGCCGATTCTTGTTGCAGTCCGCAAACCGGGCACTGACGTGACAGCAGAGGATGTGAAAGCGTTTCTGGCGGGCAAGATCGCCAAGTGGTGGATGCCTGACGCGGTCGAATTCGTCGACGAAATACCGCACACCGGCACAGGCAAGATCAGCAAGAAGGATCTGCGCGAGCAGTTTCGGGATTACCGGCTGGCTGGGTGACTCTTTAGAGCGAATTGCGCTTATTCAGAGCCAACAATACCCGCTTGCCCTGAGCTTGTCGAAGGGCTGTCCTCTTCTTCGTGCGACACGACGTGCGGCCCGAAGGGAAAAACAGCCCTTCGACAAGCTCAGGGCAAGCGGGCTTGGGGGTGAATCCATTTTACGCAGTTCGGTGTAGATTGGGAGATCGGGGCTGTCCTGGAGCGGTATCGTAACGCCGCGAGCGTGCCCCTTCGCTTGCGCTCGGGAGTTTTCGGGAAGATGTCCCCTGGACATGTCAGGATATGCCGCCTCCCGCGCTTGCGCTTGGGAGTTTTGCCGGCGACCATCCCCCGGATGGTCGCTTTTTCGGCAAAACTGGTCGGGGAAAGAGGATTCGAACCTCCGGCCCCTGCCTCCCGAAGACAGTGCTCTACCAGGCTGAGCTATTCCCCGACCGTTCGTCTGTCCGTCCGGAACTGCTTCCGGGGGACAAGGCAGGAGCGGGCCTATAGTCAGGCAAAGGCTGAGTGGCAAGCGGTCAATCGCCTTTGTCTTGCACGACTGCCACTGGCCGCCTTGTGGTTGATTTGATCATGGCTAAGCTGACCTGACGGGCGAGGGGGCAGAGGCGGCACGATGCTAATGCGGAACAGCAGACGCGAGGTGATCAGGATGGGAATCAGTGCGGCAGCGGCATCTTCGCTCATGCGGTTTTCAGCCGAGGCGGCACCTGCGAAACTGGATATCGTCGATGGCCAGATTCATGTCGGGCGCGGCGGGATTGCGCCGGCGCTCGCTTTGATGGATGACCTCGGCATCGCATCCGCAATGGTCTACGAATCCTGGGGAAGCGCGGAAGGCGACCCGCGGCAGACCCTGCCGGGGTTCAAGCTGCCCAATGGCGCATGGCGTTCAGTCGACGCGGTCGCAGCGGAAGCGTCGCTCGCCTATCCAGACAGATTCGCCAGTGTAATCAAGGTAGACCGCAACGATCCCCAGTTGCGCGCCGTGCTGGAAGTGATTGCCTCCACCCCGCACATCAAGGGTATCCGGGTGCAACCGCTCAGAAGCGAGTCCGACGCGGCAGCTTTTGCCGAGGGCGGCTACGGTGAGTTTTTCGCAATGGCGCAAGACCTCGCGATTCCCGTGATCTTGTTTGTCCCGGGCAAAGCGGCACAGCTGGTGACTTACTTGCGGCGCTTCCCGCGCCTGACCATGGTCATAGATCATTGCGGCATGCCTTTCCCGCCGCGCGGGCAATTGGAGGCGGCGCCCGGAACCCATTGGCAGCCAGCTTTCGCCGAAGTTCTGAGCCTGGCGCAATATCCGGGAGCGGCCTTGAAGTGGAGCCATGCGACCAGCCTGTTCGGCGCAGAAAACGCGGACTTCGCGGCGCTGCGACCCATTCTCCGGCAAGTGATTTCGGCCTTTTCGCCCGAGCGAGTCATGTGGGCCAGCGATTATACCACGGCAGGGCGCAGCTGGTCCGATCTGCTGCAGGCCATGCTGGAGGACAACGGTCTGACAGCGTCAGAGAAACAATGGGTGCTGGGCGGCACGGCACGCAAGCTGCTCGACTGGCCTCGCCTTTTGACATGAGTGACTGGCAAGCAGGCTCGGCCCGGTTTAGGATCATGGCATGGCCAGCGCTGTGATCCGTCCCGATTCTCCCGAAGCGCCGCACTGGGAATGGCAATACCTCGATCTTATGCGCCGCATCTGGGAACAGGGCGACGAGCGCGTCGACCGTACGGGCGTCGGTACCCGGTCTGTCTTCGGTGCGGAACTGCGCTTTGATCTGTCCGGCGGGGCGGTGCCGCTGCTGTCCACCAAGCGGGTTTACTGGAAAGCTGCGGCCCGCGAATTCCTCTGGTTCCTGACCGGCGAAACAAACATTCGTCCGCTCTGCGCGCAAGGCGTCGAGATATGGACTGATTGGCCGCTTGATCGTTACCGCCGCGCAACGGGTGATGACATATCCCGGGCTGACTTTTCCGCGCGAATCGTCGCTGATGAGGTTTTCGCCCTGCAATGGGGCGACCTTGGTCCGGTTTACGGCAAGCAGTGGACGGACTGGCCCAGCTACGAGCCTGCCGGGGATGGGCTGTTCAGGGCGGGCAAGGGCATCAATCAGGTCGCGCAAGTGGTCGAAAGCCTGCGCGCCAATCCCGGCAGCCGCCGCCACATCATCGAAGGCTGGAATGTTGCCGAGCTTGACGCCATGGCGCTGCCGCCCTGCCACAAGACCTATCAGTTTCACGTGGCGGGCGGGCGGCTGTCAGTGCTGCTTTATCAGCGCAGCTGCGATGTCGCGCTCGGCTTGCCGTTCAACCTGTTTGGTGCTGCCCTGTTCCTGCGGCTGATGGCGCAGCAATGCGATCTCGAACCGGGCGAGCTGGTGTGGATGGGCGGCGACGTGCATCTCTACCGCAATCACGCGCCGCTGGTCGAAGAGCAGCTGTCGCGCAGTCCCTCAGGACTGGCCCGGCTCGACATTGCGCGGCGCCCGGCTTCGATCTTCAACTATGCGATCGAGGATTTCGTCGTCAGCGACTATGCGCCGCAAGGGCATATTTCAGCCCCGGTCGCCGTCTAATGGCAAAGCCGCCCGCCGGTCCTTCGCGCCGGGGCGGAAACCTGCCGCCCCTGTCGCTGCATGTTCCAGAACCGCAATCCAGACCGGGGGATGCTGTGGACTATTCCCACCTCGCCATTTCGCGCGCTGGCGAACAGCCGCGCCCGGACGAATTGTGCGAACCGACCGAAACGCACCCGCTGTGCCTCGATCTGATCCGCGTTCTCGATGATGAGCATCACGCGGTGGGGCCCTGGGATCCGCAGCTCGACCCCGAGACCTTGCGCCGCATGCTGCGCGTCATGGCCCTGACCCGTGCATTCGATGACCGGATGTTTCGCGGTCAACGGCAGGGCAAGACCAGCTTCTACATGAAATGCACGGGCGAGGAGGCGACCTCGATAGCCTTGGCTTTCGCCCTGGCAGACGATGACATGGTGTTCCCTTCCTATCGCCAGCAAGGCATCCTGCTGGCGCGGGGATGCTCGATGATCGAAATGATCAACCAGATCTATTCGAACCGCGCCGACCGGCTGAAAGGCCGCCAGTTGCCGATCATGTATTCGGCGCGCGACTACAACTTTTTCACCATCTCGGGGAACCTGGCGACCCAGTGCCCGCAGGCGGTGGGCTGGGCCATGGCCTCGGCCATCAAGGGTGATAGCCGCATCGCCACTTGCTATGTGGGCGAGGGCTCAAGCTCGGAAGGCGATTTCCATGCGGCTATGACATTTGCCGCTGTCTACAATGCGCCGGTGATCATCAATCTGGTCAACAACCAGTATGCCATATCGAGCTTTTCCGGCTTTGCCGGGTCTGAGCGCACGACTTTCGCGGCGCGGGCCGCGGGCTATGGGATTGCGGGTCTGCGGGTCGATGGCAACGACGCGCTGGCGGTCTATGCAGCGGCCCAGTGGGCGGCGAACCGGGCAAGGGCCAATCACGGTCCGACGCTGATCGAGCATTTCACTTACCGCGCCGAAGGCCACTCCACATCAGACGATCCGGGCGTCTACCGCTCGGCGCGCGAGCGCGAGGAATGGCCGCTGGGCGATCCGATCATGCGGCTGAAGCGGCATCTGATCGCGCTGGGCGAATGGTCGGTTGAGCAGCACGAAGTAATGGACCGCGAAGTGGCCGATCAAGTGCGCACCGCCAACAAGGAAGCGGAAAAAAACGGCACGCTGGGCCATGGCCTCCATCACCCGTTTCACACGATGTTCGAGGATGTCTATGCGGACATTCCCTGGCATCTCGAAGAACAGGCCGAGCAGGCCATGCGGGAGCGGCGCATCAAGTGGCCGGACTGGGAAGAATGAGCACCGAAGAAGGTCCCGTATCGCTGCGCGATGCGCCGACCCGCCGATTGGGCATGATCGAGGCGATCAACGAAGCGCTGGCCTTGATGCTGGAGCGCGACCCCGATGTGGTGATCTTCGGCGAGGATGTCGGCTATTTTGGCGGAGTCTTCCGCGCCACGGCCGGACTGCAGGAACGCTTTGGCAAGAACCGGGTGTTCGACACGCCGATCAATGAATGCGGCATCATCGGCATTGCCGTTGGCATGGGTGCCTATGGCCTTCGGCCAGTGCCGGAAATCCAGTTCGCCGATTATATCTATCCCGGCTTCGACCAGCTCGCATCGGAAGCTGCGCGGCTGCGCTATCGCTCGGCCGGGGAGTTCATCGCCCCGATGACCGTGCGTGCGCCCTATGGTGGCGGGATTTTCGGCGGGCAGACGCACAGCCAGTCGCCCGAGGCGATCTTCACTCACGTTGCCGGGCTAAAAACCGTCATTCCCTCTACACCGCACGACGCCAAAGGGCTGCTGATTGCCGCTATCGAGGATGATGATCCGGTCATCTTCTTTGAGCCCAAGCGCATCTACAATGGCCCGTTCGACGGCTATTACGATCGCCCCGCGCGGGCCTGGGCGAGCCATCCCGACAGCGAAGTGCCTGAAGGCTATTATTCGATACCCTTGGGCAAGGCGCGGATTGTCCGCGAGGGCGAGGCGATGACCGTGCTGGCCTATGGCGCGATGGTCCACGTTGCCGAAGCCGTCCTGGCCGAAAAGGGGGTCGATGCCGAGATCATCGACTTGCGGACACTGGTGCCGCTCGACATTGAGGCTGTGGAAAAGTCTGTGCAAAAGACTGGGCATTGCCTGGTGATACATGAAGCGACGCGGACATCGGGCTTTGGCGGAGAGCTCGTCGCTTTAGTGCAGGAGCGTTGCTTCTATTCGCTTGAAGCGCCGATCGAACGCGTCACCGGGTTCGACACGCCCTATCCGCACAGCCTCGAATGGGCCTACTTCCCAGGACCGGTGCGCATTGGCGAGGCCGTGGACCGGCTGCTGGGCACTGGCTGAGGGGGCTGAGCGAAGTGGGCCGCTATACTTTCCGCTTGCCTGACATCGGCGAAGGCATTGCCGAGGCCGAAGTCGTGGCCTGGCATGTCAAAGTCGGCGATGTGATTGCCGAAGATGCGCGGCTCGCCGACGTCATGACTGACAAGGCAACAGTTGAACTGGAAAGCCCGGTTGCCGGCACAGTGCTGGAAATCGCGGGCGAGGCGGGTGACAAGCTGCCTATTGGTTCTGCGCTGGTAGTGCTGGAGGTCGAGGGGGAGGGAGAGAGCGAACCGCCTGCCGTTGCCCAGGCCGTCCGTCCTGAACCAGTCGGTCGACTGCAAACGCCTCCGCACCGGGCAACTGAGAGCCATGTCGGCCATACGACAAGCTCAGGCCAACGGGCGCTTGGTCTGGCTTCCAAAGTACTCGCATCCCCTGCCGTCCGTGCCCGCGCCGCTGCTTTGGAAATCGACCTTGTCAAAGTCCCCGCCGCGGCCAATGGCCGGATCGGCCACGCGGAGCTTGACCAATTCCTGATGCGCCGATCGGCTGTGGATAAGGCTGAGGACAAGCCGGCGGAAAAACCTGTGGACGTTGTCTCCGGCGCGGGCGGGACAATCAAAGTGATTGGCCTGCGGCGCAAGATCGCCGAGGCGATGGCGGCTTCCAAGCGACACATTCCCCATTTCACTTATGTCGAGGAATGCGATGTCACCGCGCTAGAATGCCTGCGCGCCCACATCAACGAAGAGCGCAGCTCCCGGCAGGCACATGACGATCACCCAAAGCTGACGCTCCTTCCTCTGCTGATTCGGGCAATCTGCTCCAGTCTGCCGGACTTTCCGATGATCAATGCCCGCTTCGACGATGCGGCTGGCGAAGTGACGCGCTACAATTCAGTGCATATGGGCATTGCGACCCAGACGCGGGGCGGGCTGATGGTCCCGGTAATTCGCGATGCGCAGGCATTGTCGCTGTGGCAACTGGCGGCGGAAATCGCCCGGTTGGCGGCTGCGGCGAGGGATGGCTCGATAGCCCCGGCAGAGCTGACGGGCTCGACACTCACCATCACCTCGCTCGGCCCGCTGGGCGGGATTGCCTCGACACCCGTGATCAACCGCCCGGAAGTCGCCATCATTGGCCCAAACCGCATTGTCGAGCGGCCGGCCTATGCTGAGGACGGAGTGACAATCGAGAGGCGAAAGCTGATGAATCTCTCGATCAGCTGCGATCACCGGGTGGTTGACGGCTGGGATGCTGCGAATTTCATCCAGGCTGTCAAACGGCGGCTGCAAGGACCACTGGCGTTGCTCGCGCTCTGAGCTTGCTTTACTGACTGTTGAGCAATCCCCACGAAAGCCGGGCCACCATGCTGCTTGATGAAAACTGTATGGATGGTTCACCTGACGAGGAAACCGCGGTCGCCCGGGCTTGCGATGCGCTGTTCGCCGGTATTGGCCAAGACGGTTTCCGAAAAGCGATATTGGCTCAGGAAACGGTGCATTTGCCCGGCATTGTTCGAGGACTGGAAGCCAATTTCACGGGCGTCCCGGATGTCGAAGAGGCGCTGGTCCGCCAGGCATTCCTTCCCGACGACTTGCGCGTCTACCAGGGTCGCGACATCGTAGACCTCGTAAAGTGCCGCTACGTCAATCGCGGCAAGGTCGAGCCCCAAATGCTGGCAAACGCGGCTTTGATGGGCCTGACCATGGTATTCAACAGCCTTGAATGTCGCATGCCAAAGGCGCACCGCTTGGCTGCTCGTGTCGAGGAATGGACCGGCGATGCGGTCGAAATGGTGCTGATCGCCGGCTTCGGTGCGGACAGCGGCCTGCCGCTACATCATGACAAGTTGCCCGCGCTGATCATTCAGCTGGAAGGCGCGAAGAGCTGGACCCTGCATGGCAATCCGGTTCCGCCCGGCGAAACCAACACGCTGCGGGATGATCCGGGGCCTACGCGCCAGGTGATTATGAATGCCGGCGACGTGCTGCTGCTCCATCCCGGCCAGCGGCACGTCTGCAGCACCGAGGGCTACTCGGTGCATCTCGCATTCCTGGTGCACTCGGCGACCGGCAAAGTCCTGCGTCTGCGGCTTGAAAAGGCGCTGAGCGAGAGCATCCTGTTGAAAGAGCCGGTGCCTGCGGTTCTTGGACCAGAAAACGACGCGCGCATGGCAGCCGAATTCCGCAGCCATTTGCACAAGCTGGTCGATGAACTGGATATCGAGAAAATTCTGGAGCAGGAGCGCCGTCACCGGCGGATTCGGCCCAGAGTGAAATTGCAGCCCAGGCGACGCTAGAGCGCTTCCGACTTTGATTGCATCAAAGCCAGCACCCCAGATTTTTGTTCTGCCGTGATTTCCGAGTCGCCAGATGATTCCATCTGGTTCGAAATCACTTTAGCGAACGATCCCGCTGTAGGTAATCCGCCCGTTGGCTTCGGCCACTGGCACTTGCCAGCGCACGTGCGTCACGTCTTCCGGAGAGGCCAGTCGTTCGCCGATGCGCAGCATGCCGATGCGGCCCCAGGTGCGGCCGCCATCGACAGACACTTCCTCACTGTCGCGTCCGCTCGCCTGATAGGCGATTGCCCGGGGCAGGGGATTGATCAGAGTAAAGTGCCCTGCGCCTGCACGATTGCCCAGCCGCTGCCAGCTCAGCACTGTGACGACACGGTCACCCCGGCTGAGTCGCGTGGCGGGCTCAAGACTGCGGACGCCGCCTTCCAGTTTCTCGACATAGACGGCACTGTCCAGCGAGACGGTGGGCGTCGTAGCAGCCGAAGCGGCCGTGACCGTGCACGCGGCAAGAAGCGCAGCAGCGCCAAAAATGCGAAGGTTCACTCGTCTGCCCCCAAACATCAGGCCGCACGAGAGCGGCAATCGGGTGCTAGGCGCAGAGTGCAAAAATTTTGGTTAACGCGGCGTCAGCTTTTTGACGCATCGTGACCGGTTGACAGCCTCATTTCGCTGCCCTAGTGGCGCGGCTCCCCAAGAGGCGCGCGCCTGAATGCGCGGGTGTAGCTCAGTTGGTTAGAGTGCCGGCCTGTCACGCCGGAGGTCGCGGGTTCGAGCCCCGTCACTCGCGCCACTTGGGGAATTTTTCCTGATTATCAGACAGTTCATGTGGTTGGCGCCGAGCGGGGCGCCGCCCCGGGCGTCAGCCCCAGCGCCCGGTTTCCATCCAGATCAGGAATCGCCGCAAGGGCAGCAGCCAGACGACTCCCAGCAGAACGTAGATCGGCGCCTGAATCAGCGCGTGGAACTGTGCGATCCATGGACCCAGCCAGATGGCGATGCCCATGGCATAGACTGCCAGCGCGGCGACGAGTGCCAGCACGCCTGCCGGTATCCTCCAGGTGGGATCTTCCCGCATCAGAATGGACCCCCATAGAAGCGTGTTGGTGTGACAACGGCATGCAACGCGCAGTCATGCGGCTCGTGCGGTACGTCTTCGGCCAGCTGGCAATCCCAGGCGAGGCCGAGGGGCAGGGCGTCGGGATTGGCTGCGAGCCAGCGATCGTAATGGCCTCCGCCTTGGCCAAGCCGCTCGCCAGATGCCGTGAAAGCCACCAAAGGCACGAATGCCAGATCAGGCATCACCTCCGCCGCATCAGCCGACGGTTGCAGCACGCCAAAGGGCCCGGTTTCCAGATCGCTGTCGGCGAACGGATCGCTCCAGAGGCGAAACTGCATTGGACTGGCGCGATCAGCAAACCAGGGCAGGGCGATTTTGCGACCGTTCTCGAAAAACCACTGGGCATAGCCTCTTGTCGGTGCCTCTTCGGGCATGGCGTGATAAAGGCCGACGACCGATCCTTCCGGCGCCATAGCAGCAATCGGCGCGGGAGGCCGCAGGAACAGCAGGCGCAGGGTGTTTGCAGGCAGCGCGGCAACATGCGCGCGCCGGGCCTTGCGAAATCGCGCGCGCAGCATTGGTTTCTGGTTCACGCAATACCTCAAAGCTGGATCCAACTGGGCCACCATTGGTTCCAGATCGAGCCGAAAAGCGGGATTTTCGAGCATCGTCGCGCAGCGTACATCAGGTACGTGAGCACCGAAGCGCAGAAAATAGCGCTTTGCAGGCCGATATGGGGCCAATGATGGCCTAATTGGGGGGTGACGGGCCCACCATGGGTCGTTGCCGAGAAATCCACTGACGCGTTCACGTCAGGTGGGAACCATATGTGCCGTACCCCTAAGAGACCTTAGTGATCCGACCAGGGACAGTCCCCATGGGATTTGCTTATAGCCTCAGGGATGTTCGAACGGCTCGTGCCGGGCAGAACCCGTCGAGGCCCTATGTAGGGCCAGCTGCCTCAGCTCTCAAGCCGCTCGGCAAGATTTTCCAGCCTGCTCGCCAGTTGGGCCAGCATTCCGGCCACTTCGGGTGACGGTTCGCCATTGGCCGGAGCGGCGGCGGGGCTGTTCCGGGGTTGATTATTGGCTTCATGCAGCTCGTCCGCCAGCAATAATGCGGCAAACAGCAACATGCGGGTTTCCGCCTGGCCGCTCATGTCGCCCATCGAACTGACTTTGGTATTTATCATCGAGCCAAGGCTGCGGACGTGGTTTTCCTCACCTTCGGCGCAGGCAACAGTATAGCTGCGGCCGCCAATCGACAGGGTGATATTGCTCATGGCTGCTGCTCCATGATCAGGCTGTCGAGCGAACGGAGAGATTCGGCGACGGCGGCGCGGAGTTGTTCATGCCGCGAGGCAAGTCCGCTATCGCTCGCCGGGTCGGCGCGGGATGGCCGCGCCAAAGCCGCCTCGATACGGGCAAGTGCCGCATTGATGCGTGAAAAGGCAGTATCGGAAGCGGTCCCCTCCATGAGGCGCGGTTTTAGTGGTTAATCGCGCAGCTGCATAGCCTTGGACGGGGATTCTTCCACTGTTTGACACTTGCGCTGGCCATTCGGGCGGGCTTGTTGCGGCGCTGCGCTTGACGGAACGCGACCTCTGCCTAAAGGGAACCGCATCGAATCGCCCCCATTTTCCGCCGATTCATCCGGAGCCTTCCCGATGTCGCTCGATGCTGCCCGCCTGGGCCCTATGGCAAATGCCATCCGCGCCCTTTCCATGGATGCTGTCCAGGCAGCGAATAGCGGGCACCCCGGCATGCCGATGGGCATGGCCGATGTTGCAACAGTGCTGTTCTCGCAGTTTCTGAAGTTCGATCCCGCCGCGCCGAAGTGGCCTGACCGGGATCGGTTCGTGCTGTCCGCCGGGCACGGCTCGATGCTGCTCTACTCGCTGCTGCATCTCACCGGTTATGCCGCGCCGACGATGGATGACATCCGCAATTTCCGCCAGCTTGGCAGTCCTTGTGCGGGGCATCCGGAAAATACGCATATCGAAGGCGTGGAATGCACCACCGGGCCGCTGGGGCAGGGGCTTGCGATGGCCGTGGGCATGGCCATGGCCGAGCGACACCTGAACGCCACATTTGGCGATGCCCTGGTCGATCACCGCACTTTCGTCATCGCGGGCGATGGCTGCCTGATGGAAGGCATCAACCACGAGGCCATAGGCCTTGCGGGGATACAAAAGCTGGGCCGCCTGATCGTTTTGTGGGACGACAACCACATCACGATCGACGGAGATACCAGCCTTTCCACCAGTGAGGACATTGCTGCCCGCTACGCGGCCACCGGTTGGCATACCGAAGCCTGTGATGGCCACGATCCGGTTGACGTTGCACGGGCCATTGCCGCAGCGATTGCTGACGGGCGGCCCTCGCTGGTCGCGTGCCGCACGGTCATCGGCAAAGGCGCGCCAAACAAGCAGGGCAGCCATAATGTCCACGGATCGCCGCTGGGTGCGGACGAAATTGCCGCAACGCGGGTTGGGCTTGGCTGGAACGCGGCACCGTTCGAAGTCCCTGCCGATATTCTGGCTGACTGGCGCGGGCTTGGTGCCAAGGGCGCTGCAGCTCATGCTGATTGGCAGAAGCGTCTGGCAAGCGATTCCCGAGGCAAGGAATTTTCGGGACGCATGGCAGGTGAAACCCCGGCGCTGACAGGCTGGGATGCCTATCGCAGCAGCCTCGTGGAGGATATGCCCAAGCTGGCCACCCGCAAGTCGAGCGAGAACGCCCTTCAGGTGCTGACTTCTGCTGTCCCGGCCATGGTGGGCGGTTCGGCTGACCTTACCGGCTCGAACAACACCAAGACCAGCTCGACCACGCCATTTGGTCCCGACGACTATGCCGGACGCTATGTCTATTACGGCATCCGCGAGTTCGGCATGGCGGCGGCGATGAACGGCATGGCGCTGCATGGCGGTGTCATCCCTTATGGCGGCACCTTCCTGGTTTTCTCGGACTATTGCCGCAATGCCATACGGCTTTCCGCGCTGCAGAAGGCGCAGACGATCTATGTTCTGACACATGACAGCATTGGCCTTGGCGAAGACGGGCCGACCCACCAGCCCATCGAACACGTCGCATCGCTGCGCGCCATTCCCGATCTCTGGGTTTTCCGTCCTGCCGACGCAATGGAAACGGCGGAATGCTGGGAATTGGCGTTGCGCCGCAAGGATGGCCCGTCAGTGCTCGCGCTCTCGAGGCAGAATCTGCCGGCGCTGCGCGACGATGACGACGAAAACCTCTGCCTGCGCGGAGCCTACCGCCTGATTTCCTCCGAAGCGGAACTCAAGGTCGTGGTGCTGGCGACTGGTTCTGAAGTGCAGATAGCAACTGCGATTGCCGAAGCACTTGAGGCCGAAGACATCGGCGTCGACGTCATTTCGATGCCGTGCTGGGAGCTGTTCGAGGCGCAGGACGCCGACTATCGCGACAGCCTGATCCCCGATGACGTGCTGCTGGTGTCCATCGAAGCCGGCACGACCATGGGTTGGCACAAATATGTCGGCCGCGACGGGCTCGCCATTGGCATCAACACGTTTGGCGCTTCCGCTCCCGACACGGTCCTGTTCAAGCATTTCGGCCTCACGGCTGAAGCGATCATTCCACAAATCAAAGCAAAACTCGGCATCTAGGAGGTATAGTTACCATGGCGACCAAGGTTGCAATCAACGGTTTCGGACGTATCGGGCGCAATGTGGCGCGCGCCATTATCGAGCGCACCGATCACGATCTTGAGCTGGTCTCGATCAACGACCTCGCCGATGCCCAGGCCAATGCCCGCCTGTTCCAGCGCGATTCGGTTCACGGTCCTTTCGCCGGCACAGTCGAAGTGGACGGCAATGACCTGATCATCAATGGCAAGCGCATCCACGTCACTGCCGAGCGCGACCCGGCAAATCTGCCGCACAAGGCCAATGGCGTCGACATCGCGCTCGAATGCACCGGCTTCTTCACCAACCGCGCCGGCGGCCAGAAGCACATTGATGCGGGTGCAAAGCGCGTGCTGATTTCGGCTCCCGGCAAGGAAGTGGACCTGACGGTCGTCTACGGGGTCAACCATGACAAGCTGACTGCCGATCATGTGATCGTCTCGAACGCCAGCTGCACTACCAATTGTCTGGCGCCCGTCGCCAAGGTGATGAATGAAACGATTGGCATCGAGCGCGGCCTGATGACGACCATCCACGCCTATACCAACGACCAGAAGATCCTCGACCAGATCCACGACGACCCCCGCCGCGCCCGCGCCGCCGCTATGAGCATGATCCCGACCAGCACTGGCGCCGCCGTGGCCGTGGGGCTGGTGCTGCCCGAGCTCAAGGGCAAGCTCGACGGCTCGTCGATCCGTGTGCCGACGCCGAATGTCTCGGTGGTCGACCTGACGTTCCAGCCCAAGCGCGAGACCACGGCGGAAGAAGTCAACGCTCTGCTCAAGGCCGCCGCGCAAGGCGAGCTCAAGGGCATTCTGGGCTATACCGACGAACCGCTGGTATCGATCGACTTCAACCACGACGCCCACAGCTCGACTGTGGACAGCCTGGAAACCGCCGTGCTCGAAGGCAAGCTGGTCCGCGTGCTCAGCTGGTATGACAACGAATGGGGTTTCTCCAACCGCATGGTCGACACGGCCGGTGCGATGGCGAAGTTGATCTAGTTCGAACCCATACCCCACCACCGTTCGCCTCGAGCGAAGTCGAGAGGCCCTGACGCGGTGTCTCGACGATGCTCGACACGAACGGGAAGTTGGGTTTAGCTGAAGGCATCGGCATGACAAAATTCCGCACGCTCGACGATCTTGGCGACACGTTTGACGATCTGGGCGGTAAAGTCGCGCTGGTTCGCGTCGATCTCAACCTGCCGATGCAGGACGGCGCGGTGACGGACGACACCCGCATCCGCGCCGCCGTGCCGACGATCATCGAACTGGCGGACAAAGGCGCGAAAGTTTTGCTGCTGGCGCATTTCGGCCGCCCCAAGGGCGAGCGTTCCTCCACCCAGTCGCTTTCGATGGTAGTCGGCGCGGTTGGCGAAGTGCTGGGGCGCGAAGTGATGTTCTGCCCGGAGATAGCCGGGCCAGTCGTCGCTCAGACCGTTGGCATTATCGGCAATGGCGACATCGCCATTCTCGAGAACACCCGCTTCTGGCCGGGTGAGGAAAAGAACGATCCCGAACTGGTGAAGGCTATTGCAGCCAACGCCGATTTTTACGTCAACGATGCCTTCTCCGCAGCTCACCGCGCCCATGCCACAACTGAGGGCCTGGCCCACGTGCTGCCCGCCTTTGCCGGCCGGTCGATGCAGGCCGAACTTGAGGCGCTGGAAAAGGCCCTGGGCAATCCCGCGCGGCCCGTCGCGGCAGTTGTAGGCGGCGCGAAGGTCTCATCCAAGCTCGACGTGCTGACTCATCTCGTCGGACAGGTCGACCACCTGATCATTGGCGGCGGCATGGCCAATACCTTTCTGGCCGCCAAAGGCATCGATGTCGGCAAGTCGCTGTGCGAGCATGAACTGGCTGGCACCGTGAGCGAAATTCTTTCTGCGGCAGATAAGGGCGGCTGCACTGTTCATTTGCCCTATGATGTTGCCGTGGCGAAAGAGTTCGCCGCCAATCCCGCCAGCCTGCGCCATTGCAACGTTCACGAAGTCGCCGCCGACGAAATGATCCTAGATGTCGGGCCTGCCGCCGTCGAGGCGCTGGCGGACGTGCTCAAGACCTGCCGCACGCTGGTCTGGAACGGGCCGCTGGGCGCGTTTGAAATCCCTCCATTCGACGCCGCGACTGTCGCGCTGGCGCGCACGGCCGCCGCGCTCACGCGCGAAGGCTCGCTGATTTCCGTCGCAGGCGGCGGTGACACTGTCGCCGCGCTCAACCATGCCGGTGCGGCCGGCGATTTCAGCTATGTGTCGACAGCAGGCGGCGCCTTCCTTGAATGGATGGAAGGCCGCGAACTGCCCGGCGTTGCTGCCCTGGCGATCTGACAAGCATACAAATCTGGAGGAAACCCGATGAATACGTCCGACATGACCGCGAAGATGGCCGCCGGCAAAGGCTTCATTGCCGCGCTTGACCAGTCCGGCGGTTCGACCCCCAAGGCGCTGAAGGGCTATGGCGTCGAAGACGATGCCTGGTCGAACGAGGAAGAAATGTTCGGCCTCATCCACGACATGCGCAGCCGCATCATTTCCTCGCCCGCTTTCACTGGCGACAAAGTCCTTGGCGCCATTCTGTTCGAACGCACGATGGACGGGCAGGTCGGCGGCCAGCCAACGCCTGCCGCGCTTATTGCCAAAGGCGTCATTCCGTTCATCAAGATCGACAAGGGTCTGGAAGACGAAGCCAGCGGCGTTCAGATGATGAAGCCGATGCCCGACCTCGACACGTTGCTGGTCAAGGCCAAGGCGCTGGGCGTCTATGGCACCAAGGAACGTTCGGTGATCAATTCGGCCGACGCCAAGGGCATTGCGGATATCGTCGCGCAGCAGTTCGAAGTCGGTCGCCAGGTGCTCAGCCACGGGATGATGCCGATGCTCGAGCCCGAGATCAACATCAAGAGCGAGACGCGCGCGGACTGCGATGCGATCATGCTCGAGGAAATCCTGAAGAACCTGGAAGCCATGAACGAGCAGGTAATGCTCAAGCTCAGCCTGCCTGTGAAGCCCGGCGCGTTTGATACGCTGGTCGACCATCCCAAGGTGCTTCGCGTTGTGGCGCTTTCCGGCGGCTACAAGCGTCCGGAGGCCTGCGCCGAGCTGTCGAAGAACCGCGGCATCATCGCCAGCTTCAGCCGCGCGCTGCTGGAAGACCTGCGCTACCAGATGAGCGATGCCGAATTCGATGCTTCGCTGGCTGGCGCGATCGACGATATCTACAAGGGTTCGACGCAGAAGGTTTGATATTTTCCTCTCCCCGCCGGGGAGAGGATACGCAGGCCTGGCGCTTTAGCGCCTGGCCGAAGTTGGAGAGGGCTTCTGCTTTCGAAACCGGAGAAACCCCTCTCCCAGCTGCGCTAGCTGCCGAGGCAGCAAACTGCGCTACCTCTCCCCGACGGGGAGAGGAGGCGGCAGACTCCCGCCCGCCAGCGCATCAATTGCCGCTTGCAGGATGACCGCCGCCGCCGCCGCGTCTATTCGCTCGGCGCGTTTGGCGCGGCTGAAATCCTGGGCGATCAAAGCGGCTTCGGCGCTCGCAGTTGAAAGGCGCTCATCCCACAGCAGAATCGGCAGGCCCAGGTCAGCCAGGTTGCGGGCATAGGCGCGGCTCGATTGCGCGCGCGGGCCTTCGCTGCCGTCCATGTTTCGCGGCAGGCCAATCACTATTCCCCGGATGCCGCGCTCTGCAATGAGCGCGGCGATCTGCGCCTTGTCTGCCGTGAACTTGCCGCGAGGCAGCGTTTTGCCTGGCGAGGCGAAGCGCCAGCCGGCGTCGCAAAAAGCAGTGCCGATGGTTTTGGTCCCGAGGTCGAGGCCAATCAGCGCTCCGCCATTTGTCAGGCTGGCTCGCATCGCCGCCGCGGTTTCGAACACGTCGGCCAAGGCAGTCAGGAGACCCCGGTCGGCTGGTGTCGCGCCGCTTCACGCTCAAGCCAGATCTTGATCATGGCGACCATCGGGTCGGCAAGGATCAGCCCCATCACGCCAAACAGCACGCCCATGATCAACTGCGCGCCCATCACCAGTGCGGGCGCAAGGTCGACAGTCTTCTTGGCCACCAGCGGGACAATGATGTTGCCGTCGACAAGGTGGATGATGGCATAGACCATGACGCAATAGAGCCCCATGTCCGTCCCGCCCGAAAAGCCGACCATGATCATCAAGCCCCCCGAAATCGGTGCGCCGATATTGGGCAGGAACGCGAGAAGTCCGGTAAGCAGGCCAAGCAGGGCGGCCATCGGGACGCCGTAAATCTGCAGCATCAGCCAGGTGGCAAAACCCTCGATCACCATGCCCAGTAATCGTCCTGCGAGCAGCCGGCGCAGCGCGCGGCCCATCAATTGCGCGGTACCTTCGAAATAGGAGCGCTTGTCGGCCGGTAGCATCCAAGCGAAGCCGCGCTGATAGAGGCGCGGCTCGACCGCGAAATAGATGCCGAGGACGATGACCAGAAAAGTCGTGGCAACGCCGCCAATCACGCCGCCAAGCGCCTTGGTGACACCCGCTACGCCACCCATGGCCCGCTCCACCAGGCCCTGCATGTTGTTGGCATCGACATGATAGCCGTGCGCTTGGAGCCAGATGATGCCGCGCTCTATCTGGGCCTGGAGGATTGCCGGAAGCTGTGAGGCCTGCTCGGAAATCTGGCTGCCGGCGAACATGGCAACCCAGACGGCAAAGGCGACTGTCAGCAGGAGCACAATGGCAATCCGCCAGCCGCGTCCGATCGGCAGAACCCGGCCGAGCAGGCGCGCGCCTCCGTCGATCAGCGCGGCAAACACCATCCCGGCAAAAATGACGAGCAGGGATTCAGCCAACATGACGCACAGCGCCAGCATGGCCGCCATCCCCAGCCAGACAAAGGCGCGCTTGGCCTCCTGGCGCAGGACCGGATCGGCAATGTCTGTCGGCCCGGCCTTTACCCGTGGTTTGCGTGGCGTTTTGGGTTTGGCCGCTGGCTCTGTCATGATTTCGGCCTGTTCTGAGAGGTTGTGGTTTGCGGCGCAATGGCCGGACGGAGGCTCTGCCAGGCGCGACCGCTTCGCAGGGCACCCCACCAGGTCAGCGGATTCCAGCTTTCGCTGCCATTGAACGAGAACGTAATGAATTCGGCGCGGCCGCCGACGCTGCTGAGCGGGACAGGTCCGCCCAGTCCATTCTCCGACAGGGGAAAGCGGCTGTCGGCCGAATCATCGCGGTTGTCGCCCATCAGGAAAACATGCCCGGGCGGCACCAGCACTTCGGCAGTGTGGTCGCTCTCACGGTCTGCAGTGTCGATGATGCGGTACGTCGCCCCGTTGGGCATTGTTTCGCGCAGGATTGGCAGGACGCAGACGTCCTTGCCTGATGGCCGCCGACCATAGGCGCCGGGATAATAGGCGGCATCGCATTTGGTATTGTCGTCGATCGGCAATTCGAGCGGGGGTTCGACAGATTGCGGGACGGGCTTCCCATTGAGCACGATCTGGCCATTGACGATTTTGATCCGGTCGCCCGGCAGAGCGACCACACGCTTGATCAGATCTTCATCCCGGTTCTTCGGCACGACAATGACGATATCGCCGTATTCCGGTGTTCGCCCAAGCATTCGCCAGGCACCACGCGGCATGAGGTGAAAGGAGACCGACGACCAGTTCCAACCGAACGGATACTTGCTCACCACCAGCCGGTCACCCACCAGCAGGTTAGGCATCATTGACTCGGAAGGGATATAGAACGGCTTGGCGATGAATGAATGGAAGGCCAGCACGGCCAGCAGCATCAGCGCCAGGCCGCGCAATTCTTCCAGCCAGTCCACCTGCTTTGTGCTCGGCGGCTGCGCGCCATGCCCGGCATCGTTGTTATCCTGCATCGACGCTGGAGCCGCCTCGTCACTCACAATTTGCATGCCTCGATTATGACGAATGCCTGTGCCCATGGATGATCGTCCGTGAGCGTCAGGTGAACCACAGCCTCATGGCCTTCAGGCGTAATCGCCGCAAGCCGCGCTGCCGCACCGCCAGTGAGTTTGAGAGTTGGGGCCCCGCTCTTGGCATTGACCACGCCGATGTCCTTCATGAACACACCGGCCTTGAAACCGGTTCCCACGGCTTTGGAAAAAGCTTCCTTGGCGGCAAACCGTTTGGCGAGCGTGCCTGCCTTGGTGAACGGTCGCCGCGCCGCTTTGGCGCGCTCGACTTCTGTGAACACCCGGTTCTCAAAACGCTCACCGAAGCGGTCGAGCGAGGCCTGGATGCGCTCGATGTTACAGAGGTCGGAGCCGATCGCGATGATCACCGGGCCAGGTCCATCAATTCGCGCATCTTGCGGATGCTCGACTCGAGGCCGCAAAAGATTGCCTCGCCGATCAGATAGTGTCCGATGTTGAGTTCCATAAGCTGGGGGATTGCGGCGACAGGCTGGACATTATCGAATGTCAGCCCGTGGCCGGCGTGCGGCTCGATGCCGTTCTTGGCTGCCAGCGCCGCCATGTCGGCCAGCCGCTTGAGCTCGACCGCGCGCGCTTCTCCTTCAGCATGAGCATAGTCGCCAGTGTGGAGCTCCACCACGGGCGCACCGAGCTGCATTGCCGCTTCGATCTGGCGCGGGTCGGCGCCGATGAACAGGCTGACGCGAATCCCCGCGTCGAGCAATCGACTGACGATGGGCGCGAGGCGGTTGTGCTGGCCGGCGGCATCAAGTCCGCCCTCGGTTGTCCGTTCCTCGCGCCGCTCCGGCACGATGCAGGCGGCGTGAGGCCTGTGGCGCAGCGCGATTTCCAGCATTTCGTCGGTCGCGGCCATCTCGAAATTGAGCGGCAGATTGCTGGCCGTCTGGATGCGGGCGATGTCCTCGTCGCGAATATGGCGCCGGTCCTCGCGCAAATGGCAGGTGATGCCATCGCCGCCCGCCGCGGCGACGATTTCCGCCGCGCGCACCGGATCGGGATGGTCGCCGCCGCGAGCGTTGCGGATCGTCGCCACGTGATCGATGTTCACGCCAAGGCGCAAGGGCGATGCCATCAGGGCTTGGCCCTGCTTCCGGGTTTAATTGCCGGTATTGCGGCGAGCGCGGGCGGAAGCTCATCTTCAGCGTAAGTCGGGAAGTTGAGCGCGATCAGCGAATAAAATGGCACGCCGAGATTGACGGTGCCGCCCGAGCGATCAACCAGCGCCGCTGCCGCGATGACCTTGCCGCCCGCGTCTTCCACTGCAGCGATCGCCTCGCGTGAGGAGAGGCCGGTCGTGACCACGTCTTCCATCAGCAGCACTTCCTCGCCCGGTTCGATCGTAAATCCCCGGCGCAGGCCGAAAGTTCCTTCCGGCCGTTCGACGAATATCGCCTCGGTCCCCAGCGCGCGGCCCATTTCGTGGCCTATGATAATGCCCCCCATGGCCGGCGAGACGACCTTGGAGATCTGCTTGCGCAGCGGCCGGGGCAGGGTCTGCACCAGCGCCTCGGCCAGGCGGGAAGCGCGCATCGGGTCCATCAGAACGCGCGCGCACTGGAGATAGTGGCCACTGTGGCGGCCCGACGAAAGCAGGAAGTGCCCCTCCAGCAGTGCATCGCAGCTGCGGAATTCGGCAAGCACATCATCTTCCTGCATGATAGACACATTCCTTCAAATGGCGGTTATTGGCCGGGGAGGGCACTTTTCCACCCCGGAAAAAATATCCCCTAGAGGCGCTTGAGGTGCCTCGCAAGCGCGCGTATAGGCCGCGCCAGATGGGGAAATGCCGGGGCCAGATTCCGGCGGTTCCCGAGTGGCGGGAGGGGGCAATCTCTCTTGCATGTAACGGTAGAGCGAAAGCGCAAGACGATGACACCAGGCGAATTTGTCCGCAAGGCGGGCAGGATGGTTAAGACCCCGGCAAGTGCACTGGCCTTGATTCTGGCTCCGGGCATTGCCCTGGCCCAGGCCGCCGCCTCTGGCGCTGCCGCCTCAGCGGATCGTTTTGCGGTCGCCCCCGGCGGCTATGTGCCGATGAAGCCCACGGAAGGCGTCGGCATGCCAATCCCCGGCGCCATTGGGCTTCAGACACAGTATTCCCCGCTCGGCCACTACGCCCGCTGGATTCATGACGGCCCGCTGCTTTGGGTCAGCGTAGTCATTTCCCTCTTGGTGCTGGTGCTGTTGCTCTGGGTGATCGTGCGTTACAACAGCCGTGCCAACCCGGTTGCGTCGAAGAACAGCCACAATACGGCGATCGAAGTGGCCTGGACGCTGATCCCCGTGCTGATCTTGGTCGGTATTGCCGTTCCCTCGATCGACTTGCTGGCCAAGCAGTTCAAGCCGGCACCCGCCAAGGCGCTGACGATCAAGGCGACTGGCAACCAGTGGTTCTGGACCTATTCCTATCCCGATAATGGCGGCATCGAAGTCGTATCGAACATGCTCAAGGAACAGGGCGATCCCTCGCTGAAGCCGGGCGACCGCTTCCGCACTGAAGCGGACGGGCCTGAGCATCTTGCCGCCGATTATCGCATGGTGGTCCCTGCCGGTGAGCCGATCCGCATGCAGATCACCGCTTCTGACGTGATCCACTCTTTCGCCGTGCCTTCGCTGTGGTTCAAGCTCGACGGTGTTCCCGGCCGGATCAACGAGAAAGTTCTCTTTATCGAAAAGCCCGGCGTCTATTACGGCCAGTGTTCGGAACTGTGCGGTGTCCGCCATGGCTATATGCCGATCGTGGTGGAAGCCTTGCCCCGGCCGCAGTTCAACGCCTGGGTAATGACGCAGTCCGGCGGCCAGATCGATGGCATGCCCAAGCCTGCCGAAACCCCAGCCGCACCTGCTGCCGCCGCATCGGCTGCAGCTGCCCCCGCAGCGGCCGCTTCCACAGCGCCTGCCCCCACTGCGTCGACCAGTGCCGCCACTCCGGCGCCTGCCGCCTAAGCCCGCATTCAGAACGAGGTTCGCAAGATCATGGCTACCACTGCCCCTGACAGCTTCCAGGCCCACGGCGACGCTCACGGCCACGCCGATCACGATCATGACCACAAGCCGGGCTTCTTCGCCCGCTGGTTCATGTCGACCAACCACAAGGACATCGGTACTCTCTACCTGATGCTCTCGGTGTTCGCGGGCATTGTCGGCGGTGCCTTTTCGGGCATGATGCGGCTCGAACTGGCGCATCCCGGCATCCAGTACCTTGGCTTCTTTGCCGAGCTGTTCGGGGCGCATAATCCCAATTTCGACCAGACGCTGCACATGTGGAACGTGCTGATCTCGGCGCACGGCCTGATCATGGTGTTCTTCATGGTCATGCCGGCCATGATCGGCGGATTTGGCAACTGGTTCGTGCCGCTGATGATCGGCGCGCCCGACATGGCCTTCCCGCGGATGAACAACATCTCGTTCTGGCTGACGTTCTGTGGCTTCTGTTCGCTGTTGATGTCGGCTTTCGTTCCCGGCGGTCTCGGCAACGGCGCCGGCACGGGCTGGACAGTTTACGCCCCGCTTTCGACCACGGGCTCACCCGGGCCGGCAGTCGACTTCGCGATCTTCTCGCTGCACCTTGCCGGTGCCGGTTCGATCATGGGTGCGATCAATTTCATCACCACCATTTTCAACATGCGCGCGCCGGGCATGACGCTGCACAAGATGCCGCTGTTTGTCTGGTCGCAGCTGGTCACGGCGTTCCTGCTGCTGCTGTCGCTGCCAGTGCTTGCCGCGGCGATCACCATGCTGATTACCGACCGCAACTTCGGCACGACTTTCTTTGATCCTGCCGGTGGCGGCGATCCGGTGCTTTATCAGCATCTGTTCTGGTTCTTCGGCCACCCCGAAGTGTACATCATGATCCTGCCGGGCTTCGGCATGATCAGCCAGATCGTCTCGACCTTCAGCCGCAAGCCCGTGTTCGGCTATCTCGGCATGGCCTACGCCATGGTCGCGATCGGCGTGGTCGGCTTCGTCGTCTGGGCGCACCATATGTACACCACGGGCATGGCGGTTAACACCAAGATGTACTTCACTGCAGCGACCATGGTCATCGCGGTGCCGACCGGCATCAAGATCTTCTCGTGGATCGCCACGATGTGGGGTGGAAGCCTTCAGTTCCGCTCGCCGATGGTCTGGGCGATGGGCATGATCTTCCTGTTCACTGTTGGCGGTGTCACGGGCGTTGTGCTGTCGAACGGCGGCGTCGACGACGTGCTGCATGACACCTATTACGTCGTGGCCCACTTCCACTACGTGCTGTCGATGGGCGCCGTGTTCTCGATCTTTGCCGGGTTCTTCTACTGGTTCCCCAAGATGAGCGGCCGGATGCATTCCGAATTTCTCGCCCATCTCCAGTTCTGGATCTTCTTTGTAGGCGTGAACATCATCTTCTTCCCGCAGCACTTCCTCGGTCTGCAGGGCATGCCGCGCCGCTATCCGGACTATACCCCGGCCTATGAGCACTGGAACACAGTCTCGTCATACGGCTATGCCATTGTCATGGTCGGCGCCGGGGTGTTCTTCCTCAACATGATCTATGCCTTCACCATGGGCAAAAAGGCCGCTGACAACTATTGGGGCGAGGGCGCTAATACGCTGGAATGGACGCTGTCCAGCCCGCCGCCGTTCCACCAGTTCGAAACGCTCCCGGTCATCGAGGACAAGGGGCACCATTGATTAACCGGGTTTTCCCGCGCCCTGCGGGAAGGACTCGCTATTCAGGGGCCCTCCCGGTAACGGGAGGGCTTCTTGTATGAGCCAGACAGCCACAATTCCTTTGCCCGCCGATTGGCGCGACTTCTTCGCCCTGACCAAGCCCAGGGTGATGAGTCTTGTGATATTCACCGGCCTTTGCGGCCTGCTCGCCGCGCCAGGGGCGATCAATCCCGTGCTCGGTTTTACGGCGATCCTGTGCATCGCGCTGGGTGCAGGCGGTGCTGCGGCGCTGAACCAGTGGTGGGAAGCCGATATCGATGCGGGGATGAAGCGCACGCGGGCGCGCCCGATTCCCGCTGGCCGGATGGACCGCAGCGCCGCCCGCGATTTCGGTGTGGCGCTTTCAGTTGCATCAGTGCTGCTGATGGGGCTGGCCAATGGCTGGCTCGCGGCAAGCATTCTGGCCATTTCGATTTTCTATTACGCGGTGATCTACACGATCTGGTTGAAACCGCGCACGCCGCAGAACATCGTTATCGGCGGCGGGGCAGGGGCATTCCCGCCAATGATCGGCTGGGTGGCAGTGACGGGCGACATCACTGCCATGCCGGTGCTGCTGTTCGCGATTATCTTCATGTGGACGCCGCCGCATTTCTGGGCGCTCGCGCTGTTCGTTCAGTCGGACTATGCCAAAGTCGGTATTCCTATGATGCCGGTCGTGGCAGGTGAGACATCAACGCGCCGTCAAATCCTGGTTTACGCGCTTCTGCTTCTGCCGCTCAGCGCCGCGCCCTGGTGGATCGGCGGGACAGGTGCGATTTATGGCGTTTCGGCGCTGGCACTATCATCGTTGTTTGTGGCGCTGTCGTTCCGCGTCGGTTTGCGGCAGCGCACCGGGCCGGACGACACGATGAAACCGGAAAAGCAGCTGTTCGGTTATTCGGTGCTCTATCTCTTCGCACTTTTCGCCGCGCTTGTTGCAGATCGCTGGCTGCTGGTGCAGGGATAGAATCATGAACCCGCCCCCCGACGCCGATTCCGAGCGCAAGCGCATTCAGCGCAGCCGCAGCATCGTCATGGCTCTGCTTCTCGCCGCCTTTGTCGTGCTGGTCTATGCCATTTCCATCGCCAAGATGACCTGATCGATGATCGCCGCCAGTCCCGCTGTGAACGATCAAGTAATGGCTCGGCGCAATCGCCGCGTCGGGATGATGGCTTTGGCATTTGCGCTGTCCATGCTGGGCCTTGGCTATGCTTCTGTGCCGCTTTACCGATTGTTTTGCCAGGTGACCGGATTTGGCGGCACGACCCAGCGTGTCAGCGAGGCACAGGCCGCCACGGTGGGAATTTCCCGCCAGACGATCTCGATCCGGTTCGATGCCAATATCGACCGCGGCATGCCCTGGCAGTTCCGGCCGGAGCGCACCACCGATACAGTGCAGATCGGCGGGCGCAAAATGGCGATTTTTCTGGCCCGCAACCTGTCTGACAAGCCAATCACCGGACGCGCTTCTTTCAATGTCGAGCCGGAGCAGGCGGGGCGCTATTTCAATAAGATCCAGTGCTTCTGCTTCACGGAGCAGAAATTGCAGCCGGGTCAGGAAGTGCGCATGCCGGTCGTCTATTTCGTCGATCCCAAGATCCTGCAGGATGAGGACGCGAAAGACATTGAACAGATCACTCTGAGCTATACTTTCCACCCGATTGCGCAAGTAAGTGCCAAGGCACTGGACCGCGCGAAAGAGGGCGGTTAAGGGGCGCTCACAAATTGCAACCAGCGGTGCCAGCGCCGCGCTGAATCCAAAACGGGGACCCGCAATCATGGCCGGAACCAAGAACCACGATTACCACATTCTACCGCCCGATATCTGGCCGATCACCGGCGCACTTTCGGCGCTGACGACCACGAGCGGCGGGGTTCTGTTCATGCACAACCTCCCGGCGGGCAAATATGTCCTGCTGCTGGGTTTTGCCGGCTTGCTGCTGACGTTCTATTCGTGGTTCAGCAACATCATTCGTGAGGCCCATGCCGGCGATCACACACCGGTCGTCCAGCTGCATCTGCGCTATGGCATGATCCTGTTCATCGCTTCGGAAGTGATGTTCTTCGTTGGCTGGTTCTGGGCATTCTTCGATTTCTCGCTGTTTCCCTCGGAAATATCCAAGGAAGTGGCCGGGCAATGGCCGCCGAAGGCAGTCGAGGCCGTGCTCAACGCTTTCGACCTTCCGCTGCTCAACACGCTGATCCTGCTCTGCTCGGGCACTACGGTGACCTGGGCGCACCATTCGCTGATCCACGGCGACCGCGACGGCCTTAAGAAGGGCCTGTGGGCGACGATCGCGCTGGGCCTGCTGTTCACCAGTATCCAGGCCTACGAATACAGCGCCGCGCCGTTCCCCTTCGGTGTCAACACCTATGGCTCGGCCTTCTACATGGCGACCGGGTTCCACGGTTTCCACGTCATCGTCGGCACCATCTTCCTCGCCGTTTGCCTGCGCCGCGCCTACGCCGGCCACTTCACGCCGCGCCAGCACTTCGGCTTCGAAGCGGCTGCCTGGTATTGGCACTTCGTTGACGTCGTCTGGCTGTTCCTGTTTGTCGCAGTCTATGTCTGGGGCAACTGGGGCCACGCGACTCACTGATGAGCGACGACAATTCGAACAGGGAGGGGCAGCCGGGGATCGTACCGGCTGCCCTTTTCGCTTTGTGCCCCAAGTGCGGTGCGCGCACCCTGTTTGCCGGATTGACGAAATTTGCCCCGCGATGCCGCGCCTGTGGACTGGACTATTCCGCTTTCAACGTCGGCGATGGCCCTGCGGCCTTTCTGACTTTCATTGTCGGGGGGCTGATTACCGGTCTTGCCATCTGGCTGGAACTTGCATGGCATCCGCCTTTCTGGGTGCATATCCTGTTGTGGGTGCCGCTCACATCTGCGGCTGTCATCTGGGGGCTGCGTGCCGGTAAGGCGGCCCTCTTGGCTGCGGAATACCAACGCAAGGCAGGGGAAGGGTGGTTGAAGGAATGAGCCTGCGCCGCCTGCCCATAATTGCGACAATCGTCGTTCTGATCGCAGTTGGCATCATGATCCGCCTCGGTTTCTGGCAGCTTGACCGGCTGCATCAGAAGGAAGCGCTGCTGGCGCGTTATGCCCAGAGCCAGACCATGTCTGCCGACGTGCCTTGGCCGCAGAGTTCTGCGGAAGCCGAAGCGGCGCTCTATCGCCATGCCACGCTGGATTGCGAGGCCGTCAGCAATTTTGGCACCATCGCCGGGCAGAATGCGGCAGGCAAATCCGGCCTTGCCCACACTGCCGACTGCGCCCTGGCTGGCGGAGGCAAAGCGCGGATCGTGCTGGGCTGGTCAAGCGCGCCCGATTTGCCGCGCTGGTCCGGCGGTCGCATCGCCGGTATTGTGGCGCCGGGGCCGCGACTGGTCGCAAATCCGCCGGTGGCGGGGCTTGGCCCAAACCTCGTTCCCGATCCGTCTGCAATTCCCAACAACCACTTCGCTTACGCGGTGCAGTGGTTCCTATTCGCTGGTGTGGCGCTGGTTATCTACGCATTGGCAGTGCGCAAGCGTCTTGCGGCAAATGCCCCGCGCGGCTAACCGCGCCCGCTATGGAATACATTTCAACCCGCGGTTCTGCCCCAAGCCTCGATTTCGCAGGCGCCACTCTGGCTGGCCTCGCCAGCGATGGCGGCCTCTATGTGCCGCGCGAATGGCCGCGCTTCAGCGAGGCCGAGATCGCCGCGATGGCGGGGTTGCCTTACGCGCAGCTGGCAGCCCGGATAATGGCACCGTTCGTGGCGGGGAGCCTCACCGAAGAACGCCTGCTCGAATTGACCACTGCAGCATACGGCCGCTTTTCCCATGCCGCCGTCACCCCGCTCGTCCAGCTGGACGAACAGCAATGGCTGCTTGAACTGTTCCACGGTCCCACGCTGGCTTTCAAGGATGTGGCGTTGCAACTGCTCGGCTTGTTGTTTGAGGAATTTCTTGGCCGGTCAGATCAGAACCTCACCATTGTCGGCGCCACCTCGGGCGACACCGGCTCGGCGGCGATCGACGCCGTGGCGGGCCGCGCCAAGATCGATATCTTTATGCTCCACCCGCGCGGGCGGGTGAGCGACGTGCAGCGCCGCCAAATGACGACCGTGCTCGCGCCAAACGTCCACAATATCGCCATCGGCGGCACGTTCGACGATGCCCAGGCTATGGTGAAGCGCATGTTCAACGATGGTGCGATGACCAGCCGCTTCAATGTCGGCGCAGTCAATTCGATCAACTGGGCGCGGCTGATGGCGCAAGTGGTCTATTATTTTGCTGCCGCCTTGCAACTGGGCGCGCCCGCCCGTCAGATCGCCTTCTCGGTGCCGACAGGCAATTTCGGCGACGTCTTTGCCGGTTATGTTGCCGCGAAAATGGGCTTGCCAATCGCGAAGCTGATCGTTGCCACTAACGTCAACGACATCCTTCACCGCGCGCTGGCGCAGGGCGACTATTCGCAAGGCACTGTCACGCCGACCGATGCGCCTTCGATGGACATCCAGGTTTCATCGAATTTCGAACGCCTGCTGTTTGACCTTGGCGGGCGCGACGGAAAGGCGCTCGCGGCGCAGATGGCCGGTTTCGAGAGCAGCAAAGCCATGCAGCTGACCAATGCCCAGCGCGAAGGCGCGTCTGCCCTTTTTACCAGCGCGCGGACCAGCGCCGAGGAAATGGAGGCGGCGATCCGCTGGGGCTGGGAAGCCTGCGCCGAACTGATTGATCCGCACACTGCCTGCGGTCTCCATGCCGCGCGCCATTGCGGGCTGGCTTCGGACATTCCGGTTGTCACGCTGGCAACAGCGCATCCGGCAAAGTTCCCCGACGCGGTCTCTCGCGCGACCGGCCAGCATCCGCAGCTGCCGGGCCGGGTGGGCGACTTGTTCGATCGCGAGGAACGCCTTGCCGAATTGCCCGGCAACTACGACGCGATCTGCGATTATGTCGCTGCCCGCGCCGTGCCGAAGGGCTGATGGCCTCGCTCGTCCAGAACCCGGTTATCATGGCCGGGGAGGCGTGGGACGATTATGGCCTGATTGACAGCGGAGACGGGCGCAAGCTTGAACGCTACGGCCCTTACCGCTTCATCCGGCCCGACACGCAAGCGATCTGGCGGCCGCGTCTGGAGCGATGGGCATCTGACGGAGAGTTCGTTCCCGGCTCGGACGAGGACGGCGGCGGGCGCTGGCAGTTTGCCGGCAAAGTGCCGCAGGAAGGCTGGCCGCTCGAATGGGGGCCGGTGAAGTTCACCGCGCAGTGTACGCCATTTCGGCATCTCGGTTTCTTTCCGGATATGGCACCGGTGTGGGAGTGGATGGGGGAGCAGTACCTCCCCAGTACGGGGAGGGGGACCAGCGAAGCTGGTGGAGGGGCACCAGCACAGGGCGCACCCCCTCCGTCATCGCTGCGCGATGCCACCTCCCCCGGCGGGGGAGGATTTTCCAGCCTCAACCTCTTCGGCTATACCGGCGTCGGCACACTGGCGCTTTCCGAATATGGTCCGGTCACCCATGTCGATGCTTCGAAAAAGAGCGTCGCGCAGGCCCGTGCCAATGCCGCGCTGTCCGATATGGAAAGCCGTCCGGTGCGCTGGATCGTCGACGATGCCGCCAAGTTCACCGCCCGGGAAGTGCGGCGGGGCAGGCGCTATGACGGCATCATCCTCGATCCCCCCAAGTTCGGGCGCGGCCCGGAAGGCGAGGTCTGGCGGCTCGAGGAGCATCTTGCCAGTCTGGTGGAGGATTGTCGCCAGCTTCTGGATAGCGACAGCCGCTTTCTGTTCCTCACCGTCTATGCTGTGCGGATGAGCAGCCTCGCGCTTGGAGGGCTGCTGGCCGATGTCTTTGCGGACCTGCCCGGCACGATCGAACACGGTGATCTGGCAGTGCGCGAGGAAGGAGAGGCCAATGGGGAAGAGGGCAGACTGCTCCCCACGGCAATTTTCGCGCGCTGGTCAAATCCGGGCTAAAGCGCGCGCATGGCCGATTCGCTGATTCTGGAAGTCGCCGACTTCGAACAAGACGTGCTCACCGGAATCTATTCCGAGGAGACCGGCCGGCCGCAGCCGCTGCGCTTCACGATCCAGGTGCGCCTCAAGATTGCCGAGCGCTATCTTCCCGATACGCCGCTCAGTGCCAGCAAGAATTACATGGACCTGAAATTCGCCGCGAGCGAAGCCTTGCCGCACGGCGTGCATTTCAAGCTTATCGAAGCCGTGGCCGATCATGTCTGTGAAACGCTGTTCCTGCAGGATGACCGCGTCGAGGCCGTGACGGTGAAAATCGTCAAACTGGCCATTGCCGAAAACGGCGAGCAGATCGGCATCACGCTCACCCGGGAGCGCCGGTAATGCGGCTGATCCGGGCGAGCGATTTGCCCGGCGAGGCACTGGCGGCCGCGGCCGATTTCCATGAGCGGGTGTTGCCCAATATTGCTCCCGATTGCGCGGAGGATATGGTCATCATTTTTCCCCCCGCCGACCACAGTCACCGCGCTTGGCGTCTGGCCGCAG